>Ga0187893_10000572_pt1 | contig 95364 bp, 77 predicted proteins | sample MA1701074metaG_FD_139574 | JGI IMG/M metagenome (GOLD analysis project Ga0187893, IMG submission 139574) | White microbial mat communities from a basaltic lava cave in the Kipuka Kanohina Cave System on the Island of Hawaii, USA - MA170107-4 metaG ... | reverse complement strand
CGGGCGGCGGCTCGGGGGAGGGGGAGGGGGCGGGAGAGGGGGAGGGGGCCGGGGCCGGGGCGGGGGAGAGCGCGGGGGCGCGGGCGGAGGCCAGGGCCGACGCGGGCTCGCGCGCCGCGGGGGGAGCGGGGGCGGGGGTGGGGGCCGGGGCGGGGACAGGGGCGGGGGCCGGTGGGGGATTTGGCGACGGCTCGGGCCGGGGCGTAGAGGCGGGGGTGGGGGAAGGATGGGGCCGCCCGGCCACCGCCGCCGGCGGGGCCGACGCCCCGGGCCGCGAGGCGACCCGCTCGTACCCGTCGTAGGCGGCGTAGGCGACGAGACCCGAGATCGCCGCTCCGAGCGTCACGTTCCAGGCCTTCTTCATGGCTGCGGCTCCCCTCGCTCACCTCGTGATCGTCACCCGCGCCCCGCGCGGAACGAGGCCGAACAGCTCCTCGACGTCCCCGTTCCGCATGCGGATGCAGCCCGAGCTCTCCTCGCGTCCGATCGAGTCCGGGAGGGTCGTCCCGTGGATGCCGAAGCCGCGGTGCTGGTCGGTGTTGCGGAACCCGAGCCAGCGCGTTCCGAGGATGTTCTTCGGGTGCCCGAACGGGAACGTGCCCTCGCGCGAGTACCAGGTCGGCTCGGCGATCTTCTCCTCGACCTCGAAGACGGCCGTAGGCGTCGAGCTCTCGCGACCCGTGCCGATCGCGTACTCCTTCACGAACCGGCCGTCGAAGAGGAGGACGAGCCGGAACTCGTTCTTGACGACGAGGATCTCGACCGGCCCGCGCGGCACCTTCAGGTTCTCGCCGACGCGGATCGCCGTCCCGCGGAGCCCGTTCACCCGCTGGATCCCCTCGAACGGGAAGTCGTAGCGGGCCGCGATCCGCTGAAGGCTGTCGCCCCGCTGGACGACGTGGAAGACGGCGTCGTTCGGGAAGTCGCGCCGCGAGAAGATGACGGCGGCCGTGAGCCGGTCGAGCGCCGCCCGGTGGTTCGCGCGGCGCGCCGGCTCGAGGGCGGCGAGGTACGCGGCCGAGTACGCGGCCCGCGCCCCGGATGGATCGCTCCCCTCGAGGGCGCGGGCGCGCGCCGACTCGGTCTCCTCGAGGCGGCGCAGGCGCGCGACCGCGTCGGCGCGCGCCGGCCCGTCCGGCAGCTCGCGGGCCGCGCGGAAGAGGAGGAGGGCGGCGTCCGTCGCCTCGCCCGCGGCCAGGGCGGCCAGGCCCTCGCGGTGAAGCGCGCCTTCCGCGGGCGGAGCGGAGGCCGGGGCCGGGGCGGATGCGGGCGCCGGCGCGGGCGCACCGGAAGCTCGACCGCTCGTTCGGTTTTTGGTAGGCTCCGCGGCGACACTGGAAAATTCTTGACCGCGGGGCTCCGCGGCCGGGGTGCCGGCCGGGGGTGTGGCGAGCGTCGCCGCCGGGGCCCGGTTCGTCCGGTGGTAGTGAAGCCCACCGACCGCCGCGGCGGCCGCGACGAGGAGTGTGACCGTGGTGCGCATGGTCCGCCGTCCCTCGGGCGGGGCCGGTCCGCGTCGCACGCGCGACGGGCGCTCGGAGGAGCGGGCGGGCGCCGCCCATCCCCTGTATCGGCACCCTCGCGGGGGCTCTTGACGCCGTCGCCGAACCCCCTATCATGGCCGGTGGACCTCGGTGGTGCGCGCCCTTGCGCCGCAAGTTTTGCCGAACCGATGCTGCTCTGACCCGGGAGGCCGGATTCTACGGCGGATGGATGCCCCCCTCGCGGCGGCGACCTGAAACCGGAGATCGGCAGCCCACCTGAAGTCAGGGTTCGCAATCCCCGGGCGCAGACGGCACACGCGGAGGTCCCTCATTTCTTCGCCCTTCCACCCCAGCCGGGAGATGCCCATGCGCCGCGCCGCCGCCGCCCTCGCGACCGCCGTCCTCCTGCTCGCGGCCGTCCTCGGGTGGTCATCCCGGATCCGGGGCGATGACGAGCGCAAGGGAGGCGAGGAAGACGTGGACGGCGACCGCGTGCGCGCGCCCGAGTTCCCCGAAGGCAACGAGTGGCTGAACGCGGGCCGGGCGCTCTCCCTCCGGGAGCTGCGGGGTCGCGTCGTCCTCCTCGACTTCTGGACCTACTGCTGCATCAACTGCATTCACATCATCCCGGACCTCCGCTACCTCGAGGAGAAGTACGCCCGGCAGCCGTTCGTCGTCATCGGCGTCCACTCGGCCAAGTTCGACAACGAGGGCGACGCCCGCAACATCCGCCAGGCGATCCTGCGCTACGAGGTCGAGCATCCGGTCGTCGTCGACAGGGAGATGCGGATCTGGCGCGAGTACGGCGTCCACGCCTGGCCGACGCAGGTGCTCATCGACCCCGAGGGCTACGTCGTCGGCGCGGTCTCGGGCGAGGGCCACCGCGACGGGATCGACCGGGCGGTCGGCCTCCTCCTGAAGGAGTTCGAGGCGCGCGGAAAGCTCGCGAAGGGGCCGCTCGCGCTCGAGGCCGAGAAGCTCGCGACCTCGAGCCCGCTCCGTTTTCCGGGCAAGGTCGCCATCGACGCCGGCCGCGGCCGGATCGCCGTCGCCGACTCGAACCACAACCGGGTCGTCGTCGCCGGCCTCGACGGCAAGGCGGTCGAGACGTTCGGGAGCGGTCGGATCGGGCGCGAGGACGGGCCGCCCGAGGGCGCGACCTTCGACCACCCGCAGGGGCTCGCGTTCGGGGCGGACGGCTCGCTCTACGTGGCCGACACCGAGAACCACCTGATCCGCCGGATCGACCTCGAGGCCGGCGCCGTCGAGACGGTCGCGGGGACGGGGGTCCAGGCGGCCTTCCGCGCGGGCGGCGGGCCGGCGCCGGCCACGGCGATCAGCTCGCCCTGGGACCTCCTGCCGGCCGGCGACTGGCTCTACATCGCGATGGCGGGGCCGCACCAGGTCTGGCGCCTCCACCTCCGCGACCGCAAGCTCGAGGTCTACGCGGGCACGGGCCGGGAGCGCTGCACGGACGGGGCGCGGCAGGCGGCGGCCTTCGCCCAGCCGAGCGGGCTCGCGACCGACGGCAAGCGGCTCTTCGTCGCCGACAGCGAGGTCTCGAGCGTGCGCGCGGTCGACCTCCCCGAGACCGGCGACCGCGTGACGACGGTCGCCGGCAGCGAGGAGCTCTTCGGGTTCGGCGACGGGGACGGCGTCGGCCAGGCCGCGCGGCTCCAGCACTGCCTCGGCGTCGCCTTCGAGGGCGGCGCGCTCTACCTCGCCGACACCTACAACCACAAGGTCAAGAAGATCGACCCCGCCTCCCGGAAGGTCGAGAGCCTGCTCGGCACGGGCAAGCCGGGCCGCGGCCTCGATCCGCTCGAGCTCTACGAGCCGGGCGGGCTCGCGGTCGCGGCCGGCAAGCTCTACATCGCCGACACGAACAACCACCGGATCGTGGTCGTCGACCTCGCCACGAAGAAGGCGACGGAGCTGGCGCTCGAGGGGCTGGCGGCGTCGGCCCCCGCGGGCGCCGGCGCGGAGAAGCCCGCCGCGCCCCGGATGCCGCCGATCCGCGTGCCGACCCAGGCGCTCAAGCCCGGCGCCCGCGTGGCCCTCCGCGTCGAGCCGATGCCGCTCCCGGGCGAGAAGCTCGCCCCCGACGCGCCGATCGACGTGCGCCTGCGCCCGGTCGGCGGCCCGGCCCTGGTCGCGCTTCCGGAGGGAAAGACCGAGATCGCGGCCCGCGCCACGAGGTCGCCGGTCGAGGTCTCGTTCGAGACGGCGAAGGGCCCGGCGCCCGGCGTCGCCGTCCTCGACGTCGAGGTCTCCTACCTCGCCTGCGACGCGGACGACGCCGAGGGCGCGGTCTGCCGCCCGCGCGGCGAGCGCTACCACGTCGCCGTCCGCCTAGACGCCGCCGGCGGCGCGGAGATCCGGCTCGGGGGGCGGCCGGAGGGGGGGCGCTGACTCGGCGGCCGCGAAGGCCAGGTCGACCTCGCCCGCCCGCGTCACGTGACGCCATCGGTTCAAGTCCCGACCGAGCCGTGGTAAGATGCGGAGCCCCGGGCTCTTCGGGGCACGCATGGCCAGCGGCAACTCCATCCTGACGCGCGGTCAGCGCCGCCTGCTCGGCGCGGTCGTCGCCCTCGGCGTCCTCGCCGTCGCGAACACCCTCTACCTGCTCGCGAACCGGCTCGCCGGCTGGGTCGGGAGGCCGTTCCTCGGCGAGGATGCGCTCGCCCTGCCGCGCTTCTACCAGGCGATGGTGCTGTCGCACACCGGGGTGGGGCTGCTCCTCGTCGCCGGCGCGGTCGCGTTCGCGTCGTGGCACCTCGGGCGGGCGCTCAGGCGGCGCGCGCCGCTCTCGGTCGCGCTCGGGGCGCTCCTCGTCTCGAGCGGGATCGCCCTCGCCGTCACCGGGCTCTTCATCGTCACGGCCGCGAACAACCGCGCCCACCGGGGCGTGTTCTACGCCCACGTGGCGCTCGGGGCGGTGGCCGTTCTGCTGTTCGCCCTCCACCGGCTGCTGTCGCTGGCGCCGCCCGCGCCCGGGGCCGCGAGGCGCGGGGCGGTGCGGCTCGCCGGCGTCCTCGGCGTCCTCGTCGCCGTCCACGCCGCCACGCTCCCGGGGCCGTCGCGGGCGCCGGACGCGGCCGCGCCGTCGGCCGCCGAGCGGGCGCGCGCGGACGAGCGGCCGGGGCGGTACCTGCCGCCCGGCTTCGTCCCGAGGTCGTCGCCGTTCTTCCCCTCGGCGACGACGACCGCGAGCGGCGCGCTCCTGCCCTCGCGGCTGCTCACGGACGACGACGTCGCCCACACGAGCGAGGCCCTCGCCCGCGACATCGAGCGCCACGGGTTCGCGGTCGAGGCGAAGGTCGGCGCCTCGACGTGCGTCCGCTGCCACGCCTCGATCGTCGACCAGTGGGCGCGGTCGGCGCACCGCTACAGCTCCTTCAACAACGTCTTCTACCGGGCGACGATCGAGGACATGCGGACCCGCGTCGGCTTCGAGAAGTCGAAGTGGTGCGCGGGGTGCCACGACCCGGCGATCATGATGGCCGGCGGGATGACGCGCGAGATCGAGCCCTTCTCGGCCCAGGCCCAGTCCGGGCTCACCTGCCTCGCCTGCCACGCGATCGACCGCATCCACGACGTGACGGGGAACGGCGCGTACAACGTCGGCGACGACCGGCCCGACCCCTACATCTTCGCGGGCGCGAAGACCGGGCCGCTCGCCTTCGTCCACGACCTCGCCGTCAAGGCGCGACCGGAGGTCCACAAGGCGCTCATGAAGAAGCCGTTCTTCGCGACGGCCGAGTTCTGCGCCGCCTGCCACAAGGTGAGCCTCGACGTGCCGGTGAACGAGTACCGGTGGATCCGCGGGCAGAACGACTACGACGCCTGGCACGACACCGGCGTGGCCGGGAACGCGGCCCGGACGTTCTACCTCCCGAAGACGCCCAAGGTCTGCCAGGACTGCCACATGCCGCCCGAGCCGGCGACTCTCGGCGACGCGGCCGCGAAGGGCGGGATGGTGCGCTCGCACCGGTTCCTGGCCGTCAACACGGCGCTGCCGCACGTCCGCGGCGACCGCGAGACGATCGAGCGCACCGAGGCCTTCCTGCGCGACCGGAAGCTCAGGCTCGACCTCGTCGCCATGCGCGGCGCGGGCGAGGCGGCCGACCTCCGCGTCGTCGTGCGGAACCTGGGCGTCGGCCACACGTTCCCGGGCGGCACGAACGACTCGAACGAGGGCTGGCTGCACGTCCGGGTGACCGACCCGGAGACGGGCGCGCTCCTCTTCGAGAGCGGCGCCATCGCCGGCGACGGGTACGTCGACCGCGATGCCCACTTCTACGGCGCCGTCCTCGTCGATCGCCACTCGCAGCGGATCCGGCGGCGGAACGCCCAGGACATCCACTCGGCGATCTACGCGAACACGATCGGGCCGGGGACGGCCCAGGTCGTGCGCTACCGCTTCCCCGTTCCGCCCGCGCTCCGGTCGCGGCCCGTCCGCGTCGAGGTCGCCCTCCGCTGGCGGAAGTTCAAGCGCGAGTACACGGAGTTCGTCTTCGCCGAGCACCGCCGCGAGCCCGTGCCCGACCTGCCCGTCTCGACGATCTGCGAGACGCGCGCCGACGTGGGTCCGGGGGAGGAGGGCGTGGTCGCGGCGGCGACGGCCGCGGCCGGCGTCGAGCCCTGGGAGCGCTTCAACGACTACGGGATCGGCCTCCTCCTCCAGGGCGACGCGAAGGGCGCGGCCGCCGCGTTCGAGCGCGTCGCGGCCCTCGCCCCGGCGCGCGTCGACGGGCCGCGGAACCTGGCCCGCGTCGCCCTCCAGCAGGGCGACCTCGCCGAGGCCTACCGGCGGCTCGCCCGCTGCGAGGAGCTCGCGCCCGCGGATCCGCAGACGGCCTACTTCTTCGGCAAGGCGTTCCTCGAGGACGGGCGTTACGCCGAGGCGGCGGAGGCCCTCGCCCGCTGCCTCGCGCGCTTCCCGCAGGACCGCGACGCGCTCCGGTCGCTCGGCCGGGCCCGCTACCTCGACGGGCGCCACGCCGACGCCATCGCCGCCTTCGACCGCGCCCTCGAGATCGACCCCGAGGACCGGACGGCCCACTACCACCGCATGCTCGCGCTGCGCGCGCTCGGGCGCGAGGACGAGGCCGCGGCGGCGAGCGAGGCCTATCTCAAGTACCAGATCGACGAGGAGGCGGGCGAGCTCCAGCGGAGCTACCGCCTCGCGAACCTCGCCGACCAGCGCGAGAGCCAGCCCATCCACGTCCACGAGGCGCCGAGCCGGTGACCCGCGCCGGCGCCGCGCTGACCGCCGCCTGGCTGGCCGTGGCCGCCGTCGCCGGCTGCGGCGACGATCCGCCGCCCGCCGGGGCCGAGCCCGTCTCGCCGCCCTACGTCGAGGCCGCGAAGCAGGCCATCGCCCCGCCGGCCGCGCCGCCCGGCAGGGTCCGGCTCGCCGACGCGACGCCCGGCTCGGGCCTCGAGGGATTCCGGCACACGACGGGCGGCACGGGCAAGAAGTACTTCCCCGAGACCCTGGGCCCGGGCGCGGCGCTCGTCGACGTCGACGACGACGGGCGCCTCGACGTCGTCGTCGCCGACGGCGACTTCTTCCCCGGCCAGGCCCCGGAGGGCCGGGCGCGGCCGACGCCGCGCCTGTACGTGAACCGCGGCGGCCTCCGCTTCGAGGACCGGACCGAGGCGTCCGGGCTCGGCGCCCTGCACTTCTACGGCATGGGCGTCGCCGCCGCCGACCTCGATGCCGACGGCGACCAGGACCTGCTCTTCGGCTCGCTCGACGGCCTGCGCGTCCTCGAGAACACGGGCGGCGGCCGGTTCCGGGACGTGTCGGGGCCGAGCGGGGCGGCGGCCGCGGCGCCCGGCTGGGTGACGTCGCTCGCGCTCCTCGACGTCGACCGCGACGGGCGTCTCGACGTCTTCTGCTGCCGCTACGTGAAGTGGTCGCCGGAGACGGACCTCTTCGCCACGATCGACGGCGTGACCAAGGCCTTCACGACGCCCCGCGGCTACGAGGGCCTGCCGCCGCGCCTCCTCCGCAACGCGAGCGCGAGCGGCCAGGGGATCCGCCTCGAGGACGTCTCGACGCGCGCCGGGATCGGCGCGGCGCCCGGGAAGTCCCTCGGGGCCGTCGTCGACGACCTCGACGGCGACGGCGTCCTCGACATCGCGGTCGCCGACGACACCGAGCCGAACGCGCTCCTCCGCGGCCGGGGCGACGGGACCTACGTCGAGTGCGCCCTCGAGGCCGGCTTCGCCTACGACGAGGAGGGCCGGGCCCGGGCCGGCATGGGCATCGACACGGTCCACGTCGCGCCGGCGGGTCGACCGGCCGCCGAGCCGCGCCACGCCCCGGCCATCGCGATCGGGAACTTCAGCCGCGAGCCGGTCGGGTTCTTCGTCGCCGATCTCCCCGGCAGCCTCCTCTTCCGCGACCTCGCCGCGCCGGCCGGGATCGCCCGCCCGAGCCTGCTCGTCCTCACGTTCGGGCTGAGGTTCCTCGACGCCGATCTCGACCTGGAGGAGGACCTGCTCCTCGCGAACGGCCACATCGAGCCCGAGGTCGAGGCCGTCGAGAAGGACGTCCGCTACGCGCAGCCCCTCCAGCTCTACCGCGGCCTCGGCGGCGGGCGCTACGCGCTCGTGCCGCCCGGCGACGGCGGCGACGTCCTCGCCCGCCCCCTCGTGGGGCGGGCCCTCGCGACCGGCGACCTCGACGGCGACGGCGACGAGGACGCCCTCGTCACGACGAACGGCGGCCCCCTGCTCCTCGTCCGGAACGACCGGCCGCCGGGCCACCGGTCCCTCCGCATCGACCTCGAGTCTCGCTCGCCCGGAAACCGCCGGGCGGTGGGCGCGATCGTCACCCTCCACGTCCAGGACCGGCGGTTGCGCCGCACGGTCAAGGCGGGCGCGAGCTACCTCTCGCAGGGCGACCTCGGGCTCACGTTCGGCCTGGGCGAGGGCCCCGCCGCCGACCGCGCCCACGTCATCTGGCCCGACGGCCGGCTGGAGGCGTTCGACCTCGACCCGGAGGCGACGGCCCTACGACTTCGCCAGGGCGCCGGAGTCCGGCCGCGGGTCGCCCCGGAATCCCCGCGCGACTGACTACCCGCGCTTGATGAGCACGACTCGCGTGCCTCTCCCCTCCCGGAGGACGAGCCGCACCCCCCGGTCGATGTCGAGCCCCTCGATCGCCTCCTCGTAGGCGTCGAGGTCCGTCATGGGCTCGCCGTCGACCTCGCGAAGGACCGTGCCCTCGCGGACGCCGCCCCGCGCCGCCAGCCCTTCCGGCGCGACGCGCAGGACGACGAGCCCGCGCTCGCTCTCCGAGATGCCGTACCTCCCGCGAACCTCCGGCGTCAGCACGCCGACCGCGAGCCCGAGGTCGACCTCTCCGGCGCTCGAGCGGTCCTTGTCCCGCTCCCGCTCCCGCTCCCGCTCCCGGCCGCGCGCGGCCCGGGCGGATGCCCGGGCGGCATCGCGCGGCAGCTCGCCGATCTCGACCGCGACCCGGCGCGCGCCGCCGCATCCCGCGATCTCGAGGTCCACCCGCGTCCCGGGCCGGGCGTTGGCGACGAGGACGCGGAGGGCGTAGACGTCGCGCACGGGCCGGTCGCCGAAGCGGACGATGGCCTCGCCGACCTCGACTCCCGCCTCGGCCGCCGGCGACCGGGGCGACACGCCGACGACCGCCGCCCCCGCCGTCCGCTCGAGGCCGAGCGACCGGGCCGCCTCCGGGGTCAGGTTCTGGATCGAGACGCCCAGGTACCCGCGGATCACCCGGCCCTCCTCGAGGATCCCCTCGAAGACGACCCGGGCCATGTTCGCGGGCACGGCGAAGCCGATCCCCTGGTACCCGCCCGTCCGCGACGTGATCGCCGTGTTGATGCCGATGACCTCGCCCCGCAGGTTGACGAGCGGCCCGCCCGAGTTGCCCGGGTTGATCGCGGCGTCGGTCTGGATGAAGTCCTCGTAGTCGGCGACGCCGACGTTCGCGCGCCCCTTGGCGCTGACGATGCCGGACGTGATCGTCTGCTCGAGGCCGAACGGGTTGCCGGCGGCGAGCACGAAGTCTCCCACCTCGAGGAGGTCCGAGTCGCCGAAGACGGCCGGCGTGAAGCCATCGCCGTCGAGGCGGATGACGGCCAGGTCGGTCTGGGGGTCGGTCCCCACCACCCGCGCCGCGCACTCCCGCCCGTCCGAGAGGTGCACGCGGAGCTCGTCCGCGAGGGCGACCAAGTGGTTGTTCGTGAGGACGTGCCCGGCCTCGTCGACGATCACGCCCGACCCGAGGCCCTTCTGCTTGACCTCGCGCTCGCCGGGCGGCGCCCCCGGGGCGCGGCGCCGGAAGAAGTCGTCGCCCGCCGGCCGCTCGCCCTCGGCCTCGCCGTGCCCGTGCAGGGCTCCCGGCATGCGCACGGTCCGCTCCGTGTAGAGGTGGACGACCGAGGGGCCGATGGCGGCGGCCGCCCGGCGGTAGCTCTCCTGGAGCGCCGAGACCTCGCCCGGAACGGCCGTCGGGGCGCCGTCGGCGAGCGCCGTCGGCGCCGGGCCCCGGACGGCGCCGGCGACGACGACGGCGGCGACCAGGGCGACGACCCCGAGCACGACCCCGGCCCTCGCGCCGGCGCGACCGCCTCTCCTCACCGCTGGCATCACAGCCTCCGCTCTCGATCCGTCCCGGTTGTAGGTGTTTCAAGTAGGTAAACCGTCGTCAGGATGGCCGGGGACGGCCCGCGCGTCAATCCGCGGCCCGTCCGCCCCTTGACGGAAGTCCGCGCCGGCCTATAATGGCGGCTTTTCCACGCCCGGAACGCGGGCCGCCCCCGAAGACGAAGACAGGAGCGGAAGATGGCCGTCCCGAAGAGAAAGAGCTCCAAGCGGCGGAAGTACCTCCGGCGCGCCCACGACGCCCTGAGCCCGATCGGGCTCGCCAAGTGCCCGCGCTGCAACCAGGCCGTCCTTCCCCACACCCTCTGCTCGAACTGCGGCTACTATCGCGGCCGGCAGGTGATCGACATGGAGGCCGCCAAGTAGGCGCCGCGGGCGCCGACGTCGGCGGGAGGCTCCTGGGCGCGCGGGGCGCGGGAACGAGGGGCGGGTGAGGGTCGCGGTCGATGCCATGGGCGGGGACCTCGCGCCGGGCGAGGTCATCCGCGGTGCCCTCCGGGCCTGCGAGGCGACATCCGGGCTCGAGGTCCTGCTCGTCGGACCCGCGGCGCGGGTGGGCGACGAGATCCGGGCCGCGGCCGGGGTCGGCGATCCGCCCGGGCTCCGCGTCGTCGACGCCCCCGAGTGGGTCGAGATGGACGAGCACCCCGTCGAGGCCCTCCGCCGCAAGAAGGACGCCTCGATCGCCGTCTGCGCCCGCCTCGCCCGGAGCCGCGAGGCCGACGCGATCTTCTCCGCCGGGAACACGGGGGCCGTCGTCGCCTCCGCCTCGCTCGCGATCACGCGGATCGAGGGCGTGAAGCGCCCCGCGATCGCCGTCGCCTACGCGACCGAGACCGGGACGAGCGTCATCATGGACGTCGGCGCGAACCTCGTCTGCAAGCCCGAGCACCTCGTCCAGTACGCCGTCATGGCGTCCGCCTACGCCCGCGAGATCCTCGCCATCGAGGGGCCGCGCGTCGGCGCCCTCAACATCGGGTCCGAGGAGGAGAAGGGCTCGGCCCTCGTCCGCGAGGCCGCGCGCCTCCTCAAGGCGGCGGCCGGCCCGGCGACGGGGTTCACCTTCCAAGGCTTCGTCGAGGGCCACGACCTCTTCCGCGGCGTCTGCGACGTCGTCGTCTGCGAGGCCTTCGTCGGCAACGCGATGCTGAAGGTCTGCGAGGGGCAGGCGGCCGCGATCCTCCACCACCTCCGCGGCATCCTCGCCCGGACGTTCGCGGCCGAGGCCGACCGCGCCCGCGTGAAGGGCGCCCTCCTCGAGCTCGCCCGCCGCGTGGACTACTCGGAGTACGGCGGCGCGCCGCTCCTCGGGATCGACGGCGTCGTCATCATCGGCCACGGGCGCAGCGACGCGCGCGCCATCGCCAACGGGATCGGCCTCGCCGCCCGGTTCTGCGCCCACCCCGTCAACCGGCGGATCGCGGAGGCGCTGAAGGCGCTGCCCGCGCCGACGCCGGCCTAGCTCATGACCGCGGGCGCGCTCGGGCGCAGGGCGGTCGCGGTGGTCGGGACGGGGAGCGGTCTCCCGTCGACGGTCCTCACGAACGAGGACCTGGCGAAGCGCGTCCAGACGGACGACGAGTGGATCCGGTCGCGCACGGGCATCCGCGAGCGCCGCGTCGTCGCGCCCGGCGAGACGACCACCACCCTCTCCGAGCGGGCCGCGCGCGCGGCCCTCGAGGCGGCCGAGCTCGCGGCCGGCGACGTCTCGCTCATCGTCGTCGGGACGACGTCCCCCGACCACCCCATGTACCCGTGCACGGCCGCCCTGCTCCAGAAGCGGCTCGGCGCCGAGCAGGCGTACGGCTTCGACGTCTCGCTCGCCTGCACGGGCTTCGTCGCCGCCTTCTCCGTCGCCGAGTCGCTCGTCTCCCTCGGTCGGGCGCGGAACGCGGTCGTCATCGGCGCCGACGTGAACTCGGCCTACCTCGACTGGTCGGACCGCAACACCTGCGTCATCTTCGGCGACGGCGCCGGCGCCTGCGTGATCCGGCCGGCCGCCCCGGGCGAGGCGAGCGAGGTCCTCTACGCGGGCATGGGGCTCGACGGCAACGACGAGTTCCTCGTCGTCCCGGGCGGGGGCGCCAAGGCGCCGGCCACGCACGAGACCGTCGAGCAGCGCCTGCACTACATCCGCATGAAGGGGCGCGAGACGGCGCGGTTCGCGACCACGCGCATGGTCGAGGAGGTGCGCCGCGCCTGCGCGGCGGCCGCCGTCCCCGTCGAGTCCCTCGACCTCGTCGTCCCCCACCAGGTGAACCTCAGGATCCTGGAGTCGGCCGCCGAGCGCCTGGGCCTCCCGTTCGAGCGCTTCGTCATCAACATCGAGCGCTACGGCAACACCTCGGGCGGCTCGGTGCCGATCGCCCTCGACGAGGCCGTCCGCGCCGGCCGCCTCCGCCGCGGCGGCCTCGTCTGCCTCGTCGCCTTCGGGGCCGGGCTCTCCTGGGGCAGCATCCTCCTCCGCTACTGAGCCACGGGTCACCGGAGCCGCGCACGAGTCATGGGAAAGGTCGCCTTCCTGTTCGCCGGTCAGGGGTCGCAGCAGGTCGGCATGGCGCGCGACCTCCACGACGCCGACGCCGACGTGCGCGCGCTCTTCGCCGACTTCCCGGGCGCCGACGCGCTCCGGCGCACGATGTTCGAGGGGCCCGACGCCGGGCTGACGCGGACCGACGTCGCCCAGCCGGCGATCTACCTCGCGAGCCTGGCCGCGCTCGCCGTCCTGGCGAAGCGCCGCCCGGACCTCCGCGCCGACGCCATGGCCGGCCTCTCGCTCGGCGAGTACACGGCCCTCGTCGCCGCGGGCGCGCTCTCGCACGCGCAGGCCGTGTCGCTGCTCGCGCTCCGCGGCCGCTTCATGCAGGAGGCCTGCGACGCGCGCCGGGGCGCGATGGCGTCGGTCCTGGGCGCCTCCGCGGACGACGTCGAGGCCGTGCTCCGCGAGGTCTCGACGCCCGAGGCGCCGGTCGTCGTCTCGAACCACAACTCGCCGAAGCAGGTCGTCATCTCGGGCGCCGCCGAGGCCGTCGAGAAGGCCGTCGCCGCCCTCAAGGCGAGGGGCGTCAAGCGGGCGATCCCGCTCAACGTCGCCGGCGCCTACCACTCGCCGCTCATGCAGCCGGCGGCCGCGAAGCTCTCGCCGCACCTCGCCTCGGCCGACATCCGCGCCCCGGGCACGCCCGTCTACGCGAACGTGACGGCCGAGCCGCACGGCGCGCCCGACGCCGTCCGCGACCTCCTCGCGCGCCAGGTCGTCGCCCCGGTCCGCTTCGCCCAGACGATCGAGCGCCTCCTGGCCGGCGGCTTCACCGACTTCTACGAGCTCGGACCGGGCGGCGTCATCGCCTCGCTCGTGAAGCAGACGGCCAGGGACCTCGGGCGCGAGGCCCGCACCTTCGCCGTCTCCGACCTCGGGTCCATCGAGGCGCTCGGCGCCGGAACGGGGGCCCCCGCATGATCCCGATCGACCTCGCCGGCAAGACGGCCCTCGTCACCGGCGCCTCGCGCGGCATCGGCCGCGAGGTCGCGCTGCGCCTCGCCTCGGCGGGCGCGAAGCTCGCCCTCGCCGCCCGCAACGCCGCCGCCCTCGAGGAGGTCGCGGCCGCGATCCGCGAGAAGGGCGGGGAGGCCCACGTCTTCGCCCTCGACCTCGCGGACGCCGCCGCCGTCAAGACCGTCGTCGAGGAGGTCATCGCCCGCTTCGACCGGCGGCTCGACATCCTCGTCAACAACGCGGGCGTGACGGCCGACCGGCTGCTCATCCAGATGAGCGACGAGGACTGGGACCGGGTCATCCAGACGAACCTGAAGGGCACGTTCCTGGTCACGCGCGCGGTCGCCCGGACGATGATGAAGCAGCGCGCGGGGCGGATCGTGAACATCACGTCCGTGATCGGCCTCCGCGGCAACGCCGGCCAGGCGAACTACGCGGCGAGCAAGGCCGGGATCATCGGGTTCACGAAGTCGCTCGCGCGCGAGCTCGCGAGCCGGAACGTCCTCGCGAACTGCGTCGCGCCCGGCTTCATCGCGACGGACATGACCGCGAAGCTCACGGACGAGCAGCGCACGCGGATCGCCGCCGAGGTGCCGCTCGGCGCCGTCGGCGAGGCGCGCCACGTCGCCGACGCCGTGCTCTACCTCGCGAGCCCGCTCGCCGACTACGTGACGGGGACCGTGATCGCGGTGGACGGCGGCCTGTCGATGTGACGGGGAGTGACGGCGCCGGGATTTTGACGCGTGGCGACGCCGTGCCTATAATCGTCGGACTCGAGAGAGTGGGAAACAGGAGGGGACCTCGTGGCCAACCCCGCGATCGCGGATAAAGTGATCGAGATCGTCTGCGACCAGCTCGGCGTCTCGAAGGACAAGGTCAACCCGGAGACTTCGTTCATAAACGACCTCGGGGCGGACTCGCTCGACACGGTCGAGCTCGTGATGGAGTTCGAGGAGGAGTTCGACATCAACATCCCGGACGAGGACGCCGAGAAGATCCAGACGGTCGGCGACGCGATCAAGTACATCGAGACCAACACCCAGAAGGGATAGGAGCGGACGAGCGACATGGCCGGTCGTCGGGTCGCGATCACGGGCCTCGGGGTCGTCGCCCCCATCGGGCTCGACCTCGAGGGGTTCTGGGCCGCGACCCTCGAGGGCGTGAGCGGCATCGGCCCCATCGAGCACTTCGACGCCTCCGCCTTCCCGGTCCGGTTCGCGGGCTGCGTCAAGGGCTTCGATCCGGAGCGCTGGCTCGAGAAGAAGGAGGCGCGCCGCCTCGACCGCTTCACGCAGCTCGCGGTCGCGGCCGCCGACCTCGCCCTCGCCGACGCCGGCATCCGTCCGAAGGAGGAGACGGAGCCGGAGCGGATCGCCTGCATCGTCGGCAGCGGGATCGGCGGGATCACGGAGATCGGCGAGCAGCACAAGACCTACTTCGACCGCGGGCCGGACCGCGTGTCGCCGTTCTTCATCCCGAAGATGATGCTGAACGCCGCCTCCGGTCAGCTCGCGATCCGCCACGGGTTCGGCGGCCCGAACTTCGCGACGGCATCGGCCTGCGCGGCGAGCCTGCACGCCGTCGGGACGGCGCTCCTCATGCTCCGCGCGGGGATGTGCGACGTGGCCGTCGCCGGCGGCTCCGAGGCCGCGGTCACGGAGGTCGGCCTCGCCGGCTTCTGCGCCGCGCGCGCGCTCAGCAAGCGGAACGACGACCCGGCGCGCGCGAGCCGGCCGTTCGACAAGGACCGCGACGGCTTCGTCATGGGCGAGGGGGCGGGGATCCTCGTCCTCGAGGACCTCGAGCGGGCGAAGCGGCGCGGCGCCCGGATCTACGCCGAGCTGCTCGGGTTCGGGGCGACGGACGACGCCTATCACATCACCGCCCCCGACCCCCACGGCCGCGGCGCCCAGGCGTCCATGCGCCTCGCCCTCAAGGACGCGGGCGTGCGGGTCGAAGATGTCACTTACGTGAACGCGCACGGGACGTCGACCGAGCTGAACGACGCGACCGAGACGAAGGCGCTGAAGGCCGTCTTCGGCGACCACGCCCGGCGCCTGCTCGTCAGCTCCACGAAGTCGCAGATCGGGCACCTGCTCGGCGCGGCCGGCGCGGTCGGCCTGATCGCCACGTCCAAGGCCGTCCACCACGACGTCGCCCCGCCGACGATCAACTACACGACCCCCGATCCCGAGTGCGACCTCGACTACGTCCCGAACCGGCCGAAGGAGTGCCGCATGGACGCGGCGCTCGTCAACAGCTTCGGCTTCGGCGGCCACAACTCGACGATCGTCGTGCGGAAGCTCCGTGGGTAGCCGGCGGCCGCCCGAACGAGAGCCCGCCCCGGACGACGACCCCGAATTCGAGCCGGAACCGGACCCGGAGCTCGAGCCCGGGCCCGAGCCCGGGCCCGAGTCCGAGCCCGAGTCCGAGCCCGGCCCGGAAGCCGAAGCCGAGCTCGACGGGCTCGGCCCCGACCTCGACGGCGGATCCGACGACGAGCCGGCGCCCGGAGGGGCGGCCGGGGCGTTATCGGATCTCGAGCCGAGGGCGCGGTCGGCGGGGGAGTCGGAGCCGAAGAAGCCGCAGCGTCGACCCGCTTGTGGTCTTCCAAGAGTAACCAAGGAAACGGGTTACGCGGTCTGTCGCGAACTCGAGATGGAAGAAGGTAACGACTACATCATAAAACTCCTGGAGCGACTGGAGGAGGAGAACCCCTGCGTCGCCGAGTTCGTCAGCCGGCTCGCGATCCAGCACGAGGATCCGGTCGGCATCTCGACCGCGGCCCTCCTCGTGTACCGGCTGCTCGAGTCGCAGATGGAAGCGGACGCGCTGAAAGAGCAGCTCAAACTGGAATAGCGGCGGCGCCGCTGTTCCGATAAAGGAAGAGAGAAAGAGCGTTGGCGACGAGGGAAGCGAGGAGCGAGGCGGCTGCCATGTACAAGCTCACGGTCTCCTTCGGCGGAAAGGTCGTCGAGCGCCGGGACGTCGACGCCCCTCGCATCACGGTCGGGCGCAGCCAGGACTGCGACATCGTGATCGACAACCTGGGCATTTCGCGCCAGCACACCGAGATCGTGCGAGAGGGCGGCGCCTACGTCGTCCGCGACCTCAAGAGCAACAACGGCACGTTCGTCAACGGCAAGCGCGTCACGCGCCACAACCTGAACGACGGCGACGAGATCGCGATCGGGAAGTTCACGATCGCGTTCCACCAGCAGCCCGACGCGCTGCCCCCGGAGCCCGCGGGGGCCGTTCCCGAGCCCGACGCCGCGGGCGGCGGCGACTTCACGCTCGCCATGGACAGCCGGCTCATGGCCGAGCGCTACCGCGAGCGGGCGAGCAAGCTCAAGGCCTACCTGCTCGTCGAGGACGGCGACAAGAAGAAGCCGATCGTCCTCGACAAGTCGGTCTTCACGATCGGGAAGAAGAACTGCGACGTGACCGTGGCCGGCTTCTTCGTCGCCAAGAAGCACGCGATCATCTTCCGCGACGAGGCCGGCTTCCGCCTGGTCGACACGTCGCAGCGCCGCCGCACCTACCTGAACGACGGGCGCATCGACGAGGAGCGCCTGAAGGACGGGGACATCATCAAGGTCGGCGGCCAGAAGTTCCAGTTCATGGTGGGCACGCCCGTCGTCTGACCCGCGCGACGGAGGCGCGGCCATGATCCGCGCCAGGCCGGCGTTCCCCCTCCGCCGCGGCCTCCGCTTCATGCTCGCGGCCGCCTTCTTCTTCGCCATCATGGCCGTCCTCGTGAAGGCGCTCCGCCGCATCCCCACGCAGGAGGTCGTGCTCGTCCGCAGCCTCCTGAACGTCGCCTTCACGCTCGCCCTCGCCGTCCGCGCGCGCGCGCCGCTCCTCGGACGGCGCCCGTGGGCCCTGCTCTTCCGCGGCCTCCTCGGGTACGCGGCCCTGTCGTTCCACTTCTACGCGCTCCAGCGGATGCCCCTCGCCGACGCGGTCCTCATCCACAACGCCGCCCCGGTGATCGTCGCCCTCCTCGGGCCGCTCGTCCTCGGCGAGCCCGGCGGCCGCGGGCTCACGGTCCTGGCGCTCGTCGGGCTCGGCGGCGTGGCCGTGCTCGTCCGGCCGACGGGCGAGGCCGGCCTCCTGCCGGCGCTCGCCGCGCTCGCCGGCGCGAGCTTCTCGGCCGTCGCCTACCTCACGATCCGCGCCCTCGGACGGACGGAGCACCCGCTCACCGTCGTCCTCTACTTCCCGCTCGTCTCGGCCGCGATCTCGTGGGCGCCGGCGCTCGCGGGCTTCGTCCGGCCGACCGGCGTCGAGGCGCTGGCGCTCCTCGGCGTCGGGGCCACGACCACCGTCGCCCAGGTCTGCCTCACGAACGCGCTCCGGCTCGAGAGCGCGTCGGCGGCGGCTCCGGTCGCCTACACGGGCCTTGTCTTCGTCGCCGTCTTCGACTACCTTCTCTTCTCCGCGGTCCCGGACGGACGCACGCTCGCAGGGAGCCTGCTCATCATCGGCGTCGTCGCCCTGATCGCCCGCCGCACCGCGCCACCTCTCGAACCGGAGGCGAGACCGTGATCGAGATCTACCAGATGGAGGACTGCCCGTACTGCGTCAAGGTGCGGAGCGCCCTCTACGAGATGGGCGTCGACTACGTGGTCCGGAACATCTCGAGCGAGGCGACGTGGAAGAAGCTCGTGGAGCTGGGCGGCGACGACCAGGTCCCGTTCCTCGTCGATGCGGAGAAGGGCGTCCGGATGTACGAGTCCGACGACATCATCGACTACGTGAAGCGCACGTACGGCGGCGTCGCCGGGCGCCGCGGCTAGCCCGACCCGCGCCCTAAGGCGCGCTCCCCAAATTTCTCTCTTGACGGGAGCGGCGCTACCACTATATTTGCGCCGAAGAAGTGGGGAAGCCGGCGCGCCGGCCGCGGTGCAGGGGGGAAAGGAGCGGCCGGCGGGAAGCCGGGAAAAAGGGGGGGAAGGCCGTCCTCGCCGCGCCGCTCGCCCGGCCGGTCGGCCGATCGCGGTTCGGTCCCGTCGCATTCCCTTTTTCCCATCCGCTGACGCCGCCGCACCCCACGCCTGATCGAGAACGTCGTCCTGTCGAGGCACGCGTTTTAGGGGGCGCCGCCATGGCGCCCGGGGAAAAGGAGGACCGAATGCATCGGGTCAAGGTCTTGGGGATCCTCGCGGGTCTCCTCATGCTCGCCCAGGGCTGCACGGGCCACGCCGGCCTCAGGGAGCCGGATGCCGTCACGAAGCGGCTGGTCTTCGAGGCCAACAACTTCCGCGTGGCGAAGTCGAAGCTCCAGGCGTCGCACACGTGCGGGTACCTGTTCCCGAACGCGGCCGCGCAGGGGCTGGCGGCCTCGGTCGCGGGCCGCTCCGGCGCCGCGCCGGGCCTACTCGGCGGGATCCTCGGCAGCGTGTCGCCGGGCGGCATCGCGCTCGGCAACCCGGAGCTCTACGAGCAGACCTACGCGAAGCTTCGCGAGCAGGCGGCGCTCGAGGGCAAGGCCGCGCAGCTCTACAACATCACCGAGGAGATCACGGTCGTCAGCTACCTCGGGATCTACGGCACCATCAAGCTCACCGTGACCGCGGACGTGATCGAGTTCACGGACGAGTACGTGGACTACAAGAACCGGTAAAGCGGCTGCCGCCTTCGAAACGAGAGCGAAAGGAGACTTTGACCCATGCGTCGTAGCGCGCTTGCTCTGCTGGCGCTCGTGATTGCGGTGGTCGCCGGCTGCTCGTCGTACACCGGCCTCTACCCGATCCCGAACTCGCACGGCGAGATCGTCCTCCACGAGAACGACTTCAAGACCGTCAAGACCCACGCCAAGGGCCACGCCGAGTGCGCCTACATCTTCGGCATCCCGCTCGGGCAGCCGGAGATCAAGTCGCGGGCCCTCGCCGAGGTGCGCGACCAGGCCGTCCTCGACGGCCGCCCGGCCCACCTCGTCAACTTCACCGAGGACTCCACCACCTTCGGCATCGGCGTCATCTACAAGGTCGAGAAGGTCACGATCACGGCCGACGTGATCGAGTTCACGAAGTAGCCGGACGTCTCCCGCTCCGTCAGCGACGGAGCCGGTTCGCGGGCGTGCCCGTCCCTCCGAGGACGGCACGCCCGTTGCCTTTCTCGGGGCCGCGCGCTTAGATTGAGGTGGTGCCGGTGAACGACCTTCTTAGGAGCTCCACTTCCATGAACCGTCGCCACTTGCTCGGCCTCGGCGCGGCGGCGCTCGCGGCGGCCCTCGGCGCGGGCTGCGGACCCGTCACGATCGAGAAGCCGCCGCCCGTCCGCGTCTACGAGGCCGGGAAGATCAAGCCCCGCCTCTACGTGCTCCCGCTCGAGGACAGGTCGGGCGGCAAGATCAACCAGGGAAGCCTGTTCCTCTGCAAGGTGCAGCCCGGCACCGAGCAGAAGCTGCGCTCGCACGTGGCCGAGATCGCGCGCAGCTCGGGCCTCTTCACGGAGGTGCAGGAGGTCTCCTGGAGCGAGGCGGACATCCAGAAGCGGCGCGCCGAGACGAAGGCCGAGGGCGACGAGATCGTCCTCTACCCGACGCTCAACGCGTTCTCGGCCGACGGCAGGCCGACGGTCGCCGCCTACATCCTCGCCCCGATCGTCTACCTCTTCGCGGCCTTCGCCTTGCCGGCCGTGCCCTACGAGTGGGAGAGCGAGCTCAGCATGAGCGCCCGCCTGGCCGACGTGAAGACCGGCAAGCTCATCGTGCTCCACGACTCGGGGAAGATCACCTTCAACGACTCGGGACCGCTGAGCTACAGCAACTCGCCGGGTCACCTGCGGAACTCCATGGAGGTCCCGGCGCGCAACTTCGGGACCGGCTTCGCCGCGTCGCTCGAGGGCATCCGCCGGCTGGGCGCGGCGCCGCCGCCCACGGCGCCGGTCCCCGTCGATCCCGCGACCCAGGAGAAGCCCCCCGTCAAGGAGCTCCTGCGCTGGCCATCGGACGTCACCTCGCCGACGGCCGAGATCCGCCTGCTCACGCCGCCCTCGGGCCTCGCCGTGCGCAACATCACGGTCACGATCAACGGCCAGCCGGGCAACGCGCGCGTGCGCACGGAGGAGGGCGCGATCGTCTTCCAGATCGACATCGGCAAGGGCTCGAACGAGATCGCCCTCGAGGTCCTCTACCTGAGCGGCGAACGGGATGTGGTCAACATCTCGATCAAGCGGCACCGCTGACGGGTCGGGCAGGATCCGGTCCGGACACGGGATGCGACCCGTACCCGCCTCCGCTCCGCCCTTCGCCCTTTCCCGAGTCGGCCGCAAGCGGTAGGATAAAGGACGGTCTCCGCGCGTCCGCGGCGGGTGCGCGGCGGGCGTTTTCGGCCCTCACGGGCGGGGCGGCGGCGAGGCGAGCGTGGTCAAGGTCGGCGACCTGGTAGCGGGCAAGTTCAAGGTCCTCGACAAGCTCGGGACGGGCGGCTTCGCGACCGTCTACAAGGTCCTGAACCAGGACCTGGGCGTCGAGCAGGCGATCAAGGTCCTCCACCAGCAGTACGCCGAGGACCCGAAGGTCCGCGAGCGCTTCCGCCGCGAGGTCCGGACGACCCTCGAGCTCGTCCACGCCCACATCGTCCAGGTGCGCGAGTTCGCGGCGACCGACGAAGGGCTCGTCTACTACACCATGGACTTCGTCAAGGGCCGGACGCTCCGCGGCCTCGTGCAGGAGGAGAAGGTCCTCGAGACGGGGCGCGCGCTCAGGCTCACGCGCCAGATCCTCCAGGGCCTCGGCTCGGCCCACGAGATGGGCGTCGTCCACCGCGACATGAAGCCCGAGAACGTGATCGTCGCGACCGACCGGGGGCGCGAGACCGCGAAGATCCTCGACTTCGGGATCGCCAAGGTCGTCGGGGGCGGGGACGCCGCGAACCTCACCGGCAGCGCGATCATCGGGACGGTCGCCTACATGGCGCCCGAGCAGGCGAGCCCGAAGAACATCGTCGACGGGCGGGCCGACATCTACGCGGTCGGGACGACCCTCTACGAGATGCTGTGCGGCGAGACGCCGTTCAGGTCGGAGAGCGCGCTCGGCTTCCTCATGCAGCACCAGTTCGACGCGCCGCCGCCGCTGCGCGAGCGGGCGCCGGATCGCGACATCCCCGAGGCGGTCGAGGCGATCGTCATGCGCTCGATCGCCAAGGCCCCGGACGACCGCTTCCTCACGTGCGAGGAGATGATCGCGGCCATCGAGGGCTGCCTCGGCGGCCCGCCCACGCCGTCGCGGCTCTCGGCGGCGTCGGCGGCCGCCGTGACCGCGCGCGAGGCATCCCCCCGGTCGACGGGCGGCGCGCCGCCCGTCTCGGCGACGGGGAGGGCCGTCACGGACACGGCCGGCGGGGGCGGCGGAGCCCGGACGTCGGGCGCGGCGCCCCGGTCGGGCCAGTCGCGGGCGCATCCCGGGACGCACGACGCGCCGACCGCCCACGAGCCGCAGTCGCGGCAGCGGCGGGCGCGAAGCTCGGGCGAGCGCTCGGCCGCCGGCGCCGGCGCGGTCGAGGCCGCCGGGGCGGAGGTCGACTGGGGCCATCCGCTCGAGGGGCAGACCGCCGGGAAGTACCGGATCCTCTCGCGCCTCGGGGAGGGCGGGTTCGGGGCCGTCGTCAAGGCGGAGGACGTCTACACGGGCCGCAAGGTCGCCCTCAAGCTCCTGCGCCCCGAGCTGACGCAGGACTCGTCGTTCGTCGAGCGGTTCCGCCGCGAGGGGCGCGCGATCGCGACCCTCGAGCACCCGAACATCCCGGTGCTCTACGAGTACGGCGAGATCGGGGACACGTGCTACATGGCCCTCGCCCTCGTGCCGGGCGAGGGGCTCGACCGCCTGATCGCGCGCGAGGGCGCGCTCGACCAGGCACGGGTCGTGCAGATCTTCCGCCAGGTGCTGTCGGCGCTCGGCGCGGCCCACGCCCGCGGCATCGTCCACCGCGACCTGAAGCCGTCGAACATCATGGTCCAGCCCGACGGGCGGGCGATGGTCCTCGACTTCGGGATCGCGAAGCTGCGCGAGCCCGGGCAGGCGACGGGCCAGCTCACGACGCCCGGCGCCGTCATGGGGACGCCGCGCTACATGTCCCCCGAGCAGGCGCGCGGGCGCAAGCTCGACGCGCGCTCGGACCTCTACAGCCTGGGCGTCGCGCTCTTCGAGGCGTTCACGGGCGCCCCGCCCTTCCAGGCGCCGAAGACCGAGGAGGTCCTGAACCAGCATCTGAGCGAGGCGCCGCCGGCCCTGACCGACGTGCGGCCCGACCTCGCCGGGAGGTACTCGGCGAACCTCGAGTTCTTCATCTCGCGGGCGCTCGCGAAGGGCCAGGACGACCGCTTCCAGACGGCCGACGAGATGGCCCAGGCGCTCGAGGCCGCGATCCCCGGCGTCCCCGAGCTCAAGCTGAGCGCGAGCGGGACGCGCGCCCCGGCCGAGGCGGGGGCGGGCGGCGGGGCGAAGTCGCAATGGGACATCGCCCACCTGACCGAGGTCGGCGACCCGCGCTCGAAGCAGTGGTCCGTCCAGGTGACCGCCGCGAAGGGCGCCGGCGCGGTCGAGGCGCCGAGCGGCGAGCGCCGGCCGGCGCCGCCGCCACCCTCCGGGTCGAAGGTCGGCCTCATCCTGGGCGTCGTCGCCATCCTCCTCGTCGTCGGGCTCGGCGCCTGGCTCAAGTTCTCGGGCGTCTTCGACAAGAAGGGCGACGGCGGGCCGGAGATCGTGAAGGGCGGCGACGGCGGCAAGCCGGAAGGCGGAGGCAGGCCGAACGGTGGGGGCAAGCCCGAAGGCGGCGGCCAGCCCGAGGGCGGAGGCCAGCAAAACGGCGGGGGCAAGCCCGAAGGCGGGGGCAAGCCCGAGGGTGGGGGGCAACCGAACGGTGGCGGCAAGCCGGAGGGCGGCGGCAAGCCGGAAGGCGGGGGGCAGCCGAACGGCGGCGGCAAGCCCGAGGGCGGCGGGTCCAACGGCGGACCGATCGTCGAGCCGGTGAAGCTCCCGCCGCTCGAGATCGCCGTCACCGCCCCGTCCGAGGGCCAGTACCTCTCGGCGCGCCGCGTCCGCGTCGGCGGAAAGATCGACGGCGGCGACCCCCTGTCCGTGACCGTGAACGGCGACGCGGCCGAGATCCTGCCGGGAAGCCGGTTCTCGGCCGACGTCCTCCTCCCCCTCGACGCCTCGACGATCCGGGTCGAGGTCGAGGACGTGCGCGGCCGCAAGGCCGCGAAGGACGTGAGGGTGGTCGTGGACCTGTCGCCGCCCGCGATCGCGATCGAGGCGCCGGCGCCGGACTTCGCGTCGGCGCGGAACGAGGTCGAGATCCGCGGGCGCATAAACGACCAGTACCCCGAGAGCGTGCTCGTTCGCGGCCAGCCGGCGAAGCTCGAGGCCGACGGGCGGTTCTCGCACACGCTCCGGTTCGACCGCGACGGTCCCGTTCGCATCGAGCTGCGCGCCTACGACCGCTCGGCCAACCTGACCGAGGCGGTCATCTCGGGCTCGATCGACACGCAGGCGCCCGCGCTCGATGCGTCGGCCCCTCGTCTCACGCGCTCGCGCGACGTGAAGGTCTCGGGCCAGGTCGCGGACGCGGACGTGGTGACGGTCTCGCTCGGCGCCGGGCCGGCGACGGAGCTCGGCGCGGGGGGCGGGCGCTTCACCCTCTCGTGGACGCTGCCCGCGGACGGCGAGCACAGGACGACCGTCGTCGCCCGCGACCGCGCCGGCAACGAGGCGAGGAAGGAGGTCGCGGTCGTCTGCGACACCGTCCCGCCGAAGCTCGAGCTCGAGGGCGCGCCCGAGATCGTCTCGTCGTCCCGCGACACGGCCATCGCGGGCAAGGTGGAGCCGGGCGCCCGCGTGACGGTGGACGGCGACGACGTCCCGGTGCGCGACGGGGCGTTCCGCTTCCCGGTGCGCGCGACCGAGACGGCGAAGGCGTACGAGGTCGTCGCCCTGGACGAGGCCGGCAACCGCACGGCCGCGAAGGTGTCCGTCGTCTACAAGGCCGCGCTCCCGCTCGCGGTCCGCGTCCGCCTCGAGATCCGGCCGGAGCGCGACGGCGTCCGGGAGTACGTGAGCGAGCTGGACGGCGTCCCCATGGTCTTCGTGCCCGGCGGGAAGTTCCGCATGGGCGCGGCGGACGGCCGGGACAACGAGCGGCCCCCGCACGAGGTCGAGGTCTCGCCCTTCTACATCGACCGCCACGAGGTCACGTGGGGCCAGTACCGCCGCTTCTGCGCGGCGACGAAGCGCGACCTCCCGGCGACGCCGCCCGAGGGGATCAACGACGACCACCCCGTCGTCAACGTGAGCTGGGAGGATGCCCGCGCGTACGCGGCCTGGGCCGGGAAGCGGCTGCCGACCGAGGCGGAGTGGGAGCTCGCCTGCCGCGGCCCGGAGTCGCGGCGGTTCCCGTGGGGCGCGGACGAGCCGGCCGCCCGGCGCGCCCACTTCGGCCAGGCGGCGCAGCGGACGATCGCGGTCGGGTCGCTCGGGAAGGAAGGCATGTCGCCGTTCGGCTGCTACGACATGGCCGGCAACGTGGCCGAGTGGTGCCAGGACGTGTACGACGCCCGGTACTACGAGAAGTCGCCGGCGACGAACCCGAAGGGGCCGGACTTCGGGCGCGAGCGGACGATCCGCGGCGGCGCCTGGTTCAGCCAGCCCCAGGAGATCCGCGGCTCGACTCGCGACTACGGGCCGCCCACCATCCGCGACGACGCGACCGGGTTCCGCTGCGTCGTCTCCGAGTAGCCAAAATCCCCTTCTTACGTTACCTTTCTCTCGCGCTTTTCGGCTCATGGCGGGGGAACGATGGCGGCGGACCTCATCCCGGGCACCCTGTTCTCCGACCGTTACCGCGTCCGGCAGAAGCTCGGCGAGGGCGGCTTCGGCGCCGTCTTCCTCGTCGAGGACACGCGGCCGGACGAGGACTCGCCGCCCATCGTCGCCTTGAAGATCCTCGACAAGCCGAGCCACGACACGGAGGACGAGTTCGAGGCCCGGGTGAAGCGCGAGATCAAGAACGCGCGCCGCCTCCAGAACCCGCACGTCGTGCGGGTCCTCGACGCCGGCCGGACGCCCGATCACGTCCTCTACTACACGATGGAGTTCTGCCAGGGCCGCGCCCTCCGCCAGATCATCAAGGACGACGGGGCGCTCCTGCCGCCGCGCGCCGTGCGGCTCGCCGCCCAGGTGCTCGAGGGGCTCGAGGCCGCGCACGCGATCGAGATGATCCACCGCGACATCAAGCCGGCGAACGTGATCGTCCAGCAGCACCCGGACGGGCGCGAGCAGGCGAAGCTCCTCGACTTCGGGCTCGCGAAGGTGCTCTCGGGCACGCAGTCGCAGGAGCTGACGCGCGCCGGGACGATCTCGGGGACGATCGAGTACATGGCCCCGGAGCAGCTCCGCGGCTCGCAGCTCGACGCCCGCGCGGACCTCTACTCGATCGGCGTCATGCTCTACGAGATGCTCGCGGGCGCGCGCCCCTTCGACCGTCCGAGCGCCCAGCTCACGGCCCGGGCGCACCTGCTCGAGCCGCCGCCGCCGCTCGCCGGGCGCGCGCCGTTCCCGATCCCGCCGGACCTGAACGCCTCGATCTTCTGCGCGCTCGAGAAGGACCGCAACAAGCGGTTCGCGTCGGCGCGGGAGATGCGCGACACGCTCCTCCACGCCGTCCCCGAGGCGAGGGACCCGTACGCCGGCGCGCCGCGGCGGCCGAGGGCGAGCGGGGGCGGGGGCGGGTCGGGCGCCGCGCCCGTCGAGGCGACCGTGATCTGGCGCCCCGCCGGAACGACCGCGGCCCCCGGACCGGGCGGGGCCGGGGGAGCGGGATCGGGCCCCGGAGCGGGGGCGGCCGGAGGAACGCCCGTCGGCTCCTCGGGGGCCCAGACGATGGTGCGCCCGGCGGCCGGGGCGCCGCCCCAGCGCCCGCCCGGCCACCCGCCCGAGAGCACGCCGCCGAGCGTCCCGCGCATGACCGGGACCTCGTCGCCCTCGATGCCGTCGGCCGGATCGCTCGACGCCTCCTCGATGCCGACGGCGGCCCTGCCCGCGAGCGCGCTCGCCGCCGCCATGGCCTCGCACACCGGCTCGCGCCCGGTGACCGCGGCCGGCTTCCCGTCCGCGGCCGGCGGGCCGCCGGCCGGGCCGGCGACGCCGTCGCAGCCCTTCCCCATCGCGGCTCCGGGGGCCGCGACCGTCACGGCCTCGGCGGGGGGCCAGGTGCCGACGCGCCGGCACTCGCCGCTCGCCGGCCCGCTCCCGGCGCCCGACGTCCCGCCGGAGGCGACGTGCGGGGAGTGCGGGGACCCGATCGGCTCGGCCGCGGCCGCCGCCGGCGCCGCCGCGGGCGCGCGCCACACCCGGGCGCCGTTCCGCTGCGCGGGGTGCGGACGGCTGCTCTGCTCCGTGCACTACGACTCACAGGTCGGGCTCTGCTTCAAGTGCGGCTCGGACGATCGGCGCGGCTTCACCTGCGCGGCCTGCGGGACGATGCCCGCGGCCGAGCCCTTCGATTGCCGCCTGTGCGGGCGCACCCACTGCGGGGCCCACTTCACCGCCGCGGCCGGCACGTGCGGGACCTGCGCGCCGGCGCGGATGTCGTCGTCCGCCGTCCCGGCCCTCCAGGCCTCGTCGTCGGGCGCGAGCGCGGTCGCGCGCGCGGGCGTGCAGCCCGGACGGGCCGCCCCGCCCTGCCCCATCTGCGGGCGCGACTCGGGCGCGAGCTCGTTCGCGTGCGACGCCTGCGAGCGGATCGTCTGCGGGGGGCACCGCGAGGCGCCGCTCGACCTCTGCCAGCCCTGCGCGTCCGCGATCGGCCCCGTCCCGGGCGTCGCGCCGGGCGGGCTCGTCGCCAGGCGCTACCGCGTGCTCGGGATCGCCCACCGCGGCGAGAAGAGCCGGATCTACAACGCGCGCGACCTCGCGACCGGCATCCCGGTCGCGCTCAAGGTCCTCGAGGCCGAGGCCGCGTCGTCCGAGAAGGCGCGCCAGCGCTTCATCCGCGGCGCCTACGCCCTGCGCCGCATCGTCCACCGGCACGTCGTCCAGATCCGGGCGGCGGGCATCCTCGAGGACAAGGTCCCGTTCCTCGCCCTCGACTGGTTCCCGGGCGTGCCGGCGTCCTCGCTGCTCGCGACCACCGGCGCCTTCGCCCCGGGCCGAGCCTGCGCGATCGTCGACCAGCTCCTGGCCGGCCTCGCGGCCGTCCGCGCGGCCGCTGTCGTCCACCGCAACGTCAAGCCCCGCAATATCCTCCTCCAGCTCACGGACGGCGGCGAGGTCGGGAAGATCGTCGACTTCGGGCTCGCCAAGACCGTCGACGGCGACGAGCCGGCCGTCACGAGCATGGGCGCGACCGTGGGCACGGTCGCCTACATGCCGCCCGAGCAGCTTCGCGGCCAGACGCTCGACGGGCGGGCCGACCTCTACGCCGCCGGCATCACGCTCTACGAGATGCTGACCGGGCACGTGCCCTTCTACGCCGACGACCGGATGCAGCTCGCCCGCCTGATCATGGGGCAGCCCGTCCCCGCCCTGCCCGAGGATGTCCCGGCCCCGCCGCGCCCCGCGCTCGCGCAGATCCTCGCCCGGGCGCTGGCGAAGACCGCCGACCAGCGGTTCCGGGACATCTCCGAGATGCGGGCGGCCCTGCGCCCGCTGCTGCCGCCCGGGTACAGGCCCGCCTGACCCGCCGTCGACCGGCGGACCCAGGTGGACCCGTCCAGGAGCCCACGGGCGCACTGGTGCCGGCCGGCGTCGTCCCCCTCCCGCCGCCGTCGGCGGAGGAGGGGTTCGGCTCTCCGCGCGGGATCTCGCCCGGCGACCACGACGGCGACGGGCGCGTCGACCTCGCCTTCGGCCTTCGCGGCCTCGTCGTCGGGGATTCCGACCTCCGGCCGGGCGCCACGTTCCAGTCCTTCCAGGGGGCGGCCGGCTTCGCGGCCGGCCCCGTGGTCATCTCCGAGGCGAGCCCGACGCGGCTCGCGTCGGGCGACCTCGACGGCGACGGCCGGACGGACGTGGCCGTCGCCGGCGAGCCGGTCGGCGGCGGCGAGGCCGGCTTCCTCCCGCCCGCCTTCTGGGTCGACTACCAGGGCCCCGAGCCCGATGTCCGTCAGGTCCTCGGCTTCGACTCGGTCGCCGACATCGCCGTCGCCGACGCGAACGGCGACGGCCGTCTCGACCTGCTCGCGACCCGGAACGTCGGCGGCGCGCCGACCCTCTTCATCTACCGGGACCACGACCCGGCGACGGGTCGGCTCACCGGGACGCCCGTCTCCGTGGCCCTGGGCGTCGCCGGCACGGGGCTGAGGATCGCCGCCGGCGACGTCACCGGCGACGGGCTCGCGGACGTCGTCGTCGCGCTCGGCGGCGCGGCCGGAGCGGTCCTGCTCGTCCAGGATCCCGCGGCGGACGGCGGCTTCGCGGCTCCGGTCGCCATCGCCATCGAGGGCGCGTCGTCGGTCGCCGTGGGCGACCTCGATGGCGACGGCCGGCTCGACGTGGCCGTCGCCCGCGGCGGCGCCGCCCTTCCCGCAGACCGGCGGCGCATCGCGATCCTCCGCCAGGACGCGGGAGGCCGCCTGGCGCGGGTCGCCTCCGACCTCGACGCCCTCGCGCCGGTCGTCGCCGTCTCGATCGCCGACCTGAACGGGGACGGCCGCGCCGACGTCCTGGTGCAGACGAGGAGCCCGAACGCCGTGGTCGTGTTCGAGCGGCGGTGAGGGCCGGGCCCCGGTCCCGGGGCCCGGCGAGCGGCGGCTACCGGCGGCCTTCGGCGCGCCCCGCCCCCTCCCAGTACCAGACCGTCACCACGCCCTCGCTCTTGTCGGCCGAGTGCGAGATCGAGATCAGGCGGTCGGGGCCGACCGTGGCGGCGAAGTCGGCGGCTTCCTGGAAGAGCGTGTCCCAGCTCTTGAACGTCCCCCGGAAGATGCGGAAGGCGGCGCGGGACGCGGCGCGGGCGGGCATCGGGATCAGTCGATCTCGGCGAACGCCGTCACGATGTAGCCGCCCGACTTCTCGTCGCGCTTGAGCTGGACGAGCTTGTCGCGCTCGGCGTCCTCGAGCAGCTTCGAGAACGTCGAGTAGCCGTGGTAGCTCTCGTCGAACTGGGGCCGCTTGCGCTTGATCGCCTCCTTGATCATCGAGCCCCAGAGCACCTCCTTGTTCTCGCGGACGAGGCCCTTGATCGCCGAGAGCAGCGTCGAGAAGGCCTCGGCCTTCTTCTTCGGGAGGTTCCCGAGGCGCGACGGCATCTTGTCCGAGCGCTCGGTCTCGCGGACGAGGTCCTCGTAGAAGACGAACTCGTCGCAGTTGTCGACGAGGAGGTCGGAGGTCGAGTTCTTGACCCCGATGCCGATCACGTACTTGTTGTTCTCCTTCAGCTTCGACACGAGCGGCGAGAAGTCGCTGTCGCCCGAGGCGATGCAGAAGAGGTCGATGTGCTCCTTCGCGTGGGCGAGGTCCATGGCGTCGACGACGAGCCGGATGTCGGCGCTGTTCTTGCCGCCGACGTGGCGCTGCGGGATGTCGATCAGCTCGATCGCCGCCTCGTGCAGCTCGCGCTTGTACTCCGAGTATCGCTCCCAGTCCGCGTAGGCCTTCTTGGCGACGATCTTCCCCTTCTCGAGCAGGCGCTCGAGGAGGAGGTGGATGTCGAACTTCTTGTACTTGGCGTCGCGGACCCCGAGGGCGAGGTTCTCGAAGTCCATGAAGAGCGCGATGATGGATTCGGTCGCGTTTCGACCGTTCTTGTCCTCTGGCATAAGCTCCTGTTTCTGGTTTCGCTTCCTTCGACCGCGCCGCCTCCCCGGCGGCGCGGGTTCACTTCATCTTACCACCGGACGCGCCCGCCGGCTTCTTCTCCGGCTTCGCGAACGCGTCCGCCGGCACGTCGGGGTTCACCAGGACCTCGTCGATCGAGAGCTCGACCGACTGTCCGCCCGTCTCCTGCTTGAGCTTGCGCGCGACCTGGATCCCCCCGGCCGGCTGCCAGTCGGCGTACTCGATGGCGATCGCCCCCTGGGCGCCCGAGGTCTCCTTGCGGAGCAGCGTGCCCGTCGCCGGGTCGAGGAAGAGCTTGTGGTCGCCGAGCCGCACGACCGCCGCCGCCTTCCCGCCGACGTCCGCCTGGCCGGCCGCCGCCGGCTCGATGACGCCGCGCGCGGCCTTGAGGAGCAGCGGGATGTCGCCGTTCTCGAGCTCGCTCGAGAGCTCCTTCGCCTGCGAGGGCTTGAGCTCCTGCGCCCCGAACGGCGTGACGGCGTACCCCTTCTCGCCGTCGAACACCTGCGTGATCTGCCCGGCCGGGCCCGAGATCTCCTGGCGCATCTTGTTCGGGTACTGGACGAGCTGGCTCATGTCCATGACCATCTCGTTCGGCCCCATCTTGAGCGTCACCTTGCCCTTGAACTGGATCGCCCGGACGGCGGCGAGCGCGTCGAGCCCGCCGAGGGCATCGATGGCCTTCTTCACCAGCTCGCGCCCGCGCTCCTTGTCTGCGGCCGTGGCGTGGTGCACGGGCCCGTGCGCCTTCCCGAACGCCGGCTCCTCGACGTCGATCGTCTGGACCGCCCGGCCGAAGAGCTTGGCCGGGTCCTCGTCGAACTGCGCGCGCGCGCCGACGACGAGGGCCGTGAGCTCGGCCGGCTTGAACCGGTCCTTCGCGACGCGGAGCACGTCGGCCGCCGTCACCCGGGCGACGCCGGCCTGGAGCCGCTCGAGGTAGTCCTGGGGGAAGCCGTAGTACTCGAAGCGGATCGCGCGCGAGATGACCTCGCCGCGCGAGTCGTTCTCGAAGACCATCGACTGGAGGATCGACTCCTTGACGACGCGCAGCTCCTCCTCCGTCACCGGCTCGCTGCAGATCTTCTCGAGCTCGGCGATGACGGCGCGCGTCGCCCGGGCGGTGGTCTCGCACTTCGTCTGGCAGACCAGGCGGAAGCTGCCGCGGTACGTGTAGGGGGCGTCGACGATGCTGTACGTCCCGTACGAGAGGCCCATCTCCGTGCGGACCTTCTGCATCAGCCGCGACGCGAACCCCGAGCCGCCGAGGACGCCGTTGGCGACGATCGCGACGAAGTGGTCGGCGTCGTCGGGACGGCGCTGGTAGCCCAGGTGCCCGAGGACGATCGTCGACTGGTTCACGTCGCCCTTGTCGACGAGGTAGGCCTTCGGCGCCCGCTCCTTCGCGACGGCCGGCGCCGGCGGCAGCGGCTCCTTCGCCTTCTCCCAGTCGCCGAGCGCCGCCTCGATCTTCTTCCGCATCGCCTTCGCGTCGAAGTCGCCGACGACGCCCACGACGGCGCGGTCGGCCGCGAAGTAGCGCTGGTGGAAGGCGACCAGGGCGTCGCGCGTGACCGCCTCGATCGTCGGGACCTCCTCGGTCCAGCCGTAGGGCGAGTCGTCGCCGTAGAGCGCCCGGCGGAACTCGCGGCTCGCGATCCCGGAGGGGTCGTCGTTGCGGCGCGCGATGGCCGAGATGTGCTGCTGCTTCTCGAGGTCGATCTTCTCCTGCCGGAACGCGGGCCGGCGGAGCACCTCGACGAAGATCGGCAGCACGCGGTCGAAGTCCTCGGCCATGCAGGAGAGCGACGCGGTCGCGTGGTCGAGGGCGATCCCGACCTCGACCGCGGCCGCGAGGCCCTCGAGCTCCTCGTCGAGCTCGTCGCCCGTCCTCTTCTCGATCCCGCCCGTGCGCATGACGGCGCCGCAGATCGAGGCGAGACCCGCCTCCTCGCGCGTCTCGTGGATCTCGCCGGCGCGCACCCAGGCGACGAGGTCGATGACCGGCAGCTCGTGGTCCTCGAGGAGGAAGAGGACGAGGCCGTTCGGGAGCACGACGCGCTCGGGCCCGGGCGGCACGTACTCGCGGAGCGGCGGGAGCTTCAGGTCCTGCCAGCGCCGCTTCGGCGTCGGCTTCTTGGGCGGGGCGGCGGTGTCGGCCGCCTCCGCCTCCTGGGCGAGCGCCGTCGCCGGGGCGGCGGCGAGGGCCAGGAGGACCGAGACGGCGGCGAGGCGGAAGGCGCGGAAGGCGCGGGCGGCGCGCATGGTCACTTCTCCTCCTTGGCGGCGGGAGCGGCAGGAGCGGCGGGGGCGGCGGGAGCGGCGGCGCCGGGCTTCACGATCCGCGCCTCGATCCGGTTCTTGCGGACGAGGCACTCGCGGGCGACGCGCTGGACGTCGGCGGCCGTCACGGCCTGGATGCGCTCGAGGGCGCGGAACATCTCGCGCCAGTCGCCGTAGACGGCCGTCGCCGTCGCCAGCGCGACCGCGAGCCCGTCGTTGTCGGCGAGGCCGCGGATCGCGCCGGCGCGCGTCAGACGCTTGACCCGGGCGAGCTCGACGTCGGTCACCGGCTCCTTCTTCAGGCGCTCGATCTCCTCGTCGATCGCGACGGCGCACTCGTCGACCGTCTTGCCCGCGCCGGGCAGGGCGTAGAAGACGAAGAGGTTCGGGTACTTGGCGCCCGGGAAGCCCGAGAAGGCGCCGGCCTGGAGGGCGAGCTTCTTCTCCTTGACGAGCGCCCGGTAGAGGCGCGAGCTGCGCCCCGACCCGAGGATCGAGGCCAGCATGTCGTAGATCGCGTCGTCCTTGTGGCGCGCGCCCGGGCGGTGGAAGGCGACGCCGTAGATCGGCTGGGCCGCGTGCTCGACCTCGACGGTGCGGAGACCCTCCTGGGCCGGCTCGACCGTCTCGACGGGCTCGGGCTCGGGGCCGCGCGGCATGGGGCCGAAGTAGCGGTCGGCGAGCTTCACGACGTCGTCGAACTTGACGTCCCCGACGACGGCGATCGTCAGGTTCTGCGGGCCGTAGTAGCGCCTGAAGAAGTCGCGCGCCTCGGCCGGCGTGACCGTCTCGAGGTCCGACTGGTGGCCGATCGTCGGCTGGCCGTACGGGTGCGCCTTGAAGGCGATCGCCACGAACTCCTCGATCAGCTTGCCGATCGGGTTCGAGTCCGTCCGGAGGCGGCGCTCCTCCATGACGACCTCCTTCTCCTTGAAGAACTCGCGGAGGACGGGCTCCTTGAAGCGGTCGGACTCGAGGTGGAACCAGAGCTCGATCTTGTTCGACGGGAACGAGCAGTAGTACGTCGTCAGGTCGGCGCTCGTCGAGGCGTTCAAGCCCTGGCCGCCGTTCTGCTCGACGATGACCGAGTACTCGTTGTTGACGACGTGGCGCCCCGCCTCGGCCTCGAGCGCCTCGACCTCGGCGAGGAGGGCCTCGATCCGCTTCTCGTCCCGTTTCGGCCCCTTCGCCCGCTCGGCGCGGAGATCGTCGAACTTCGACTCGAGCGCGGCCAGGGCCGCGATCTCGGCCGCGGAGTCGTACGTCCCGATCTCGCGGCTCCCCTTGAAGGCCATGTGCTCGAAGATGTGGGCGAGCCCCGTGATCCCCGGGCCCTCGTCGACCGACCCGACGTTGGCGACGGTCACGAACGACACGACCGGCGCCTCGCGGCGCTCGAGGACGAGGAAGCGGAGGCCGTTCGAGAGGACGTGCTCGCGGACGCGGCCCTCGAGGTCCTTCAGGGGGTCGCGCTTCTCGTCGGCCACGGCCGCTCTAGCGAGCACGGCGACGGCGAGCAGGGCAAGACACAGGCGCACGCGAATCATGCGAAAGTCTCCAGAGCGAAAAGGCGGGTCATGCTAAGGGAGGCTGGCGAGAAGGTCAACATCGCGAGAGTCGATTCTTAGCCACAGAGGCCACAGAGGCATCGCGAGAGTCGACTCTTAGCCACAGAGGCCACAGAGGCCACAGAGGAGGACACAGAGTCGCGAGAGGTCCCGCTTCTCGACTCTGTGTCCCTCTCTGTGGCCTCTGTGGCCTCTGTGGCTGAACTCCCGTCTCTTCCCGGACGCTAGAGAGGCTCCGGCCCGCCCTTCTTCGGCTCGGGCTTCTTCTCGGGCCCGCCCTTCTTCGGCTCGGCCGGCTTGCCGCCCTGGGCGGCGGACGCCGCCTTGACCTCGGCCAGCTCCTTCAGGAAGGCCGCGTGCTCCTTCTCGACGTCCGCCACCGCCGGACCGCACACGACGCGCGTCGGCGCCGGGCGCTTGCCGTCCTCGATGGCCTGGATCACGTCCTCCTCGGTGAGGACGTGCGTCGCCTTGCGCCCGTCGATCGTGCAGTGCGCGGCCTCCTTGACGAGGCCGGGCATGAGGACGACCGTGCGCGTCTCGAACCCGGCGAGCATGCCGCGCGCCATGCCCAGGATCTGGTCGCGCTGCTCGGGCGACATCTCCTGCGGCATGCGGTCGAGGCTCTTCTGGCCGACCGTCACCTCGTAGCCCTCGGCCCCGTCGCCGCCCGCGCGCGGCCGGGTGTCGTCGCCGCCGGCCGCCGGCGCGCCGCCGATCCGCTTGAACTCGAGGCGCGTGCCCTCGGACTTGACCTTGTTGATGTCCTCGAAGTACGCCGTGCCCGTCACCGTGAACGTGCCGTCGTCGTTCGGCTCGGCCTTGAGGTCCTTCCAGCCCGCGATCCCGTCCAGCCGGAAGCTCTGCTTCACGATCGTCTCGATGTTGTCCGTGCCCTGCTGCTGCATGAGCATCTGGAACACCATCGCGAGCTGACCCTGGAGGATCGTCTTCAGCTCGACCTTGCCCGACCCGTCGGGGTAGAGCGTGAAGATCTGGTCGGTCTTGACGCAACCCGAGAGCGCGATCATCGCGGCGACCGCGAGCACGAGCCCGCGCGCCCGATTCCGGATTCCGAACGTTCTCACGGCCCTTCCTCCCTCCCGGACGCTTGATTTCCGTCGTCCGTCAGATCGGATGGTACGGGACGCCGCCGGGCGGCGTTGGATGGGAGGGCCACCGCATTCGCCCGCCCGCCGGACGAGGAAGGCCGTCTCGAGGTCGAGGTCGACCTCTGCGGGCACGCCACCCTCGCCTCCGCCCACGTCCTCTTCACCGAGGGGCTCCTCGGGGCGGGCGCGCGCGAGGTCGCGTTCGAGACGCGGAGCGGGCGTGCCGGTCCGGTCGAGGTCCGGCCCGAGCGTCGCGGGTACCTCCTCATCCATCGCGGGGCGCGCCGTCACCTATCTGCGCGGCGCGATCGCCCTGCCTTCCGGCGTTCAGTATCCCGAGACGCGGTAGTACCGGATCGGCCGGCGCACGTTCTTCGCCTTCGCCTCCTCGGGGCCGAGGAGCTTGACGCCGCGCGCCGCGAGCGGCTTCGCGACGAGGTCGCCGGCCTCGGCGGCGACGAGGATCTCGTTGAAGCAGGCGATCCCCTGGAGGCGGGCGGCGTTGTTCATCGCGCTCGAGAAGCCCGTGTAGCCCTCGTTCGGGCCGAAGAAGCCGACCGAGGTCGGCCCGAAGTTGACGCCGGTGGCCACGCCCAGGCCCGGGGCGACGCCGGCCGCCGCGATCCTGGCGTCGAGGCCGCGCTCCTGGCCCATCCGCCGCGTCATCTGGCCGATCTCGATCGCCGACTCGACCGCTCCGAGGACCCGCTCCTCGGGCGTCGAGGCGAAGAAGGGCGGCCCGAAGAGGCCGATCACGCAGTCGCCGACCATCTTGTCGAACGTGCCGCCGTGCTCGTAGATCGCGCGGACGGCCCGGTCGCCCCAGGCGTCGATGAGGTCGCCGACCTGGTGCGCGTCCTGGAGGACCTGCTCGCTGATCGCCGTGAAGCCCGTGATGTCGGCGAAGAGGATCGCGATCGGCTCGGTCCGCGTGACGAGGTGCCGGGCGCGGTAGCCCGACTCGCGCAGGAGCGCCGTGACGACGCGCGGGTCGAAGTGCTGCGAGAGGTGGCGGCGCTCGCGGTGGTAGTCGACGAGCCGCTGGGCGAAGCACTCGGCGAAGAGGCGGAGCACGTCGGCCCCGGCCGGGTCGATCCCGCCCGCGGCCGTCCGGACCGCGAGCTTCCCGATCGGCGCCTCGGAGGCGATCCCCTCGGCGAGCGGCTCCTCGGCCGACGCCGCGCCGCCGAGCCGGGCGGCGAGCGCCGGGTCGCCGACCGCGAGCACGGCCTGGCCGCGGGCCGCGACGTCGGCGTCGAGCGCCGCGTCGGGCCGGTCGTGAGAGTCGGCGACGGCCGATCCGCCCCGGTAGATCCGGTAGTGGACCTCGCCCGACGGGCGCCCCGGGTCCGCGTCGCGGCCCGCGGCGTCGACGTTCCGCCACGCGAGCGCCGCGGCCTCGAGGTCGAGCTCCTGCCCGAGCAGCGCCAGGGCCCGGTCGGCCGCCTCCTCGAGGACGACGTGCCGGAGCGCACCGCTCGCCTCGACGAGGATCCGCTGCTTGCGGGCCGCGGCGGCGATCCCCTCGACGTAGTTGTCGAGGACCTCGCAGATGGCGAGGACCTCGCCGCGCGCGCGGGAGAGCGCGTCCTCGTCGCCCGCGAGCCCGCCCTCGAAGGCGAACGCGGCCACGCCGACCGGCTCCCCGGCGCAGTCGAGCTCGCGCACGACGAGGTAGGCGGAGGCGCCGTCGCCCGCGCGCGCCTCGACCTCGAGCGTCTCGCGCCCGGCCGGGAACGACCACGGCACGTGCTCGTCGAAGGCCTCGGGAAAGGCGCCCGAGCGGAACGTCCGGCGCTCGAGGCGCTCGTCGAGGGCGCGCACGAGCGCGCCCCGCGCGCCCGCGCCCTCGCACGCCGCCGGGAGGAACCGCTCGAGGCACGCCTCGAGCGGCAGGCGCCGCCGCCGCCCTTCCTCGACGATCCGGTCGAGCCGGTCGATCAGGCGGAGCTTGCGCCCGAGCCGCTCGGCGAGCTCGCCGGCCGCCCCGCCCACGGCTTCGGGCACGCGCGAGGACCCCTCGAACGACGGGTCGTCCTTCGTCATCGGGCTAAGGATACCATCCCCGCCGGCTCACGGTCGCGGCTCGAGGGCCCGCGCCCGCTCGCGGTCGGCCTCTCCCCAGCCCGGCTCGAAGCGGTCGCGCCAGCGGGCCCGCGCCCGGAGGGCGTCGATCGCGTGGGCCAGCTCGCCGCGCGCCTCGGCCCGGGAGACGGCCTCCTGGAAGAGCCGCTCGGCGCGCGGCCGGTCGGAGGCGGCGGCCGCGACCGCGCCCTCGAGGCGGAGGGCCGGCGACGTGTACACCGGGAACGTCCGCGCCCAGCGGAGCGCCCGCGCGACCGCGGCCCCGAGCGCGCCCGGCTCGAGCGGCGGCGCGCCCGAGGCGGCGAGGTCGACGGCGACCTCGGCGTAGCGCAGGACCGCGATCCCGAGGACGTCGAGCGGCCCGCGCCCCTCGAGGACGGTGACGGCCGTGCGCAGGCGGTCGAGCGCCCCGCGCAGGTCGCCGAGCGCGGCCAGGACCTCGCCCTCGGCGTGGTAGGTGCCGGCCACCGGGAGCCCGCTCGCGCCGAGGACGCGCAGGGACTCGCCGGCGCGCCGGACCTCCTCCTCGGCCTCGGGCACGCGACCGAGCCGCACGAGCGCGCGGGCGCGGACGGCCCGCCCGTAGATCTCGTAGGGCGGCACGCGCCCGGCGCCCGCCTGGGCGATGTGGCGGTCGGCCGCGGCCAGGGCGCCGGCCGCGTCGTTGAGGACGAGGAGCGCCTCGAAGGCCATCCCGCGGGCGTAGAACGGGAGCAGGCGGTCGCCGGCGCCCTCGGCGAGCCGCTCGCCGTCCTGGAGCGCGGCCGCGGCCTCGCGCGCCCCGCCGAGCACGAAGCGCGTCACGCCCGTGAACACCGTGACCGTCGCCCAGCCGACGGGGTCGGTGCACGAGGACACGGCGCGCTCGGCCGCCTCGAGCGCCCGCTGCGCCCGGCCGGCGAGGCCGAGCGTCGCCAGGACCGCGGACCCGCCCGCGATCGTGCGGATGCTGAACTCGGCGTCGCTCAGGCGCCGGGCGAGGCGGCGGCGCCGGAACATGGCGTCGAAGGCGCGCTCGAGGTCGATGAAGAAGTACGCCTCGACCATGTCCGTCAGGAGGTCGGCGCGCTCGCGGTCGAGCGGGCTGTCGACCTTCGGGCGGAAGAGCCGCGGGAGGCGGTCGAGGAGCGGCGCGAGGAGCAGGGCGGCGACGTCGAGCGCGTTCCTGAGCTTCACCCCGAGGCGCGTCCGCGGCAGCCGGACGCCCAGCTCCTGGGCGGCGCGGACGATCGAGCGCACGGCCGCCTCGTGCTGGAAGGCGCGGATCCGCCCGCGCGCGATCTTGCGGTGGAGCCGGCCGCGGGCGAGCGGGTAGCCCGCGTCCACGAGGCAGCGCCGGTAGGCCTCCTCGGCCCCGTCGGCGTCGAGCGAGATCGAGCGCAGGTCGCCGAGCCGCTCGAGGAGCTTCGCGAACTCGGCGGGCGGCACCGCCTCGGTCCCGGCCGGCGCCGACTCGAGGAGGGCGAGCGCCCGGGCGAGGAGGTGGGCGGCGTCGGCGTAGGCGAAGCGGGCGGCGGCCTCGTCCGACGCCCCGAGGAGCGGGCCGACGGCGCGCCCGGGCATCGCCCCGCGCAGGCGGTGCTCGGCGACCTCGACGCTGTCCCCGCCGCGGGCTTCCAGGGCGGCCGCGATGCGGTCGTGGGCGTCGCGCTGGGCCGCCTCGTCGAGGGCGGCGAGGAGCGAGGCGTGGACCGCGTCGTTCACGAACCGCAGGCGCGACGGGTCGCGGGGCGACTCGACGAGGAGGTCGAGGCGGACGAGCTCGTCGAGGCGGTCGGCCACGGCCTCGCGCGGCTTTCCCGAGGCGGCCTGGAGGAGGTCCGGGTCGAGCTCGCGCCCGATCGCGGCCGCGAGCTCGAGGAGGGCGCGCGCCTCCTCCGAGAGGCCCGTCGTCCGCGCGTCGCCCGGGTCGGCGGCCGCGCGCCGCAGCGACGTGCGGCCGGAGGCGAGGGGGTCGAGGGCGAGGCCCTCGGGCCCGCGGACGAGGTCGCCGCGCTGCGCCAGCTCCTTCAGGGCCTCGAGGGCGAGGAGCGGGTTGCCGCCGCTCGCCTCGCGCAGGCGGCGCACGAAGCCCGGGAGCGCCGCCTCGGCGCCCGCGCCGGCCGGGGCCGCGCTCGAGGAGAGGCCGGCGTCGCCGCCCGCGCCGGCCCCCGCCTCGCCGCCGGCGGCGGCGGGCGCGGGCTCGAAGAGCTCTTGGCGCTCGCCCAGGGCGGAGGCGACGAGGGCGGCGAAGTCCTCCGGCGCGAGCGCGTCGAGGTCGAGGTTGCGGACGGGGACGCCCGCGCCCTCGAGGGTCCCGATCGCCTCGGCGAGCGGATGCCCGCGCCGCACGTCCTGCGGGCGCAGGCTCGCGACGAGGCAGAGGCGGGGCGTCCGCTCGCCGCCCTCGCGGGCGCGCACGGCCGCCTCGATCGCCGAGAAGACGAAGACGTCGGCGCTGGCGCGGTCGATCCACTGGACGTCCTCGAGGATCACGAGGGCGGGCGAGTCCTCGACGAGGGTCGTCACGGCGCGCGCCAGCTCGTGGAGGAAGCGGATGCGGCCGCGCTCGGCCTGGGCCTCGCCGGCGGCGAGCTGGTGGGTCGCGGTCGGGCCCTCGGCGGTCGCGGGGGCGGCGGCGTAGGCGGCGGCGGCCCCGGAGCCGGCGGACGCCGGGGTCGAGCCCGAGCCCGCGGCGCCGCCGCGCGGGGCCGGCTCCTGCGGGACGCGGGCGGAGAGGAGGCGGGCGACCGCCCGGAACGGGTCCGGGAGGGCGGCGACGCCGCCCGAGGACAGGATCGCCCGGGCGGCGGCGCCGCCCGGGCCGTCGGCGCCCGGCCCGCCGCCGAAGACGGCGTCGCCCAGGCGCCGCTCGTCGCCGAGGAACCCCCCCACGCCGCCGCGCGAGTCGCGGACGAGGGCGTCGACGACGGCGCGGGCGAGCTCGTACGGCGCCTGCCCGTCGGGCTTGCAGCCCGCGTCGATCACGCGGATGCCGCGCGTCCGCGCGAGCCGTCCGAGCTCGTCGAGGACGCGCGTCTTCCCGACACCCGGGGCGCCGCGCACGACCGCGACCCCGACGGGCGGCGCGTTGATCGTCGTCCGGGGCGCCGCGCTCCCGGGGATCGGCGGGATGCCCGGGTAGAGGCCGCCGAGGCAGAGCTCGAGCTCGGCGAGCTCCGTCTCCCGGCCGACGAAGCGCGGCCGGAAGACCGTGACGGCGCGGCGCGCGGGCGCGGACGGCAGGCCGGCGAGCGCGGAGGCGACGAGCGCCGGGAAGCGCCGGGTCAGGTCCTGGACCAGGTCGGCGGCGCTCGGGTAGCGGTCGGACGGGTCGGTCGCCAGGAGCTTCAGCAGCACGGGCGCGACCGGCTCGGCGCGCGGGTCGAGGAACTGCGGCGGGCGCGGGGCCGACTCGACCTTGAGCCGCATGAGCTCGAAGGCCGAGCGCGGCTCGTTGGCGCCGCCGAAGGGCAGCCGCCCCGTCAGGATCTCGTAGAGGAGGACGCCGAGGCTGTAGAGGTCGGCACGGGCGTCCACGTCCTGCCCCATGACCTGCTCGGGGGCCATGTACTCGGGCGTGCCGACGACGAACCCGGCGCGGGTGAGCGGCTCGTCCTCCGCGGCGTCGATCGAGCGGTCGACGGCGAGCCCGAAGTCGGCGACCTTCGGCTGCGGCGGCGCGTCGCCCGCCGCCGGCGCCAGCAGGACGTTCCCGGGCTTCAGGTCGCGGTGGACGATCCCGAGCGCGTGGACGTGGTCGAGCGCCGCCGCCACGCGCGCCCCGACGGCCACGATGCGCTCGAACGGCGCCCCCCTGAGCGACCGGAACGTCTGCCCGCCGGGGACGTACTCCATGGAGAAGAACGGCATCCCCTGGACCGTCCCGAAGTCGAAGACCTTCAGGCAGAACGGGTGATCGAGCCGCTGGATCGCCCGGAACTCGCGGAGGAACCTGAGCGACGACGTCCCGCCCGACCCCGTGTGGACCTTGAGCGCGACCTTCCGCGGCCCGCCCGCCGCCTGCTCGTCCCCGGCGAGGTAGACGCACCCCATCCCGCCGCGCCCGATCGGCGTCTCGATCCGGTAGCGGTTGCCGACGAGCTCTCCCGCCGCCAGCGGCCCGGCCGCGCCCGCGGCCCCGCCGCGCCGGGGCGGCATGCCCTGCGGTCCCGGACCCGGCTTCGGCGGCTGGCGCGGCGCGTGCGCGGTCATGGGGGCGGGTCGAGAATACCGCGCCGCTCCGCGGCTTTCAACCGCGGGCGCCGCGCGCTACTCGGGGCGGCGCGCGCTCGCGAGGATCAGCACGGCCATGGCGGTGGCGTGCTCCCGTCCGACGAGGTCTTCCCAGGAGCCATCCTCCCGCTGCCCGGAGAGGACCTCGGCGGCGACGTCGGGATACCAGCCGGCCCAGGTCTCGCCGCCTGAGCGGCGGAGCGCGCGGGCGGCGTGGAAGTGACCGTAGAAGTAGTCGAAGGAGTTCTTCAGGCGCCACACGGGCGGGCGCCAGGCCGGGTCGACGAGCGCGCGCAGGCCCCCCCGGCATTCCTTCGAATCGGGCGCGTCCGCGTTGGCGAGAGCGTCGACCGCGGCCGCGGTCAGCGCGAAGCTCAGGCGCGAGGAGGTGAAGGGCCGGTCGATGACCTGGTACCAGAAGAGCCCGCGGTAACGCGGGTTCGGGTAGTCGTCTCCGACCCACGAGCCCTTCACGTAGGCGATCGCCCGCTCCATCGTCGGGGCGGGGACCTCGACGCCGGCATCGCGGGCGCGGGCGAGGGCCACGACGCAGGTCGAGGTCACGGAGATGTCGGCGTCCTCGGCCCCGGGGAGGTACCGCCAGCCGCCCTTGTCGTTCTGGGCCTTGGCGAGGAAGGCGACGGCCTTCGCGAGCGCGGGCTTCACCCGCTCGCCGGCCCCCGCGGCGGCGACCTCGGCCAGGAACAGGGTCGCGAACGCGTGGCCGTAGACGTTGCTCCCGTCGGCGACGAGGAAGCCGTCGTCCCGCGACTGGGCGAGGATCCAGGTGACGGCGCGGTCGAGGTTGGCGCCGTGCGGACCCTTCCCCGGCGTCGACCCGCCCGCGAGGAAGGCGAGCCCGGCGACGGCCGTCGTGGCCACGCTGCGGCCTTTCACGCCCTCGACGGCGGCGTTCACCTTGCGGCCGATCAGAGCGTCGAACCGGCCGTCCTCCTTCTGGGCCTTCGCCAGGTGGTCGAGGCCCGCGCGGATCGCCTTCTCGGCCGCCTCGGAGACGGCCGGCGGCTTCGCGTCCTGCGCCAGGGCCGCCCCGGGGACGCCGGAGAGGAGCGCGGCGAGCGCGATCGCGATGGAAGTCCGCCGGGACATGACAGGCCCTCCCTCACGCTCAAGACTACCCGAGCGCGGCCAGCCGGTCCAGCGTCCAGCGCAGCTCGCGGGCGAGCGCGGCGGCGGTGTCGGAGACGCCGAGGCGCGCGAGCTCGGCGGGCGGGATCACCGAGAGCGTGTACGTCTCGACCTCGAGATGCGGCGGCGGGTCGAGGGCGACGGCGGCGGCGAGCGCGTCCTCGAGGTCGGGGCGCGTGGTGCGGAGCCCGGGGGCGAGCGAGTCGGCGAAGACCGGGGCGTGGAAGTGGACGCGGACGCGGTCTTCGGGCTCGAAGCGGGGGTCGGCGAACACGGCCTCGAGGTCCATGGCGAAGCGGCCGTCGGGGGCGACGACCTGGTGGCAGTAGCGCGGCTCGGCGAAGGGGCGGAAGGCGGCGAGCGGGCCCTCGAGCGCGCAGGAGACGTGGAGCTTGCCGACCGGAACGCGGGCGGCGGCGAGCGCGTGAAGGCTCTCGCCCAGGCGCTCGTGGCGGCAGGCGAGGTGCGAGGCGTCGAAGCAGACGCCGAGGTGGCGGGCGATGAGGTCGTCGCCGGCGGCGGCGCGGAGCGGGCCGGCGAAGAAGTCGAGGGTCCGGGCCGTGGTCTCGAGGAAGCAGCCCGGCTCGGGCTCGACGAGGAGGCGGATCGCGCGGCCGGTCTCGGCCTCGATCGCGCCGAGGCCGGCGGCGGCGTGCGCGAGGCCGGCGGCGACGCCGGCCGCGAAGGCGTCCGCCTCGGTCGCGTCGCCGGGCGCGGGCGGGAGGCCACCCGGGAGCGTGCTCATCGTGCCCTCGCGCTCGCCGGCCGGCAGGAGGGCGGCGAGGACGCGGGCCGCGTCGAGCGTGTACGCGAGCCGCTCGGGCTCGAGCCAGGTCGGCCGGTAGACCGCCTCCTTCACGCGCTCGCCGTGGAAGTCCCCGTAGGGGAACACGTTGAGCGAGACGCAGAAGAGGGAGAGGTCGTCGAGCGCGCGACGCAACGCCGCGGCGCGCGCCGGGTCACGGGCGGCCTCGGCGGCGGCGCGCGCCGGCAGCCAGAGGCCGACGCCGAACGGCTCCCCGGGCCGGGCGACGGCGTCGCGGACCCGGGCGACGTCGCGGCGAAGGACGGCGACGATGTCGTCGAGCGTCTCCGCCGGATGGACGTTCGTGCAGTAGGAGAGGCGGAGCGGTCGGCCGTCGGCGGTCGCGAGCCTCACGAGCGCCGCGCGACGACGACGCTGATCCCGCGCGGCTCGCCGAGCTTCCGCCACTCGACGCGGGCGAAGCCGGCGCCCTCGAGCAGGGCGCGCGTCTCCTCGAACGAGTAGGTGCGTCCGCCGTCGGTGAAGACGAGCATGTTGAGGGCGAAGACGGCGCCGAACGCGGGGCGCGTGCGGTCGGCCTCGAGGAAGAAGTCGTGCAGGGCGATGAGGCCGCCGGGCGCGAGCGCCCCGTGCACCTTGGCGAAGAGCGCCGCCAGCCGCTCCTCGCCGTGGCCGTGGACGATGTGCGAGAGCCAGGCGGCGTCGTAGGGGCCGCCGAGCGCTTCCGCGTGGAAGTCGCCGGCCCGGTAGTCCACGCGGTCGGCCACGTCGGCGCCCGTCTCGGCCACGACCTCGCGGGCGATCGGGATGGTCTCGGCGAAGTCGACGAGCGTCGCCCGCAGGTCCGGGTAGCGGCGACAGAAGTGGATCGCGAACGTGCCCGGCCCGGAGCCGACGTCGACGAGCGTCCGGCGCCCGCGGAGGTCCACCCCGGCGGCGACGAGCGGCGCCGTCCCCTGGGCCGTGTTGTGCATGGCCCGGATGAAGTCGCGGTGCGCCGCCCGGTCCGAGCGCAGGAACGGCTCGACGGCCGGCCGCCCGGTCCGGACGCAGCGCTCGAGGCGCGACCACGCCTCGAACGTGAAGTCGTTGAGCGCCAGGTAGTCGCCCACGTAGCGCGCCGAGCCCGGGACGAGCGCATCGCGCGCGAGCGGCGTCAGGGCGAAGCGGTCCGGGCCCGCGCCCTCCCCGGCCGCGACCCGCTCGACCAGGCCCATGGCGACGAGCGCCCGCAGCAGGAGCCCGACGGCGCGCGGCTCGCCGGGGCCGTCCTCGAGCCGCGCGGCGACCTCGGCCGCCGTCGCCGGCCCGCCGGCGAGCGCCGGGAAGACGCCGATCCGGCAGGCCGTCAGGAGGGCCTTCGGCTCGAAGAAGGCGTTGGCGAGGGCGACGAGGTCGTCCGGCGTCTCGGGGCGCGCGAAGCCGCTCATGGGCGGCGCGACTCTACTTCGCCGGCCCCGGGGCGTCAAGGCGCGGCGGGCCCGGCCGGCCGGACGCCTCGTGGTCGCGAAGCTGCACGACCCGCAGCCCCGGGGCCGCAGGCAGGTCGCGGTCGTTCGTCAGGAACGAGGAGCGGCCGCCCGCGAGCGCCGCCGCGCCAGGGCATCGGGCACCCTCATCCGGGTCGCCGCAAGGAGCAGCGCCGCGCTCCGCAGGAGGGCGCGATCGAGCTCGACGAACCGGAGTCCCCGGCTCCCGGCGATCGGCGCCTCGTACCGCTCGGCGAGCGGCGCGTTGCCGGCTCGGTAGGGAAGGGGAGAAGCGCTTGGCGCCGCGCCGCGCGAGGTGGTACCCTCGGGCTCGGCCATGCCCGCCTACTCCGCCGTCCCGTCGATCGACGAGGCCTTCACGCGCTGGGTCCGCGAGGAGGACCCGCCGGAGGGGCTCATCCCGTCGTCCGTCTCGCTCGATGCCCTCAAGGCGGCGGTCGCCGCCGTCGAGCCCGAGGCGCGCGTCCACCCGATCGTCTCGCCGGTCGTCGAGCACTCGGCCCTGGCCGCGGCCGTCAAGGTCACCAAGCTCGTCCCCGGCCCGCTCTACACCCAGCTCGACGTCTACGTCTCGAGCTTCGGGCCCCTCGCGCACCTCGTCTGGGAGAGCCGCGTCGCGAAGGAGGACCCGGATCCGGCGCTCTCGGCGGCGGCGCCGAACGATGGCGCGGCGGGCGTCGAGACGGCGGCGCGGCGCTGGCTCGAGTCGGCCGGGCTCGCGCTCGTGCCGCTCGCCGAGGCCCGGCGCGTGGTGACGGTGACGGACGACTCGTTCTACGACGGCGAGTCGTACGACATCACCGTCTTCGAGGTCCTCTTCGGCATGGGGTACCCCGAGCGGCAGCGGTAGCGGGACGTCAGCCCGGCGTGGGCCCTTCGCCGGCGCCGCCGGGCGTCCCGTCGAGCTTTCGTCCGATGAGCGCCAGCACGTCCTCGGCGAGCTGCAGGGCGCGGGGCGGCGCGCCTCGGCGCGGGCGCGCTCCTGCTCGAGCCTGGACGATCTGGCCGGTGACTGGGCGGACGTGCGTCCCTGGCCCGCCCTCGGCGCGGTGGGTTCAGCTCTCGTCGCCGCAGCAGGCGGGCTTCTTCGCCGGCTCGGTCGCGGCCGGGGCGGGGGTCGCGGGCACGGCGGGCGCAGCCGGGACGGCCGGCGCGGCGACGGGCTCCGCCGCCTTCTTCTCCGGGCAGGCGTCGCAGCCGGACTTCTTGACGGCGCAGGGCTCGCCGAGCGGGCAACCCTTCGCGAGCGGGCGACTCTTCGCCGCACCCTCGGCGCAGGTCGTCGAGGCGGCGGCGGCCTTCGCCTTCTCGGTCACGCAGGTCGCGGCCTTCGCGATCGGGCAGGTCGCCGTGGCGGCGCCGGCCTTGTCGCAGCCTTCGGTCCTGACGGCCTTCGCCTCGGAGCAGCCGGCCTTCGCGGCCTTCTCGCAGCCCTCGGACTTGATGGCCTTCGCGTCGTGGCAGCCGTCGCTCTTGATCGCGCGCGCCGGGCAGGCGTGGTCGGCCGGGCACTCCTCGTCGGTCGGGCACGAGGCGTGGGCCGCGCCCTCGCAGCCGGCCTTGGCGGGCTTCGCGACGACCGGGGCCGCGGGATTCTTCGCCTTCCGGCTCGGGCAGCAGGCCGGCGCGCCGGCCGGGGCCGCGCCGAACTGCTCCGAACGCGACCAGCGCTTCGTCTTGAGCCGGGCGACCTTCCGGCCGTCGACCTCGGTCGTGTAGACCGTGCCGACGATGCGGATCGTCTGGCCGATGAGCACCGGGAAGGCGCCGGCGCCGCGATCCGCCCGGATCCTGCACACGGGCTCCTTCGTACACAGGAGGACGACGTGGCCGCCGTCGGCTTCTTGCTCGACGACCTCGCCCTCGATGGCGACGTCCTTGCCGTCCCACTTCGAGAGCTCGGCGGCGACGTCGCACGCCGCGACCTGCGGCACGGGCTGCTCGTCCGAGCGCACGGCGCCCTGGGACAGGAAGGCGATCGCCACGATCGCGAGCAGCGCCACGATGTAGGAGACGTTGCGCATGGGGCCACCTCCTGGGTTGCGAAGGTCCTCCAGTCTAACGCGCGCGGAGTCGTCCCTCAAGGCCCTTCGCCGACCGGGCCGATAAGGCCATCGGGAGAGAGGAACATGCAGGGAACCGTCACCCTCAAGCGCCGGCGGCGTCGAGCCGCGGCGGCGCCGCGGATGCGCTCCGCCCCGGCCCGGCCCGCGGCGGCGGCGCCGCCCCCGCTCGACTGGGAGGTCGCGGCCGCGCGCCTCGTCGAGGATGTCGCCGCCAAGCTCGACGAGATCTGCTTCGTCTGGGAGGTCATCCGCGAGCTCGAGCCGTTCGTCGCGAGGGGCGAGCCGTCCCTTCGCGCCGAGGCCGCCGCCGCCTACGTGCTCGGCGCGGCCGGGTCCCCGGAGCTCCGGATCGAGGCGCTCCTCGAGCCGCTCATCCGCTTCCTCGACCGCAAGGGCATGGACGAGCGCCACGTGCGCTTCCTCCACGCCTGGTACCGTCAGGGGGCGGGGGGGGCGGGGGAGGCGGGGGGCGCGCCGAGCCGGTCGAGCAGCAGGTCGAGCGCCTCGACGTAGCCCGCCGCCCCCTTGCCCATGACCTGGGCGATGCAGACCGGCGCGATCACCGAGACGCGCCGCCACTCCTCGCGCTTCGTCAGGTCCGAGAGGTGCACCTCGACGCACGGGAGGGCGACGGCGGCGATCGCGTCGCGCAGGGCGTAGCTGTAGTGCGTGTAGGCGCCGGGGTTGATGACGATCCCCCGCGCCCAGCGCCGCTGCGCGTGGATGAAGTCGATCAGCGCGCCCTCCCCGTTCGCCTGGAAGCAGCGCACGGCCGCGCCGCGCGCGCCCGCCCGCGCCGCCAGCCCCGCCTCGATCTCCGCGAGGGTCGTGCGGCCGTAGACCTCGGGCTCGCGCTCGCCGAGCAGGTTCAGGTTGGGCCCGTTCATGACGAGGACGCGGCTCACGCCCGGGCGCGCCCCCGCTCCCGCTCCGGCTCCCGGCCCCGCGCGCGCACGCAGGCAAGCGCCGCCGCCGCCTCGTCGAGCGAGACCTCGACGTCGAGCACCGGGTCGCCGGGCCCGCGCAGGAGCACGAAGAGGAGCTTCCCGTCGCGCACCTTCTTGTCGTGGACGATCGCCGCCAGCACGGCCTCGTCCGCGACCGAGGCCGGCACGGGCGGGACGGGCAGGCGGTCGAGGAGCGCCTCGAGCCCGGCCCGCGCCGAGGCGGCGAGCAGCCCCTCTCGCTCCGAGAGCCAGAGAGCGCCGTACAGGCCGTGGACGACGGCGTCGCCGTGCGCGACCGGACCGTACCCGGCCGCCGCCTCGATCGCGTGGCCGATCGTGTGGCCGAGGTTCAGGACCTTGCGCGGCCCCGCCTCGCGCTCGTCCCGAGACACGACGTCGGCCTTGATGCGCGCGCAGCGGCGGACGAGATCGGCGAGGAGCCGGGCGTCGGGCGCCGCCGCCTCGCCGCGCTCGGCCCAGGGCGCCAGCGCGTCGGCGAGCGCGTCCTCGACGACCCCGAGGAGCCCGTCCGCGGGCGGAGCGATGAGGGCGTACTTCAGGACCTCGCCGAGCCCCGAGCGCGCCTCGCGCGCCGGCAGGGTCGCGAGGACGTCGGGATCGGCGACGACGACCCGCGGCGCGTGGAAGGCGCCGACGAGGTTCTTCCCGGCCGGCAGGTTCGCCGCCGTCTTCCCGCCGATCGCGGCGTCCACCTGGGCGAGGAGCGTCGTCGGCGCGAGGACGAGCGGCACGCCGCGCAGGTAGACGGCGGCGGCGAAGCCGGCCGCGTCGCCGAGGGCGCCGCCCCCGAGGCCGACGACCGGCGTCCCCCGCTCGAGGCGGGCCGCGGCGAAGCCCTCGCAGAGCGCGCCCACCTGCGCGAGCGTCTTCCCCTCCTCGCCGGACGGCACCCGCAGGACGGACGGCCGGTAGCCACCCGCCTCGAGCCCGGCGACGGCGCGCTCGAGGAGCCCGATCTCCTCGACGGCTCGCTCGACGACGAGCCCGACCGGCCCCGGCGCGAGACCGGCCCGGCGCAGGCGCCGCCCGAGCCGCCCGAGGCCGCCGCGCTCGACGAAGACGTCGTACCCGCCGCCGCCCGCCTCGACCCGCACGGGCGGCACGGCCTCGAGCCACTCGAGGACCTGCCCGACCACGGCGCCGGCCTCCCGCCCGCCCGTGTCCACGACGAGGTCGGCGACCGCCTCGTAGAGCGGTCCGCGCGCCCGCAGCAGCTCGTCGAAGCGGGCGACGCGCCCCTCGCGCCCGAGGCCCGAGAGCAGCGGCCTCTCCTCGGCGCCGGCGCCGAACTCGGTCATGGTGCGGCGCGCCAGCTCTTCGGGCGGCGCGCGCAGCCAGAGCGTGAAGCCCGTCTGTCCGAGCCGCCGCCGCGTCGCGGCCGAGAGCACGGCGCCGCCGCCCAGGGCGACGACCACGTCGACCCCGGCCGCCCGCGCCGAGTCGACGATCGCCGCGACCGTCCGCTCCTCGAGCGCGCGGAACGCCGCCTCGCCGTCCTCGGCGAAGACGCGCGCGATCGGCTTCCCGGCCGTCGCGACGAGCGCCTCGTCGGCGTCGACGAACCGCGCCGCGAGCGCGTTCGCGAGCCGCCGGCCGACGGTCGACTTCCCGCTCCCCATGAGCCCGACGAGGTAGATCGCGGTCATGATCGTGGAATGTAGATGGGGCGCGGCCCGACGTCAACGAGGGTCGCGCCGGCCCGGACGCCCCCGCCTACCCGACCCAGATGTACCGCAGGTAGTAGATCGCGAGCCCCGAGCCGCTCGTGAGGATCAGCGCCGAGAGGGTGGCGTAGCCCTCGAGGTGGTGCCGCCCGCGATACCCCTCGGGGAGCTTGACCTCGGCGGGCCGCTCGGGCGAGATCACGCGCCGCCTTGCGCGCAGGATCGTCGAGGCCCCGAGGGCGAGGCTCGAGAGGGCGACGACGATGTGCAAGAAGATGAGCGGCCGGTAGACGGCGCCGTGGAGCCACGTCCCCTCGAGGTGCGGCGCGCCCGGCGCGAAGAGCCGCGCCCAGACGACGAAGGCGACGACGACGACGGCGAGGACGCCGAACGTCGCCTGCATGACCGCGAGGTGCGCGCGCAGGCGCTTCCTCTTCGCGAGCGAGACCCCGATCAGGAAGAGGGGGATGACGACGACCAGCGCCACGACGACGACATCGGGGAAGAGGGGCGCGCGCGTGCCGAGGAAGCCGCTCACGGGCGCCTCGCGCCGCCCGGGTCGGCCGGGCGCGGGCCCGGTCCTGCGCCGGCGCCCGCGCCCGCCCCCCCGGCCGCGTCCCGGCGCGCGAGGCGGTGCGGCGGCGGGTTCGCCTCGTGGAGCGCGCGGGCCGTGGCGGCGTCGCGCACGTTCTGGCCGAGGAGCACGGCGAGGGCGGCGCGCGCGCGGCGCACGAGATCCGGGCCGGGCTCGCTCTCGAGCATCTCGGCGAGCGCCGGGACGGCGGCGAGGAAGCCCGCCTCGCCGAGGACGAGCGCCGCGGTCCGCCTCACCGGGTAGCGGCGGTCGGCGACCGCGTCGACGAGGAAGGCGGCGTCGCCCGCCGCCAGCACCTCGCGGGCGCGGGCCTCTAAGCGCGCGCCCGCCTCGGCGTCGAGCGCGCCCGAGGCCGCCTCCTTCTGGAAGGCCCAGCGGGCGCGCTCGAGCCGCTCCCGCGACTCGACCGCGAGGTCGTCCAGGTAGTAGCCGTGCGCCGTGCGCCGCTCGGGCTCGGAGACGTGCCGGGCGGGGTCGTGGCGGACGCGGTAGGCGCCGATGAGCTCGAGGCGGCGCGGCCCGGCGGGCGCCGCGCCCGGCGTCGGGGGCGTGCCCGTCGGGGCCGGCTCGAGCCGGAGCACGAGGAGCGCGCCGTCCGGGGTCGCCTCGAGGACGTAGCCGTCGCCGAGCGGGGCGAGCGCGCCCGCCGCCCCGGCGAAGCCGGCCGGCGCCGGGGCCCCGCCCCGGCCGGGCTCGTGGGAAGCGGGATCGGGGTGGCCCTTCCGCCCCGGCTGGGAACCGCCGTCCGCGGACGGGCCGACGTCCCTCACCGAGGCCGGCGCAGGCGCGCCGGTCGCCCCGGGGGCCCCCGGGACGACCGGGGCGCCGCCGTCCTCCGCCTTCGTGCGCCCGCCGAAGCGCCCGTCGCGCGGGCCCTGCGCCATGATGCCGCCGAGGAAGCCGATCGCCGCCGCGCCGACCGCGGCGACGAGGACGGGCAGGATCGGCGCGCGCGCCGGGCGCGGCGACGACCCGTCAGTCGCGGACACGGACCTTCACCGGCGAGCCGTCCTTCGCGGAGACGTGGACCATGTCGCGATGATAGGCCCGCCGGGGAGCGCCGGTCAAGCGACAGGAGCGGTAGGCGCGCGCGCCCGGAGATGGTACAAACGCAATGGAGGTCGAGAGCGGAGCGCGCGGAACCCCGAAGCCGGTTTCCTCGCCGCGAGGGCCGCGCGCTCCGGTGCAGGGACCTCGAGGGGCGGAGCCCCTCGAAGACGAAGAGGGAGGAGCATGCCGGGCGACCTGGCCTCGATCCGCGCCGTGACGTTCGACTGCTACGGCACGCTCGTCGACTGGGAGCACGGCGCGCGCGCCGCGCTCGCCCGCGTCGCCTCGTCGCGCGGCCGCGAGGTCGATCCCGAGGGCCTGCGCATCGCCTGGGAAGAGGCGCAGTGGCGCATGATCCTCGGCCCGTACCGGCCGTACCGCGACATCGTCGTCGCGAGCGCGGTCGAGGCCCTGCGCGGGTTCGGGGTCGACGCGGACGAGGACGACGGCCTCCGCGTCATAGCCGAGCTCCCGAGCTGGCCGGCCTTCCCGGACACCGTCCCGGCGCTGGCCCGGCTGCGGCGCCGCGGGCTCCTCGTCGGCATCCTCTCGAACATCGACCGCGACCTGATCGAGGCGACGATCGACCGGGCCGGCCTCGACGTCGACCTCGTCGTCACGGCCGAGGAGGTGAAGTCCTACAAGCCCGCCGAGGGCCACTTCAAGACGGCGCTCGCCCGGCTCGGCCTGGCCGCGCCGCAGGTCGTGCACGCGGCCTTCGGCTTCCGCTACGACCTCGAGACCGCGCACCGCCTCCGCTTCGTCACCGCCTTCGTCCGGCGCGGGCGGCCGGCGCCCGCGCCGGCGCCGGGCAACGGCCCGTCGCCCGACCTCTCGGTCGACGACGTCGCCGCGCTCGCCTCCGCCCTGGGAGCCTGAAGCCCCGATGCCCGGCAAGCACTACGAGGACCTGAACCCGGGGGACCGGTTCCGCCACGCGCTCGGCCGCACGATCACCGAGACGGACAACGTCCTCTTCTGCGCGATCACGATGAACACGCAGCCGCTCCACCTGAACGAGGACTTCGCCGCCAAGACCGAGTTCGGGCGGCGGATCGTCAACGGCGTCCTCACCATGGCCCTCGCCATCGGGATCACCGTCCCGGAGCTGACCGAGGGCACGATCGTCGCGAACCTGAGCTACGACCGCGTCGTCCACCCGGCGCCCGTCTTCCTCGGCGACACGCTCTACGTCGAGACGGAGGTCCTCGAGAAGCGCGACTCGAAGAGCAAGCCCGACCGCGGCGTCGTCCGGCTCCTGCACCGCGGGACGAACCAGGACGGGAAGGTCGTGGTCGAGATCGAGCGCAGCGTCCTGTTCCTCAAGCGCCCGGCCGCCGAGCCGAGGCCGAGGGCGGCCGGGGCGAAGCCGTGACCCGCTCCTCGCGCCGGACCCTCCTCTTCACGCCGGCGACGGACCGGCGCAAGGTCGAGAAGGCGGCGGCGCTCGGCGCCGATGCGGTCATCCTCGACCTCGAGGACTCGGTCGCCCTGGCGCGCAAGGCCGAGGCGCGCGAGCTCGCGGCCCTGGCCCTGGCGGAGATCGACTTCGGGGCGAGCGAGCGCCTCGTCCGCATCAACCCCGCCCGGAGCGGGCTCGCCGAGGCCGACCTCGAGGTCGTGGGCCGCGCGCCGCGGCCGCCCGACGGCTTCGTGGTCCCGAAGGTGGGCGGGGCCGAGGACATCGCCATCGTCTCGCGCCTGCTGGCGAAGATCGAGCTCGGTCGCGGCCTGGCGGCCGGCCACTTCGACATCTTCGGCATCATCGAGACGGCGCGCGGCGTCGTCCGCCTGGCCGAGATCGCCGCCTCCGACCCGCGCCTCGAGGCGCTCATCTTCGGGGCCGAGGACCTCTGCGGCGACATCGGCGCGCGGCGGACGCGCGAGGGGCGCGAGGTCGTCTTCGCCCGGACGGCCGTCGTCATCCACTGCGCCGCCGAGGGCCTCCAGGCGATCGACACCCCCTACGTGGACCTCGAGGACGAGGCCGGGCTCGTGGCGGAGGCGCGCGAGGCCCGCGACCTCGGGTACTCGGGGAAGCTCGCGATCCACCCGCGCCAGGTCGCGCCGATCGCCGCCGTCTTCACCCCGACGCGGGCGGAGGCGGAGGCCGCGGAGCGCCTGCTGCGCGAGCACGACCGGCACCAGCTCGAGGGGCGGGGCGCGTTCGCGCTCGACGGGAAGATGGTGGACATGCCCATGGTGCGCGCCGCCGAGCGGGTGATCGCCCGCGCGCGGGCCGCGGGCATCCTGCCGACCGCCGCCGCCGGGGCCTGATCCGTGACGGATCGGGTCGACGACACGCGCCGCGGCGAGCGCCCGAAGCGGGCCCGGATCGTCGCCATCGACGACGACCCGCTGATCCTCGGCCTCCTCGACCGCGCCCTCGAGGACCCCTCGTTCGAGGTCGAGACGTTCGAGGACGCGACGCGCGGCGTGGCCGCCGTCTTCAACCGGCCGCCGGCCGTGGTCCTCACCGACCTCAACATGGACGTCCTCTCCGGGATCGACGTGATCAAGGCGATCCGCGCCCGCTACCCGCCCTCGAAGGTCGCGATCGTCGTCCTCTCGGCGCGCGGCGAGGAGGAGGTGATCCTCGAGTGCTTCGCCCTCGGGGCGACGGACTACCTCGTGAAGCCGTTCTCGCCGGGCGTCCTCAAGGCGAAGATCATCCTCCTGCTCGCCCGCCTGGCCGGCGCGGCCCAGGCGGAGGCGGCGCGCGCCGCCGAGGCCCTGGGGGCGGGCGGACCGCCGAACCTGGTCGCGTCGGGGCCCCTCGACCTCGCGGGCGCGCACGCCGGCGCCGGGGCCGGGGGCGAGCCGCCCTCGCTCTCGATCGCCCAGTTCGCGCCGGACCCGCGGCCGGGGACGGTGTTCGCGGGGTACCGGATCGAGGCGAAGGTCGGCGAGGGCGGCATGGGCGTCGTCTTCAAGGCGACGCGGCCGGACGGTCGGGTCGTCGCCCTGAAGCTGCTCTCGCCCGCGTGCGCGCGCGACACGGCGTTCCTCAAGCGGTTCTTCCGCGAGGCCGAGAACCTGAAGTCCGTCCGGCACCCGAACGTGGCCGCGTTCGAGGAGCTCGGCCACGAGGGGCTCGCCTACTACATCGCCATGGAGTACGTCGACGGGCTGGCGCTCGACCTCCACGTCCAGGATCGCCGGCCGCTCCCGGAGGAGCGGGCGTTCGGGTTCGCGCTCGAGATCGCGCGGGCGCTCGAGGCCGTCCACGCCCACGGGATCGTCCACCGCGACGTCAAGCCGGCGAACGTCCTCGTCACCAAGGCGGGCACCCTCAAGCTCGTCGACTTCGGCCTGACGCGGAGGCCGAGCGACGAGCGCGTGACCGACACCCACGCCTTCCTCGGGACGGCGGCCTACATGGCGCCCGAGCAGCTCCGGAGCGGGACGGCGGTCGACGCGCGCACGGACCTCTACGCGCTCGGCGTGATCCTCTACGACCTCGTCACCGGGCGCCGCCCCTTCGACGGCGAGAGCCCGTACGAGATCGTCATCAAGCACGCGACCGAGCGCCCGCTGGACCCGCGCGTCCTCAACCCGAGGCTCTCGCCCGGCGGCGCCGCCGTCGTCTTGAAGCTCCTCGAGAAGGACCCCGCCTCGCGCTACGCGAGCGCCGCGGACCTCGTGCGGGCGCTCGCCGCGCACCAGGCCGGGCCGGCGGGTTAGACTAGAGGGAGTCGAGCGGCTCGAGCTCGACCAGGATCCGCCCGCGCTCGACGACCTCCCCGATCCGGCAGTCGATCGAGCGGACGCGCCCGGGGTAAGGGGCCACGACCCGGAGCTCCATCTTCATCGCCTCGAGGACGACGAGGGTCGTCCCGCGCTCGACGGCGTCGCCCTCGGCGACCGGGATCGCCGAGACCTGGGCGTGCATGTTGGCGGCGAGGCCCTCCTCGCCGCCGGCCCCGCGCGCGCGGCGGCGGCGCGGGGCGCGGGTCTCCTCGCGGACGAGGGCGAGCGGCGGCCGGCCCTCGAGCCTCACGAGGCGACGCGCGCCGTCCTCCGCGGCATGGGCGCGCACGGGCCGGCCGTCGACGACGAGGTCGAGCCGGCCGCCCCGGGCGGCGCGGACGACGACGTCGTGCGGGCGGCCGTCGACGGTGACGACGTAGGCGCCCGCGCCCGCGCCCGCGCCCCCGCCCCCCTCCGGCTTCCGCCGGATGCCGACCGTGGAGATGGCCTCGCCGGCCCGGTAGTGGAGCTCCACCTCAGGCCCCCCCGACCCGGAAGCCGTCGGCGCGGGCGAACGGGCTGAAGCGGTCGGCGTCGGGCGCGCCGGCGCCCGCGCCGGCGCCGTTCGCGGCCGCGCGTCCCTCGGCCGCCAGGAACTCGGCCAGGGCCGCCGCGACGAGCGCGTCGTCCGAGGGCGCCGCCGCGGGCGGCCGCCAGCCGGCCAGCTCGCGGGCCGTGAAGGCGGTCGTCGCCTCGCCGGCGCGGAAGACGGGGTGGGCGAGGACGGCCCTGAGGTAGTCCGCGTTGGTCGTCGGCCCGAGGACGGCCGCGCGCGCCAGCGCCCGGTCCATGCGGGCGAGCGCGGCCGCGCGCGTCTCGGCGTGGACGATGACCTTGGCGAGCAGGTTGTCGTAGTGGATCGAGACCTCGTCGCCCGTCTCGTAGCCCGCGTCCACGCGCACGAACGGGGCGGCCGGGAACGAGACGAGGAGCAGCCGCCCGACCGACGGAGCGAAGTCGTGGGCCGGGTCCTCGGCGTTCAGGCGGCACTCGAGCGCGTGACCGCGGAGGGCCAGGTCCCCCTGGCGCAGCCACAGGGGCTCGCCGGCGGCCACCCGGAGCTGGGCCTTCACGAGGTCGACGCCCGTCACCATCTCCGTCACCGGGTGCTCGACCTGGATGCGGGTGTTCATTTCCAGGAAATAGAAAGGCTTTTCGCCCCCGACCGCCGGCCCCACCAGGAACTCGACCGTCCCGGCGTTCGCGTAGCCGCAGGCGCGGGCGGCGGCGACGGCCGCCTCGCCCATGCGGGCGCGGAGCGGCGGGTCGAGGAGCGGCGAGGGCGACTCCTCGACGATCTTCTGGTAGCGGCGCTGGACCGAGCACTCGCGCTCGAACAGGTGCACGCAGGCGCCGTGGGAGTCGGCGAGCACCTGGACCTCGACGTGGCGCGCCTGGTCGACGTAGCGCTCGAGGAAGAGGCGGCCGTCGCCGAAGGCCTTCTCGGCCTCGCGGCGCGCGCTCGCGAGCGCCTCCTCGAGGTCCGCGGGCGCGCGCACGATCCGCATGCCGCGGCCGCCGCCGCCCGCCGCCGCCTTGACGAGGAGCGGGAAGCCCACGCGGGCGGCCTCGCGGGCGAGCGTCTCGTCGTCCTCTCGACCGGAGCCCTCGAAGCCGGGCACGACGGGCACGCCGGCCGCCTGCATGGCCCGGCGGGCCGCCGGCTTGTCGCCCATGAGGCGCGTCGCCGCGGGCGGCGGCCCGACGAAGACGAGCCCCTCGCGCTCGACCGCCTCGGCGAACTCGGCGTTCTGGGCGAGGAACCCGTAGCCCGGGTGGACGGCGTCGCAGCCGCGCGCGAGGGCCGCCTCGACGATCCGGTCGCCGCGAAGGTAGCTCTCGCGGGCGGGCGCCGGGCCGATCTCGACGACCTCGTCGCAGACGCGCGCGTGGAGGGCGTTCCGGTCGGCCTCGCTCGCGACCGCGACCGTCGCGATCGATAGCTCCTCGCAGGCGCGGGCGACGCGGACGGCGATCTCGCCGCGGTTGGCGATCAGGAGCTTCCGGATCTCGCGCATGGGCGGCCGGCGTCGCCTACTCGGCGAAGACCTCGTCGAGGGGGATGCGGAGGCCGGGGAAGTCGCGGGGCTCGGCGATGTCGGGGCGCTCGACCTGGGCCTCGAGGACGTAGCGTTCGCCTTCGAGCCGGTAAAGCTCGACGCGGTCGACGATCGGGTCGACGACCCAGTAGCAGGGAACTCCCGAGCGGGCGTAGATCGGCTTCTTCCGGGTGAGGTCGACCCGGCGCGTCCTCGGCGACAGGACCTCGACAATGAGGTCGGGCGCTCCGCGAATGTTCTTCGGGCCGACGATCGCGAGATGCTCCTTCCGGATGAAGAGGATGTCCGGTTGAACGATCCTGTACTTGCCGAGGAGGACGTCGATCGGGGCCAGGTACACCCTGCCGAGGCCCTTCTGCTCGAGCTCGACGATGAGCAGGAACTGGAGGTGCTGGGTCACCCTCTGGTGCTTCGGAACCGGAGCCGGCGTCACGTGCAGCTCCCCGTCCAGGACCTCGTAACGCATCCCATCATCCGGGAGCTTCGCGTAGTCGCGATACGTGAGCTTCTTCCCGGGCGTGATGGGGAGCGGGTGTCGCGTGCGCCTTCTCGTGGCCATGGGCCTCGCCTCCGCCCCCATTGTATCAACCGCCGCGGGCGTCGACCCACGCGAACGCCGCGATCGGCGGGTCGCCCGCGTCGGGCGTCTCGCCCGCGACCTCGACCCCGGGCCGCTCACTTCGCCCTGGCGGTCTCCAGCCAGAGCTTTGCCTCCTCGCGGAAGAAGGTCGCGGAGGCGACGTCGAGCGTCGAGGCCTTGCCGACCGCGGCCATCGTCTTCACGAGCTCGTCGAGGTCGTTCATTCGCTCGAAGTGCTCCTCGATCGCCCGCACCTTTCCCGTCGGATCGAAGTCCGTCTGCGCCGCCATCCAGCGAAGCGACCAGGCGTGAACCGTCTCCGGACCGGCGAGGCCCGTTCGCAGGTTCTCGACGGCCACCTCGTGGGCTCTCCGCGCCGCCTCGAAGACGCGCGCCTTGGCCCCGGCATGCGGGTCGGCCTTCTCGTCCGCTCGCGCGGCCGCGGGGGCGGCGGCCGCGACGGCCACGACGGAGACGAGGGCGAGGACGAGCGCGGTCGCGCCGGAGCGGATCGAGAGGGTCATGAGCCTTTCCTCCACGATGGAGCTCGATTGCCGAAACGCGGTGCAGGTGGGCGGACGTCTTGAGTCATGGTCGCGGCGCGCCGTTCCCGCCCTCTCGCCCGCCGCCGCGGAAGAGGATGGCGAACACGAGGGCGCCGAGGAGGAGCGAGAGCCCCGCCCCGATCGCCTGCGTCTCGTCGGGCACGCCGCGGGTCATGACGAAGCCGCCGACGGCCGAGGCGACCCCGGCGAGCGCAAGCAACGTGGCCACCACGAAGGCGAAACGAGCCATGCGGGACCCCCGGATCTCACATGCGGAAGACGCCGAACCGCGTCTCGGGGACCTCGGCGTTGAGACACGCCGAGAGCGCGAGCCCGAGCGCGCGCCGCGTCTCGGGCGGGTCGAGGATCCCGTCGTCCCAGAGGCGCGCGGTCGAGTAGTACGGGCTCCCCTCGGCGTCGTAGCGCTCGAAGATCGGCCGCTTGACGGCCTCGGCCTCCTCCGCCGACATCGGCGGCTCGCCGCGGCGCGCGCGCTGGTCCTGCTGGACGGTGAGGAGCACGTTCGCCGCCTGCTCGCCGCCCATGACCGAGATCCGCGAGTTCGGCCACATGAAGAGGAAGCGCGGCTGGTAGGCGCGGCCGCACATGCCGTAGTTGCCGGCGCCGAAGCTGCCGCCGACGATCACGGTGATCCGCGGGACGGCGGCGTTCGCGACCGCGTGGACGAGCTTGGCGCCGTCCCTGGCGATCCCGCCCGCCTCGTACTCGCGCCCGACCATGAACCCGGTGATGTTCTGGAGGAAGAGGAGCGGGATGCGGCGCGCCGCGCACAGCTCGATGAAGTGCGTGCCCTTGAGCGCGCTCTCGCTGAAGAGCACGCCGTTGTTCGCGATGATGCCGACCGGGTAACCCTCGATCCGGGCGAAGCCGCAGACGAGCGTCGTCGCGTAGAGCGCCTTGAACTCGCGGAAGCGGCTGCCGTCGACGATCCTCGCCATGACCTCGCGGACGTCGTACGTCTCGCGGAACGTCGGCGGGATGATCCCGTAGAGCTCCTGCGGGTCGTGGCGCGGCTCCTCGGGCGGCGCGACCTCGACGTCGATCCGCTTGCGCGCGTTCAGCGTCCGCACGACCCCGCGGCAGAGCTCGAGGGCGTGGTCGTCGTCGACCGCGTAGTGGTCGGCGACGCCCGAGCGGCGGCAGTGGACGTCCGCCCCGCCCAGCTCCTCGGAGGTGACGTCCTCCCCGGTCGCGGCCTTCACGAGCGGCGGGCCGCCGAGGAAGATCGCGCCCGTCCCCTTGACGATGATCGCCTCGTCGCTCATCGCCGGGACGTAGGCGCCGCCGGCCGTGCACAGGCCCATGACGACCGAGATCTGCGGGATCCCGAGGGCGCTCATGCGCGCCTGGTTGTAGAAGATCCGGCCGAAGTGGTCGCGGTCCGGGAAGACCTCGGCCTGGAGCGGCAGGAAGGCGCCGCCCGAGTCGACGAGGTAGACGCACGGCAGGCGGTTCTCCTGCGCGATCTCCTGCGCGCGCAGGTGCTTCTTGACCGTGACCGGGTAGTACGTGCCGCCCTTCACCGTCGCGTCGTTGGCGACGATCAGGCACTCGCGCCCCTCGATCCGCCCGATCCCGGTGACGATCCCGGCGGCCGGCGCCTCGCCGTCGTACATGCCGTGCGCGGCGAGCGGCGAGAGCTCGAGGAACGGCGACCCCGGGTCGAGGAGCCGGTCGATCCGGTCGCGGACGAAGACCTTCCCCTGCTCGCGGTGCCGCGCCTGCGCCTTCTCGCCGCCGCCCTTGCGCGCGCGCGCGATCCGCTCGCGCAGCTCGGCCGCGAGCGCCCGGTTGGCGGCGTCGTTCGCCCGGAAGCGCGCGTCGTCCGTGCGGATGGCGCTCTCGATGGGCTCCATGGGGGGCGCATCTTACAGGCGCGCCCGGGCGCGCGCAACGCCGGCCGGCGCGCGGGCGGCGCGCCGCGCTACCCCCCGAAGACGTCGTCCAGCGCGCCCTTCGCCGCCGCGCCGAAGTCCTCGGCGATCGACTCGTCCGGGTGCTCCTTCCGCTCCTCGATGTCCCGGAAGACGCCGTTCAGCTTCTTCGAGGCCTCGTGGGCGTACAGGCGCACCATGCCGATCGTCGTCTTGTCGTCGAAGAGGGTCGCCATGATGCAGCGATCGGCGATGAGGGTGAGCTGGATGTGGTCCTTCTTGCCCTGGTGGGAGAGGATCGTGAACTCGTCCTCCCCGAGCAAGCGCGCCATCTCGCGCGTGGCGGCGAAGCTCGCCGCCACGAGGGCCGAGATCGTGTCGAGGTTGATGTTCTCCGTCGTCCCCACCTGGGTGACGGGGTGGCCTTCCTTGTCGATCAGGATGTTGCACTTGGCGCCCGAGAGCTTCAGGAACTCCTCGAGCACGCGGTTGATCCGCTCCACGTCCTCGCGGTAGAAGATGAGCCGACTTTCGCGCAGGTTCTCGTCCATGGCTTCGGGCGCCCTTCCTCGCGCCTTGTGACCTCTACCGGCCACCGGTCGCCGTCCCCAGGATCTCGTCGAGGATCCCCGTGTACCACAGTACGCCGAGGACCGCGACGATGGCGAGCACGATCCCCAGGAGGATGACCATCGCCGAGGGGCCGCCGCCCGCGGCTTCCTTCTTCTTGTCGCCGGCGACGATGACCTGCGGCTGCTTCGACCCGCCCCCGCCCCCCGGCCGCCCCACGGAGGCCGGCCCGCGACGCTCCCGCTCCTCGCCGCGCTCGCGCGCGATCTCGCTGCTCTTCTCGGCCGCGCCCCGACCGCCGCCGCGCGCCGCCGCCGGGGCACCGCCGCCCGCGGCGGGCTCGGGACGGCGCAGCGGCGCCTCGCGCCCGGTCGCCTCGCGCCCGGCCGGCCGCGCGGGAGCGTCCGTCCCCGCCGAAGAGAGCGCGCTCTCGCGCTGGATCTTGCCCCGGCCGGGGGTCGAGCCCTCGCCCGGGACGCCGCCGCCGGCCGTCTGGGCGCGCGCCCCCGCGCCCGCGCCGGCCGCCACGCCCACGCGCTCGCGCTCGGGCGGCGCCTCCTTCGGGATCTCGCCCGAGTCGGCCTTCCCGTCCTTCGCCCCGGCCTTGGGCGGCGGGCCGGCCGGCTTCGCGCCGACCCCGTACTGCTTGTTCAGGTTGTCGAGGACCATCGAGGCGAGCTTCTTGAGCGTCGGGAAGACGCCCTCGCCCGTGACCGCGACGGCCTCGATCGTCGGCGCGGCGTACTTGTTCATCGCCTTGTCGAGGTCGGCGACCGGAAGCGCGCTCGGAAGGTCCCGCTTGTTGTACTGCATGACCATCGGCAGCTTCTTCAGGTCGAGCCCCTGCTCGCGCAGGTTGTCCTCGAGGTTCTTGAAGCTCTCGAGGTTCTCCTCGAGCTTCTCGCGCTGGCTGTCGGCGACGAAGACGACGCCGTCCGCGCCCTGGAGGACGAGCTTGCGCGTCGCGTTGTAGTAGACCTGGCCGGGGACCGTGTAGAGCTGGAACTTCGTGTTCATGCCCCCGACCTTGCCGAGCTCGAGGGGCATGAAGTCGAAGAAGAGCGTCCGGTCGCCCTCGGTCGCGATCGAGGTGAGGTCGCCCTTGCGGTCCGGCGGCGCCTTCTCGTGGACGATCTCGAGGTTCGTCGTCTTGCCCGAGAGGCCCGGACCGTAATAGACGATCTTGCAGTTGACCTCTTTGCGGGCGAAGTTGATCTGGACCATGTCTTGAGCCAGGCTCCCCCTCAGTGAACCCGGCGATGCCGGATCTTGTAAGCGGCGCTGTCGATCTCGATCAGGATGCTTCCGAGCTTGATGTTCTGCGTGGCCGCGACGACCAGGAACGCGATCTCCATGTCGAGGAAGATCATCCGCCCCCAGGAGGCGTTCAGGATCACGCGCTTGAACGGCTCGTGACCGATGCGCTCGAGCGCGCGCCGCCCCGACCGGATCATGTGGGTGCTGAGCGCCGCCACGGTCTCCTCGTCGAGGTCGTCCCCGAGGTTCTCGAGGGCCGAGGCGACGACGATGCCGTCCGTCGTCACCACCATGCTGCCCTTGACGCCGGCGACCTCGTTCAGCCGCTCGAGGATGTCCTTCACGGACGGCGCGCCCTCACACGTAAAGCTCGTGCTCGACGAGGCGCGTGACCGCCTCCTCGAGCCGGTCGATCTTGGCCGACGGGTCGCACAGGACGGCGATGTGGACCTCGTCGAAGACGAGGAGATACACGTAGCCGGAGGGCCCCTCGAAGAGCCCCTTGCGGAAGTGGCCGATGTCCATGCGGTAGGAGCAGGCCTCGGCGGCCTCGAAGGCCTGCTTCACCGCCTCGGCCACCGCCCCCTCGTCCAGCTCGCGGGCGGTGAAGCTCGCGATGACGACGCCCTGGGCGTCGGTCGCGACCGCCGCCGCGAAGCCGTCGAGCGCCCGGAGCGACCCGAGCCGGTCGCGGAGCTGGACCGGGTTCTTCGCGAGCCGCGCCGAGGGCGAGTGCGTCTCGCCCGGCTTGCGCCCGCGCCGCTGGGCGGCGCGCCGCTGCTTCTCGGCGTAAGCCTGGACCAGGTCCTCGAGGTTCTCGCGCACGTCGGGCAGGCTCTGGGCCTTGCGGACGAGGGCGAGGGCCCGCTCGTCGTCCGGGGCGAACTCGAGGACCGCCTCCGCCCTCTGGATCGCGTAGCGCTTGGCCCCGACCTCCGAGTAGAGCTCGGCCAGCTCGAGGATCGTCTTGTAGCTCGTGCGGTTCAGCTCGAACGAGCGCTCGAGGTACTCGATGGCGAGGATCGCGTCGCGCGGGAGGAAGTCCTCCTTGAACCGCTCGAGGCGGATCTTCCCGAGGATCCGCCAGCAGGTGCCGTCGTCGTTCTGCGGCTCGATCCCGCGCTTGCAGTAGTCGACGGCCTTGTCGTAGTCGCCGAGGTCCTTGAAGAGGTCGGCGAGCCGGGCGAAGACGAGCGGGTTCGGCTCCCGCTCGGCCTTCTGGCGAAGCTCGGCGAGCTGCTGGGTGAGCGTCTCGCGCTTGAGGAAGCGGTAGGTCGAGAGGACCGCGTCCGACCGCGGGAAGAGGTAGACGCCCTGCTCGGCCATGGCGAGCGCATCCGACGTCTGCTTCTTGTCGATCAGACGCTGGACGTCGGTCGCGATCTGGTAGGGGGTCTTCCCTTCGATGGAGACGGTCCGCTGGGACTTCTTGGCCTTGAAGACGTCGAAGAGTCCCAAGGGTCTTCCGCCCCCCTCCCCGCGCCTTCCCCGGGCCGGCCGCGCGGGCTGGCCCGTCGGGCGTATCCCGGGGTTCCGGCCGAAAGTCGGCCGGCGTTCGGGGAGAGTGATAACACCCGTGGTGGAGGGTGTCAAGGAAAGCTCGCCGCGCCGCGACCCGCGCCCGCGGCGGGTCCGGGAGCCGCGGGCGCGCCTCCGCAAGCCTCTGCGGATCGCGATCTTGCGCCGGCCCGCCGCGCCCCGATGCCTTGACAAGCTAAAGCCAGGCGGTGTAAGATTCGGCAAGCCTTTGCCGGCCCGCGAGCCCGCTCGGGAAGCGGAAAAGCGCCGGGACGAGCGCGCGATACGCGCCGGCCGAGGCCCGAGGCCATGGACGTCATCGTGGGACGAGGCGGCGAGCGCGGGTTCGACCCGGGGCCGGGAGCGGCGACGGGCGATGGGGTAGGCTCACCAACCGGGGCCGCCGCCGCGGGCGCGGGTCGCCGGCCGGACGGGCCGGTACCGGGCGGCCGGGGCGCGGCGGGCGGCCACCACCACCACCACCACCACCACCACGCCCACCACCCCCCCGGCCGCGGCCTCCACGCGAGCGTCCTCGTCCTCAACAAGCACTACCTCCCGATCCACCTGACCTCGGCCCGGCGCGCGTTCGTGCTCCTCTACAAGAGGGACGCCGAGGCGATCTCGCTCGTGGACGAGCGCATCGCGTGCTTCGACTTCACGCGCTGGCTCGACTTCTCGACCCTCGACGGCGACCCCGAGGCCGACTACGTCGCGACGGTCGCCTACCGGATCAAGGTCCCGCGCATCGTCCGCCTGCTGGCCTTCGAGCGGCTGCCGGTCGGGCGCGTGAACTTCACGCGGCGCAACGTCCTCGCCCGCGACGAGTACCGCTGCCAGTACTGCGGGGTGCGGGCCTCGCCGCGCGACCTCACGATCGACCACGTCGTCCCGCGCTCGCGCGGCGGCAAGCACTGCTGGACGAACGTCGTGGCGGCGTGCGCGCGCTGCAACGACCGCAAGGGCCAGCTCACGCTGCGCGAGGCGAGCATGGCCCTCCTGCGCGAGCCGGCCGTCCCCAAGCGCGCTCCCGAGCTCAAGCGGAAGCTCGAGGAGAGCCGGTACCGGGTCTGGAAGATCTTCCTCGGGCGCCAGGCGGAGTAGCCGGCCTGCCGCCGCTCCCGGGCGCCGGGGCGGCGCGCCCGCTAGGGCATTCGCCTAAATTGACGACCGCGGGCATCTCCTAGTTGCGACGTACGGATGGCCGCTGCTAAAGTTAGGGGTCCGTGCTTCGCCGCGCTCTTCTCTCCGTCTCGGCCAAGGAAGGCATCGTCGCGCTCGCCCGCGGCCTGACCACGCTCGGCGTCGAGGTCCTCTCGACGGGCGGGACGGCGAAGGCGCTCCAGGCGGCGAGCGTCCCGGTCGTCGAGGTCTCGGACTTCACCGGGTCGCCCGAGATCCTGGGCGGGCGCGTGAAGACGCTCCACCCCAAGGTCCACGCCGGGATCCTCGCCCGCCGCGACCTGCCGGAGGACCTCCAGACGCTCGACCGGCTCGGCTTCGGGGTGATCGACCTCGTGGCCGTGAACCTCTACCCCTTCGAGGCACAGGCGGCGCGCCCCGGCGTCACGGAGGCCGAGATCCGCGAGCAGATCGACATCGGCGGGCCGACGCTCATCCGGGCGGCCGCGAAGACCTGGCCCTTCGTGACGGTGCTCGTCGACCCGGCGGACTACGCGACCGTGCTCGACGAGCTGCGCTCGGCGGGCGAGGTCTCCTCGACCACGCGCCGCCGCCTCGCCCTGCACGCCTTCCGGTACACGGCGCGCTACGACGCGGCGATCGCCCGGCAGCTCGGCGCCGACGAGCTCCTGCCGCAGGTCCTGCCGCTGGCGCTCGACCGCGCCGCGACCGTCCGCTACGGCGAGAACCCGCACCAGGAGGCCGCGATCTACCAGCCGGCGCTCGCATCGGCCGGCGCCCGGGTCCACTCCCTCGGCGGCAAGGAGCTCTCGTTCAACAACTGGCTCGACCTCGACGCGGCCTTCGCCCTCGCGATCGAGCTCGAGCGCCGGTCGGCGGTCGTCGTGAAGCACGGCTGCCCGTGCGGGGCGGCCGGCCGGGCGCGGACGCTCGCCGAGGCGGCGCAGGCGGCGATCGCGGGCGACCCGGTCTCCGCCTACGGCGGCGTCGTCGGGCTCGGGGACGTCTGCGACCCGGCGACGGCGCAGGTCCTGACCGAGGAGGACCGCTTCTTCGAGGTCATCGTCGCCCCGACCTTCGAGCCCGAGGCGGCGACGATCCTCAGGACCCGGCGCCCGTGGGGCAAGAACCTGCGCCTCGTGGAGATGGGGCAGCCGCCCGCCCGCGGGATCCCGGGCGAGGACACGGTCGTGACGCCGAGCGGCACGGCCAAGCTCAGGGCCGGGGTGCTGCCGCCCATCCCGGAGGTGCGCACGCTCTACTGCGGGACCGTGCTGGCCCAGCGCCCCGACAGCACGCGGGCGGCGACCGACCTCGAGGCGGCGAAGGCCGTCACGGCGCGCCCGCCGACCACGGCCGAGCGCGATGACCTGGGGGTCGCCTGGACCTGCGCCAAGTACCTGCGGTCGAACGCGATCGCCGTCGTCAAGGACGGCTCCCTCGTCGGCGCCTGCGGCGGGCAGCCGAGCCGGGTCGAGGCGACGCGCATCGCCCTCGAGCGCGCCGGCCCCCGGGCGCGCGGCGCAGCCCTGGCGTCGGATGGCTTCTTCCCGTTCCCCGACTCGGTCGAGCTGGCGGCGCGCGCCGGCGTCGCGGCCGTGGTGCAGCCGGGAGGCTCGAAGAGGGACGGAGAGGTGGCGGGGGCGGCCGATGCGGCCGGGATGACGATGCTGATCACGGGGATCCGGCACTTCCGGCACTGAGCCGAGCGCGCGGAAGCCCGAGCCAAATCCTTGCCGCGCGCTCGGCTGCGGGGGGTTCGGGGGGCGGAGCCCCCCGAAGACGAAGACCGGCTCAGAGCGTGTGAATCGATCGATTCACACGCTCCGAGGCATCCTCGAAGGGGCTGGCGGGTGGCCCCGGAGGAGCCGCCCCGAACCGGCTCGACGGCGTCCCGGGCCGCGGTGTCTCTCGAACCGGACTCTCGCCATCCCCGACCGCGTCGGGCGCGGGTTGCGGGCGCGCCTCCGGGCCTGTACCATCGAGCCCCTATGCCGTCGCTGCCGGAAGAAGCCGCCGCCCTCGGAGGCCGCCCGCCATCGCGGATCGGCCCGGGCATCCTCCTGCTGCTGCTCGGCTGGGCGGCCGCGCTCGGACCGTACGCCGCCTGGAACGCCATCGAGAACCGCCGCTTCGTGGAGCCCTTCGGGGCGGCCCGGTTCGGCATCGCGGCGCTCGCCGCGCTCGCCGGGGTCGTCAGCGCGGCCGCCTTCGTGCGGGCGGCGCGCGCCTTCCGCCGCGGCGAGCCCGAGCGCTTCACGGGGGCGCGGGTCCGGCTCCTCGTCTACGCGGCGGTCGCCGCGCTCGCCCTCCAGTTCGCCGTCTTCCAGCCGTTCCGGCCGATCTACGTCCGGACGGCGGTCGCCATCGGCTTCGGCCTCTTCGGGCTCGTCCTCCTCATCGGCGAGCGCGCCGCCGCCGCCCGCCCACGCCTCGTGCGGGCGCTCGACGTCCTGCTCATGAACCTCGTCATCGCCGCGGTCCTTTGCGAGCTCGCGCTTCGCTTCCTGGCGATGGCGCACCCCTCGCCGCTCTTCGCCTCGGCGGACACCGCCCCGGCCTGGCTGGTCGAGCGGCACCGCCTGAAGCCGGGCCAGATCCACTGGGGGTTCCGCGCGAACGCCGCCGGCTTCTACGACGAGGAGTTCGTGCCCAGGGCGCAGGCGCCCGGACGGACGCGCATCCTCGCCATCGGCGACTCCTTCAGCGTCGGCCTCGTCCCGCACGGGCGACACTACACGACGGTCGCCGAGCGCGGGCTCGAGGGCTGCGACATCTACAACATGGGCGCGTGGGGGCTCGGGCCGCGCGAGTACGAGTACCTCCTCCGCCGCGAGGGGCTCGCCCTCGAGCCCGACCTCGTCGTCATCGGCCTGTTCATCGGCAACGACATCGACGGCAGCAAGTGGCGGACGACCGCCCACTTCATCTTCGAGCGCGACAACCTCCTCATCTACCAGGTCCCGCGCCGCCTGGCCGTGCTCGCCGGCGAGCGGCGCGCCCGCCGGGAAGGGCCGGCGGCGGCGGGGGCGGGGGGCGGCGGCGGCGACCCGGAGGCCGAGCGCGAGGAGCCGTTCGCGCTCGTCGGCGGCGCGGAGATGGTGATCGTCCCGGAGGCGGAGGCCGCGAGGTCGTGGCCCTGGCTCGCCGACCCGCGCCTCGAGCCGCCGGTCTTCTCCCGGGCGCGCTTCCTCGAGATCGAGCTCGAGCACGTCGCGAACCTCTGCGGCGAGAGGATCGAGCGGCTCGAGACGCTGTTCCACTACATCGAGGAGATCCGCCGGCGCGCGGGCGACCGGCCGCTCGCCTTCGTCCTCATCCCCGACTCGTTCCAGGTCGAGGACAGCCTGTGGGCCGAGGCCGAGCGCCGGTTCGCGGGGCGCCCGCTCGACCGGGACAAGCCGCAGCGGGAGATCGGGAAGTGGCTCGAGACGCGCGGGCTGCCGTACCTCGACCTCCTGCCCGCGCTCCGCGCCGTCCCGCCGCTCGAGGACGGCGACCGCCACCTCTACCACAAGCAGGACACGCACTGGAACGCGCGCGGGAACGAAGAGGCCGGGAAGGCGATGGCCGCGTTCCTGCGCCCCCTGGTCGAGAAGCTGCGCCGCCGGTAGCCGCCGCCGCTACTCGTCCAGCGTCTGCCGCTTCTGGCAGTCGAACAGCAGCCGCTGCACCTGGACCGCCTGGTCCTCCAGGGCGTCGCTCGCGACGCCGCGCCGGCGGAGCTCGTTCAGGCCGTCCATGACCTCGCGGAACACGGCCAGCGCCTCCTTCAGCGCCCTCCGCGCGTCGGGGCCCTCGCCGAAGCTCTCGCGGTAGCGCTTGACCCCGCTCTCGAAGCGCTCGGCGAGGCGGCGCAGCTCGGCGTCGGCCGAAGACGACGGCGCCGGGGGGCGCGTCGCCGCCGGCTTCGGGGCCGTTCCCGTCTTCGGGGCGACGGGCGCGGACGGCGCGGGCGGGCGGGCGGGCGCCTCCCCGAGCGCCAGGGCGATCAGGTCGCGCGACGGCTTCTCGCGCGGATCGCAGAACATGTCGACGAGGAGGCCGCTCCGGTCGAGCTCGAGCGCCCGGTGGAGGAGCGGCACGGCGTCGGGACGGAGCCCGCTCTCGATCGCGAAGTGGGCCAGCCGGTAGAGGTCGAGGGCCGTCAGCTCGCCGAGCGCGTTCAGCTTCGCGCGCCGCGCCTCGAGCTCCAGCCGGCAGCGCTCCCGCCAGGCATCGGGCGGGCAGGGCTCGTCGCGCTCGACCAGCGAGCGCGGCTGCGCCGACTCGAGCCCGGAAGCGAAGCGGAGCGTGAGGGTCGTCGGGTCCTCGGCGATGACGCGCGCGTGGACCTCGTGCCCGCCGACGAGCGTGAGGCGCCGGATGTCGTCCGCGCCCGCGAACTCGTTGCGCGCGATCCTTGCCGTCAGGCGAAGGAGGACCGTCGCCCGGGCCTCGCCGCGCGCGGCCAGGCGGCGCAGGGCCTCGACCTCGGCCCCGCCGCGGTCGCGCAGGGCCGAGAGGGCGCGCTCGTACGAGCGCCCGGCCAGCTCGAACTCGCCCAGGCGGTGGCGCTCGTCGGCCTGCTCGAGGGCGTCGCGCGCCGCCTTCAGCTCCTCGGCCGTGGCCGCCGCCGGCCCCGGGCCCGCGCCCGGTCCGGACGCCGGGCCCGCGCCCGTCCCCGGTCCCCGACCCGCGCGCGCCCGCGCCGCGTCGCGCTCGTCGGCGTGGCGGCTGGCGCCGTGGAGGAAGCCGAGCGCGGCGGCGACGGCGAGCCCGAGGGTCGCGAGCTTCCTTATCGTCACCGCTCAGCTCCTCGCCGCCCCGGCGCCCGCGTTCGCGCCGCGGCCGGTCGCCGCCGCCCGTCCGGGCAGCGGCGGAGCGCCCGGCGGCAGGGCGGGCGCCTCGCGCGGCAGGCCCCACCCCTCGGGGCAGAGCCGGAGGTGCCAGTGGACGAGCGTCGCGTAGGTCGCGAGCTTCCGCCGCGGCCGCTCGGCGAGGCCGAGGGTGGCCGCCGTCGCGATCGCGTTGAGGAGGAGGTTCAGGAGGAGCTTGAGCGGCCGGAAGACGCGGAGGGCCGCGTAGGGGAGCGGGCCGCGGCACTTCCTGAAGAAGAGGTACATCGACCGGTGGTACTCGATCCAGGCGGCCGCCGGGGCGCGCGCCTTCGACTTCCCCTGGAGGTGGACGAGGGTCGCCTCGGGGACGACGTAGACGGGCCAGCCGGCGCGGTGCAGCCGGAAGCAGAGGTCGGCGTCCTCCTGGAAGAAGAAGTAGTCCTCGTCGAGGAGCCCGACCTCGTCGAGGGCCGACGCCCGGAGGAGGAAGCAGGCGCCGAGGGCCAGGTCGACGACGGTCGGCCGCTCGAGGGCCACGCGCTTGCTGAGGTAGCGCCCGGGCCAGATGAGGCGGGCGAGCGACTTGCTCGTGAGCTCGGTCACGAGGTCCGGGAAGTTGTCGAAGCAGTTCTGCTTCGTCCCGTCCTCGTTCAGGAGCTGCGGCGTGGCCCCGCCCGCGCGCGGCGTCTCCTCGAGGAACCGCTTGAGGGTGACGAACGCCTCGCGGTTCGGGACGGTGTCGCTGTTGAGGAGGCAGCGGAAGCGGCCGCGCCCGGCGCGCAGCCCCTGGTTGGCGGCCTTGGCGAACCCGAGGTTGGCGTCGTTGGCGACGACCTGGGCGCGCGGGTGGGCGGCCCGGATGGCGTCGACGGTCCCGTCGCGCGAGCCGTTGTCGACGACGATGACCTCGGAGGCGACCCCCTCGATCCCGTCGAGCGCCGGGAAGAGCGCGTCGAGACAGGCGCGCGTGATGTCGCGCGTGTTCCAGGTGACGATGACGACCGAGAGGTCGACGGCGGCGGCGCCTGCGGCATCGGTCGGGGCGCTCATGCGGTCCGCCGCTCGAGCTCCCAGAGCCGCGCGTACTTCATGAAGCCCGCGTACGCGTGGTTCACGGCCATGAGGAAGCCCGGGAGCCCGTCCAGGAACCCGAGCCGGAGCACGTAGGTCCTGAGGAAGCGCCCGAGCGGCCGGAGGACGAGGTCCGTCCGCCGGAAGCGCCCGCCGCTGCGGCGAAGGTCGGCCGCGGCCATGCCCGTGTAGCGGTCCATGACGTGGATCTGGTGCGACAGGTCGCGGAACGAGTAGTGGAGCAGGTCGCCCTCGAGGCGCGCCGTCTTGCCGTCGACGACCACGCGGTCGTGCGGGTCGAGGCCGATCACCTTCGCCTTCGAGCGCCGGAAGAGGCGGACCTGCCACTCCGGGTACCAGCCGCCGTGGCGGATCCAGCGCCCGCAGTAGTGGAGCTTGCGGCCGACGAACCAGCCGTCGCGGCCGTCGCCGTCGCGCTCGAGGACGGCGCGCCGGATCGAGGCCGCGAGCTCGGGCGTCACGCGCTCGTCGGCGTCGATGAACATCGCCCAGTCGTTCGTCGCCTCGCCGATCGAGAAGCGGCGCTGGGCCACGTTCCCCGGCCAGTCGCGCTCGACCACGCGGGCGCCGAACGAGGCGGCGATCTCGCGGGTGCGGTCGGTCGAGTGCGAGTCGACGACGACGATCTCGTCCGCGAGGCCGCGCACGGACTCGAGGCAGGCGGGCAGGTGCGCCTCCTCGTCCTTGACCATGAGGCAGACGGAGAGCTTGGCGGCCATCGGATCGCCGGATGATAACGGCCGGCGGGGCGCGCCCGCAACTCGGCGGGCGCCCGGAGCGGGGCGGCGGCCCGGTCGGGCTCAGCCCGCGGGCGGCGCCTCGGCCTTCACCCGCAGCCAGGCCGGCGCCGAGTCCGGGTAGCTGTGCGACACGGGGACGAGCGCGCCGGGATCGTCGAGCGTCGCGATCGTGATCGAGACCGCGTCCGAGTCGTCGTCGATCGCGCAGATCGCCCCGCCGCACGACGGGCAGAAGCCGCGGCGCGTCTCCTCCTGCCGGAAGTAGGCGGGCTCGCCGCCCGGCCCCTCCCAGGCGAGCGCGGCGAGCGGGAAGTCGACCCAGGCGACGACGGGCGCGCCGGACGAGCGCTGGCACTGGCGACAGCTGCAGAAGTGCGGGAACTCGGGCGCGCCGCGGAGCCGGTAGCGGATGCGCCCGCAGAGACAGCCGCCGGCGTGGTCGGGCATGGCCGCTCGGTCCTCAGTCTCCGCGCTTGCCGGCGCCGGCGACGTCCACCGTCACCCGGTAGAGCAGGCGCAGCCCCGGCTCGAGGCTCGCGACCGGCAGGCGCTCGTCGTCGCCGTGCATGCGGGCGGCGTCCTCGGTCGCGAGCGGGAAGGGCAGCAGGCCGTACGCCTTTATCCCGGCGCGGCGCAGGTCGGCCGAGTCCGTCGCCCCGGTCGACAGGATCGGCACGACCTTCGCGCCCGGGAAGACGTCGGCGGCGGCGCGGCGCACGGCCTCGACGACCGGGCCCTCGAAGGGCACGGTCGGCGCCTCCTCGCGGGTGGGCGGGGTGTACGTCACGGCCACGGACGGATCGGCGATCCGCGCGACGAGCGCCTTCCGCATCTCCTCCGGGTCGGAGCCCGGGAGGAGGCGGACGTTCAGCGTCGCCTCGGCGCTCGACGGGATCACGTTCGAGCGGAACCCGCCCTTGACGATCGTCGGCGAGACCGTGTCGCGCTGCATGGCGTCGTACATGAGGTCGCGGGCCCGCGCGGCCTCGTCGCCGGCGCCGACGGCCGCGAAGAAGGCGCGCGTCTCGGGGATGAGCCGCACCGGGAAGGGCGGGTCGGCGGCGCGCGCGATGGCGCGAGCGAGCGCGAGGATGCAGTTGTCGGGGCGCGGCATGGACGCGTGGCCGGACTGACCGGTCGCCGTCAGCGTGTAGTTGACGGGACGCTTCTCGGCCGTCTGGAGGGCGACCCAGTCGACGCGCCCGGTCGCCGGGTCGAGCTTGGTCCGGCCGCCCTCGTTGAGCGCGTACTCGGCCTCGATCGCCGCGCGCTGCTTCTCGAGCATCCAGGTGATGCCGAGGTCGCCGCCCGACTCCTCGTCGCCCTCGGCGAGGAGGATCACGTCGCGCGCGAGCGGGACGCCGAGCCGCTTCAGGTGGAGGAGGACACAGGCCTCGGCCGCGACCATGCCCTTGTCGTCGATCGCCCCGCGCCCGTAGAGGTAGCCGTCGCGCTCGACGAGGGCGAACGGGTCGCTCGTCCACTTCGCCCGGTCGACGCCGACGACGTCCAGGTGGCCGAGGAGCAGGAGCGGCCGCCTCGTCCCGTCGCCCTTCAGCCTCGCGACGAGGTTGCCGCGGCCGGGGGCGGTCTCGAAGACCCGGCACTCGATCCCCTCGCCCGAGAGCAGCCTCTCGAGGTAGCGGGCCGCCGCCAGCTCGTTGCCGGGCGGGTTCGACGTGTCGATGGCGACGAGGTCCGCGAGCACCTTCCGGCACTCGTCGGCGGCGGCCTTCCACTCGGGCTCGGCGGCGCGCGCGGGCGCCGACATGGCCGCGGCCAGGAGGATCGTGGCGATCGGGCCGGCGATTGGACGCATGCGCGGGTCTCCGGTTAGCATCCCGGGCCGCATGATACTCGAATCCGTCGCGCCCGGGGTCGAGGCCGTCGTCCTCCCGCACCCCACGCACGAGTGGCTCGCCGCCGAGGCCATGCCCGTGCGCGCGTACGTCGTCGGCGGCCCGCGCGGCGACGAGGTCGCGCTCGTCGACGCCGGCTACGCCGCGCCCGCGTCCGTCGATGCGATCGCCGCGGCCCTGCGCGACCGGCCCGTCGCGGCGGTCCTCCTCACGCACGCCCACCCCGACCACGGCGGCGGCGCGGCGGCGGTCGCGGCGCGCACGGGCGCCCCCATCCGCGTGCACGCCGCCGAGGCGTCCTCCTACGGCGCCGATCCCGCGCTCTTCGCCCGTCCCATCGCGCCGGGCGAGACGATCGACGTCGCCGGCCGCCGCCTCGTCGCCGTCGCCGCGCCCGGCCACACGCACGGCGGCCTCGCGTACCACGACCCGGCGGCGGGCCTGCTCTTCGCGGGCGACTCCGTCCTCGGCGAGGGCACGGTCGTCGTCGGCCCGCCCGACGGCGACATGCTCGCCTACCTGGCGACGCTCGAGCGCCTCCGCGCCCTCGACCCGCTCGCGACGATCCTCCCCGGCCACGGCCCGCCCGTCCTCGACCCGCGTCGCAAGCTCGACGAGTACGTCCGCCACCGCCGCCTGCGCGAGGCCCAGGTCGTCGCCCTCCTCGAAGCCGGCCCGGTCTCCGCCGACGACGTCGTCGCCGCGCACTACGCCGGCGCGGTCCCGCCATCGCTCCTCCCCCTCGCCCGGATCTCGGCGCTCGGGACGCTCGAGAAGCTCGTGGCCGAGGGGCGGGCGACCCGCGATGGGGAGAGGTACCGCCCGGCAGCCGGCTCCTCCCCGCCGGTTGATGTCGCGCGGCCGCGCCCATAGACTTCCGGGAGGGACCGCAGCCCGAGCCTTCCGGAGGGCGCGTCATGTCCACCAGGCGAACCGGCGGCGAGATCCGCGTCGGGGACGCGTCGTTCCGCCGAGGGCTCGCGCTCTCGAGCGGGAAGAAGTACCGCATCGTCGCCGAGCTGTCGGGCTGGCTCGAGGTCGAGCTCATGGCCCCGGACGGCCGGCCGGTCGCCGGCGAGCGCTACGAGGTCACGCTCCCGGACGGCACCCGGCTCACCGGAACGCTGGACGAGCGGGGCGTGGCGCGCCTCGAGCGACTCCCGCACGGGACGTGCCTCGTCTCGTTCCCCGACCGGGATGCCTCCGGCTGGGAGCCGGTCGAGGCGAAGCCCGCCCGTCCGGCGAAGGCTCGCGGCGCGCGGTGAGGCTCAGGGCTGGGGCCCGTACTGCGTGAGGTCCCAGCCCTTGTCGCAGAGGGGGCACCTGACCGGCGCCGGAGGCGCTCCCGTGTCGCCCGCGACGACCGTGGGGGGTTGCGTCCGCTCGCCCGCCAGGTCGGCCACGAGGAGCGTCGGGGCGAGGGTGGGGTCGACGTAGAGCCCGCTCTCGACGCTCGCGATGAGGTCCCTCGGCGAGGGCCACCCGAGGCCGAAGTCCTCCCCGAGCTCGACGACGGCACGGGTCGGCCCCTGCCCCGCGCCCAGGTACTCCGGCGCCCCCATGCCGATGCGGCTCACGAGCCGGAAGAACCTGGGGCCGTACGGCGCGACCGTCCCCGGAGGCTCGTCGTCCGCAGGGTCCCAGTCGGCGGCGGTCCCCGGCCCCCTCAGCGTGATCTGCTCGGTCGAGGGCGTCCAGAGCGAGGCGAGCGCGTCGTTGAAGCCGGCGAAGTCGCCCTTGAAGTAGGCGCGCCCCAGGAGCTTCAGCCCCTCGCCGTCGCCTCGCTCGAGATCGAGGTCCCGCACGACCCGGCAGACGAGGTGCGCCGCGTACTCGTACGACGGGATCTTCCCGAACGCCTCGACGCCCGAGACCTCCGCCCCCTTGAGCCTGTCGAGCCGGTACGTGGCGATCCGGGCGAACACCTCCGTCGCTCCCTCGTTGAAGACCTCCCGGATCTTGAGGGACGGCAGCTCGTACGCATCCCGGACGCACCAGGCCTTCTCGTATCCGCCGCCGGGCACGTACGCGAGGTTGCCGATGTGCGGCCTGAGCGAGCCGAAGTCCCACGCGAGCGAGCGTCCTCCAGCCCCCGCACGAGCCGAACCTGGCGGTGAGGGCGGCGTCGTTCCGCGCCCCGCTCCGGAGCTCCGCCGCCGCGGCCTTCACCGCGTCCTCGATGGCGACGTCGTCCGCCAGGGCGTCCGAGACCCCGAGTCCGCCCACGCTCCCGTGCACCTGCTTCGTCGGGAAGACGGGAGTCGGGGTCCTTCTCGTCGAAGACGAGCGTGAGCTCGGCCTCGCGCGCCTTCGAGCCCACCTCCCGGTCGATCGCCCCGTCCGCGCCGGTCAGCCCTTCCACGGTCCTGCCGTCGCAGGCGAGGGTGTAGGCCACGTTCCCCGCCGGCCGCCCGTCCTCGCGCCGGATGACCAGGCGCAGGCGGGCGGCGGGCGCGCGCAGCCTGAACCTCGCCCTCCTGCCGGTCCGGGCGAGCTCCTGCTTCGGCTCCTTCGGCGGGATGTAGACCTTGTCGCCGGGGTGGAGGATCGTCGGGTCCGGGCGCTCCCGCCTCAGCTCCTCGTTGCGCGGGTGGTCGTAGATCTTCTCGAAGGAGCCGAAGCCGTGGTCGATGGCGATGCCGAGGAGCGTCTCCCGCTCCGCGACGGTGTGGACCTTCCCTTCGCCAGGGTCGGCGGAGGCATCCGACATGGCGCGCGTCCCTCCTCTCGCACCGGTCGCGAGCTCCGGCGCGGACGGTATCGCGCGCGGCGGCCCCGGTCAAGAACCGGCGCGGCCTCGGTTGACGCCCGCCCCGCGCCCGGCGAGAATCGCGCGGTCCATGGGCGCGCCGGTCGCGAAGCCGCTCCGCATCCTCTACGTCGTCCGCACCCTCGGCTGGCACCCGGACGCCGGCGGCGACGCGCTCTACCACTACCGGCTGATGAAGACCCTGGCGCGACGCGGGCACCGGGTGCACCTCGTCGCGCCGGCGAGGGGGCCCCTCGCGAAGCCGGTCCCGTGGCTCGACGGCACGACCTACGTGCCGGAGCACGAGCGGAAGTCGCGGCTCGCGTTCGCGCTCTACCGGGCGGGGCGGCGGCGGCTCGCCGGGACCGACGTCGTCCACCTCCACGGCGGCGAGGGCGTCGTCTTCGCGATGCGGCGGCGCCTCGGGCGGCGGCCGGCGGTCGTCGCCGGGAACTACCAGCCGAACATCGAGCGGCGCTCGTTCCTGCGCGAGTCGCTCTGGCGGCGGTTCCAGCGCTGGACGATGGCGGGGTCGGACCTCGTGCTCGCGACGTCCGCCTGGCACGCTCGCGAGGTCGCCGAGGGGAGCGGCCTCCCGCCGGCGCGCGTGCGGGACGTGTCGGCGGCGGTCGACGGCCCGTTCTTCAGGCTCCGCGCGGCCCCGCCGCCCGCGCCCGGGGAGCCGCACCGGCTGCTGATCGTCGGCCACGTCGGCGAGCGCAAGGGCCACGACGCGCTCCTGCGGGCGCTCCCGCTCGTGGCCGCGAAGCGCGCCGTGACGCTGACGGCGGTCGGCGGGAGCGCGGGCGGCCACGGGCTCGAGGACATGTCGCGGCTCGCCGCCGAGACGGGCGCCGCGCCCCACGTCCGGTTCGCGGGGCGCCTGCCCTATCGCGCGCTCCTCCGCGAGCTCGAGCGCGCGCACCTGTTCGTCCTGCCGTCGCGCGCCGAGAGCTTCGGCATGGCGCTGGCCGAGGCCATGGCCGCCGGCCTGCCGGTCGTCGCCGCCCGCCGCAAGTGCCTGCCGGAGGTCGTGGGCGACGAGGGCTGCGGCCTCCTCGCCGACCCCGACGACCCGAAGGACCTTTCCGGCGCGATCCTGAAGGCGCTCGAGTCCGACGCCGCCCGCGCCGACATGGGCCGCCGCGGCCGCGAGCGCGCCCGCCGGCTCTACACCTGGGACGCGGTCGCGGCGCGCGTCGAGGCCGCCTACGCCGACGCGATGGGCGCGCCGCGCCCGGGCGCGGCCCCGCTCCCGGCGCCCGCGACGACGGCCGGCTAGGCGCGACGCTCCGCCGGCGTGGGGCCACGGGTCCTGCCCCTCCCCCTCTCCCCCCCTCCCCCCTCCCCGCCGCCGCCAGGGTTTCGGGTTCGGCGTCGTGACCCTGGGCGCATCGGGGCCCGCCATGCCTTGACCACCCACCGGCCCCGCGCTATCGTACGGGGTCTTTTCGGCGGAACGGCGGAGCAACCTTGGCCCCACGCGTCACCGTCCTCATGCCGACGTACGACGGCGCGCGCTACGTGCGCGAGGCGCTCGAGACGGCGCTCTCGCCCGCGCAGGGCTTCGACGGCCTCGAGGTCGTCGTCGTCGACGACGCCTCGACCGACGGGACGCCGGACATCGTCGAAGGGATCGCCGCCGCCGACCCGCGCGTCCGGCTCTTCCGCAACGAGAAGAACCTCGGGATCGTCGGCAACTGGAACCGCTGCTGCGAGCTGGCCCGGGCCCCGTACCTCATCTTCCTCCACCAGGACGACCGGCATCTCCCGGGCATCTACGCGCGGACGGCGGCCGTCCTCGACCGCGAGCCGGCCGTCCGCTACGTGCACGTGCGCACGCGCCTGATCGACGGCGAGGGCCGGGTGACGTCCGAGGCCTGGCTCGACGACGAGCGGCACCGGCGCGACTTCGTCGCCGGCGCCGGCGACTACTTCCCGACGGCCGCCGCGAAGGACCCCGTCCTCATGCCGGGCGCGCTCTTCCGGCGCGAGACCTTCGAGCGGGCCGGCCCGTTCTCGACCCGCTTCGCCTTCGCCCCCGACTACTTCTTCTGGCTGCGCGGCCTGCTCGAGGGGCCGATCGCCTACCTGGCCGAGCCGCTCGCCGAGTACCGCTTCCACGCGACCCAGCTTTCGGCCCGCTTCCAGAAGGCCGTCGCCCGCGAGGAGCGGATCCGCGCCGCCGCCCTGGCGCTCGACGAGGGCGTCGCCCGCGGCCTGATCCCGCCGGCCGCCGCCCGCGAGGCGCGCGCCCACCTCGCCCGCCGCTCGCTCAAGGCGGCGCGCGCCTGCGCCCGCGAGCAGCCGGACCTCGCGCGGACGCTGCTCCGCCGCGCCTACGAGATGCGCCCGCTCAGCCGCCTGTCGGTCGAGGCCCTGGTCGCGAGGACCCGGCTCGCCTTCGCGCGCCGCAAGGAGGCGGGCGCCACATGAAGGTCCTCGGCGTCGGCTGCCCCCTCGAGTGGGGCTTCCAGCACGACGCCTCGGCGGCGCTCCTCGTCGACGGCCGGATCGTGGCGGCGGTCGAGGAGGAGCGCTTCACGCGCCGCAAGAAGGCCTGGGGCCAGTGGCCGATCCAGTCCGTGCGCTACTGCCTCGAGGCGGGCGGCCTCCGGGCCGCCGACGTCGACGTCATCGCCTTCGGCTTCAGCCCCGCGAGCTTCCGGCGCCTCGGCAAGGCGGCGTTCCGCGAGGCGGCCCCGCGCCGCCCCATCAAGGCCCTGCGTCGCCTGCTGCGCGACTACCGGCACGCCCGCAAGCTCGGCGACCTCCAGGGCCGGATCGTCAGGGCCTGCGGGCTCGACCCGGAGACCGAGGTCGTCGCCGTCGACCATCACGTCGCGCACGCCGCCAGCTCCGTCCTCTTCTCGGGCTTCGCCGACACGGCCTACCTCACGGTCGACGGCGGCGGCGAGATCGCGACGGCGACCGCCGGCGAGGCCCACGGCGGACGCTTCGAGACGATCGCCGAGATCACCCGCCCCCACTCGCTCGGCCTCTACTACCAGACCATGACCGACTACCTGGGCTTCGAGCCGAACGACGGCGAGTACAAGCTCATGGGCATGGCGCCGTACGGCGACACGACGGCCGCCGATGTCAGCCCGGTCCTCCAGTTCGGCGACGGGCGGTTCACGGTCAACCGCCTGCTCTGCTTTCCGCGGCGCCGCCTCCGCTGGGCGGAGGGCCGCTACTTCGGCAAGGGCATGGTCGACCTCTACGGCCCGCCGCGCGAGGGCGACGGCCTCGACGCGCGCCACGCCAACGTCGCCGCCGCCGTGCAGGCCCGCCTCGAGGCGGCGGTCCACCACCTCGTGGACCACCACCTCGGGCCGTCGCTCGCCCGCTGCGGCGGCCGCCTCTGCTTCGCGGGCGGCGTCGCCCTGAACGTCACCCTCAACCGCCGGCTCCTCGAGCGCGGCGACGTCACGGCCCTGTACGTCCAGCCGGCGGCGGGCGACGCCGGCGTGCCGCTCGGGGCGGCCGCCCACGTCGCCGCGAGGCGCGGCGACGTCGTCGAGCCCATGACCCACGCGTACTACGGCCCCGAGTACACGGACGCAGAGATCCACCGGGCCCTCGAGGCGCGCAAGGTCGAGCACCGCGTCCTCGCCTCGACGGACGAGACGATCCGGACGTCGGCCGACCTCCTCGCCGCCGGCCAGGTGCTCGCGTGGTTCCAGGGACGCGTCGAGTTCGGGCCGCGCGCGCTCGGCAACCGCTCGATCCTCGGACACCCCGGCCGCCCCGGCATCCGGGACGAGATCAACGCCGCGATCAAGTTCCGCGAGCGCTGGCGCCCGTTCTGCCCGTCGATCCTGGCCGAGGATGCGCCCCCGATCCTCGGCACGGAGCACCCGACGCCGTTCATGAACCTCTCGTTCGTCGTCGCGGACGGATGGAAGGCGCGGATCCCCGAGGTCGTCCACGTCGACGGGAGCGTGCGCCCGCAGGCCGTGACGCGCGAGGCGAACCCGCTCTACCACGACCTCATCCGCGCCTTCAAGGAGCGGACGGGCGTCCCGGTCCTCCTCAACACGTCGCTCAACCGGCGGGGCGAGCCCATGGTCGGCTCCCCCGACGACGCGCTCGCGATGTTCCTCGAGAGCGGGCTCGAGCGGCTCGTGATGGGGCGGTACCTCGTCCTCAAGTGAGCGACCGGGCGGCGGGGGCTCGCCGCGCGCGGCCGGCGGAGGTCAGGCCTCGCCGTCGGGAGCGATGAAGAGCTCCTTGACCGCCCGCCGGAGCTTCCGCCAGCGCTTGCGGAGGGGGACCTTCGGCGGGGCCGCGGAGGCCTCGCCGGGACGGGCCTGGAAGAGGGTCGAGTGCGGCGCCCCGCGGACCTCTTCCGCCGGCCGGCCGTTCGAGTAGTAGTAGAGGGCGAGCGACCGCCGCGCGCGCCCTTCGGGACAGCGCAGGGGATCGGGGTGCCCGTGGTACGAGAAGTCCGTGGTGCTGAAGACCACCAGGCGGTTGAAGACGGGGAGCACGCGGCGCTCGCACGTCTTCATGTCCCGGCCCCAGAGCTCGAAGTGGCCGCCGTACTCCTCCTTCCAGTCCTTGTTGAGGTAGACGAGCAGGTTCAGCCGCCGGTCGAGCTTGAGGTGCGGGTGACGGTTGAAGTCGGCGTGGATCGCGAGCTTCCCGCCCGGGAGGATCTGGTGGAGGCCGCCGCCGAAGAGCAACGGGTCGGGGATCAACCCCTCGATGCCCGTCAGCTTCTCGAGGAAGGCGAGGAAGGTGGCCGAGTTCAGGTGGTAGATGAAGTAGCGGGTGAAGGGCCCGAGCTGGTTCTCGTGGCGCGTGGCGAGCTTCACCTGGTTCGGGTCGTCGTACTTGATCCAGCGGACCCCGCCGGCGTCGGGAAACTCGTCGAGGAGCGCGTCCAGGACCGCGGGGTCGAAGAACTCGTCGAGGACGATGTGCGGATACGGCTCCGCCGTCCGGTAGCTCTCCGCCCGGGCCGAGGCGATGCGGTCCATGGCCTCGACGGGCAGGATCGGGGTCTTCAGGTCCGCGGCCGGGATCATGCCAAGCCCTCGAAGCGCCTCGCCTTTTTCCCCCTTCGCTCGGTCCGGGCGAGGGCGATATTCTATCGGCGCGCGCCCCGCGGCGCAACGGCCGGCGCCCGGCCCGACCGGACCTTCGGAGCTTCGAGCATGAGCGACCCGAACCGCTACTTCGTCGTCCGCCTCCCGAAGAGGCTCGTGTTCACGCTGCTGTCGCTCCTCATCCTCTTTCCTCATCCTCGAGGCGTGGCAGCGGGTCTCCGAGTGGCGGACGCAGGCCCGGCGCGCCGCCAAGGCGGAGGTCTAAAGCGCCCGCGCCGAGACGTGGCGCGGCGTGACGATCACGGACAGGCCCGGCCGGCTGGTCTACCGGCATCACCCGTTCCTCGTCTGCGACCTGAAGCCCGATCAGCGGACTCCCGAGCTCACGGTCAACCATCAGGGCTTCCGGGGACGCGACCGGGCGAAGGAGAAGCCCGCGGGCACCCGGCGCGTCCTCGTCCTCGGCGGGTCCGCGGCCTTCGGCATGTACGCCTCGGGCGACGACCGGACCTTTCCGGCCGTCCTCGAGCGCCTGCTCGGCGAGCAGGGCCGGACCGGGGAGGTCCTGAACGCCGGCCGCCCGTCCTACGAGTCCGCCCAGGAGCTGATCCTCCTCGCGACCGCGGCGGTCGACTACGCCCCCGACGTCGTCCTCGTCCACGACGGCTGGAACGACCTGTACGGGAGCGCCCGCGAGCGGCCGGACCGCGAGCCGGTCCCGGGGCTCTTCCTCGAGATCGACCAGGTCCTCGCCGAGGGACGGCGCGGCTGCATGACGGATGCCCTCCGCTGCTCCGCCTTCGGCCGCTTCCTCGAGGGGAGGATCGCGCGCCTCCGCAAGCGCCTCTCCGGGCCCGGGGACGGGCCGCGGCCGGCCTTCGACACGCTCCACGATCACCCGGCTGCGCTCCCGCGCTACCGCCGCAACCTCCGGGCGATCTGTCGCCTCGCGAGCGCCTACGGGGCGACGGTCGTCCTCACCGCCCAGCCCGAGCTGTTCCAGCGCAAGGGCCCGGTGCCCGAGGCCGAGAGGGCCATCCGGGAGCGGGAGGCGAAGGACGCGCCCGGATACGACCGGCTCGGGCTCGAGCGCTACCCGGGCTTCGTCCGGGCCGCCGAAGAGGTCGCCCGCGAGGAGGGCGCCCTCTTCGTCGACCTGACGACGGCCTTCGACTCGGTCGCGGACGCCGTGTTCGTGGACCAGGTGCACCTGAACGACCGCGGCCAGGAGGTCGTCGCCCGGCAGGTCTTCCCGGTCGTGGCCCGGGCGCTCGAGCCGTCCGCGGGGGGGCGCTGAGGACGGCGGCCGGGGCGCGCCCGGCGTTTGCTTTCGAGCCTCCCGCCGATTAGAATCCGCCGTTCGTTTCGCCTCCGGCGGTCTGAAGGTGCCCGCGACATGAAGGTCCTCGGCGTCGGTAGCCCGCGCCTCTGGTCTCTCCCGCACGACGCGGCCGCCGCGCTCCTCGTCGACGGGAAGATCGTCGCCGCGGTCGAGGAGGAGCGGCTCTCGCGGCGAAAGCACGCCCCGGGCGAGATGCCCGTGCGCGCGGTCCGCTACTGCCTCGAGGCCGCCGGCATCGGCCCGAAGGACGTGGACGTGATCGCCTTCGGCAGCTCGCCTCGCAGCTACCGGCGCCGCGCCCTCGACGCCTTCCGGCGCGAGGCCCTGAAGCGTCCGCGACGGGCCCTGAAGTCGCTCCTCAGGGGGCGGCGCGAGGCGACCCGCGTCGCCCGGAACCAGCGCGACATCGTCCTCGCCTGCGGGCTCGACCCCTCGACCGAGGTCGTCACGGTCGACCACCACCTCTCCCACGCGGCGAGCGCCTTCTACGGCTCGGGGTTCGAGAGCGCGGCCTACCTGACGGCCGACGGCTGCGGCGACCTGGCCACGACCACGCTCGGCGAGGCGCGGAACGGCGGCCTGACGCCGCTCGTCGAGATCGCCCTCCCCGACTCGCTCGGGTTCTACTACTCGGCCGTGACCGACTACCTCGGCTTCGAGCCGAGCGACGGCGAGTACAAGGTCATGGGCATGGCCCCGTACGGGGACGCGGCCGCGGCCGACGTGAGCCCGCTCCTCGAGTACGAGGGCGGCGGCTACCGCGTGAACCGCGCCCTCTGCTTCCCGCGCCGGCGCCTCCGCTACGAGGGTCGGTTCTTCGGCCGGGGGCTCGTCGATCTCCTGGGACCGCCGCGCACGGGCGACGTCATGGAGCCCCGCCACGCGAACATCGCGGCGGCGACCCAGGCCCGCCTCGAGGCGACCGTCCACCACCTCGTCGACCACCACCTGGGCCCGATCCTCGAGCGCTGCGGCGGGCGCCTCTGCTTCGCCGGCGGCGTCGCCCTCAACGTCACGCTCAACCGCCGGCTCCTCGAGCGGCGCGACGTCAAGCGGCTCTGGGTCCAGCCGGCGGCGGGCGACGCCGGCGAGCCGCTCGGCGCCGCCCTCCACGTCGCGGCGACCCGCGGCGAGCGCATCGAGCCCATGACCCACGCCTACCTCGGACCCGGGTTCGGGGACGAGCCCATCCGGGCGGCCATCGAGGCGCGGAAGATCCGCCACCGGGCGCTCGGCTCGCCCGAGGAGACGGTCCGCGTCGCCGCCGACCTCCTGGCCGACGGGAAGGTCCTGGCGTGGTTCCAGGGGCGGATGGAGTTCGGGCCCCGGGCGCTCGGCAACCGCTCCATCCTCGGACATCCCGGGCGCCGGGGGACGCGCGACGAGATCAACGCGGCGATCAAGTTCCGCGAGCCGTGGCGGCCGTTCTGCCCGTCGATGCTCGCCGAGGACTCGGAGGCCGTGCTCGGGACGGACCACCCGACGCCGTTCATGAACCTCTCGTTCATCGTCACCGACGAGTGGAAGGCGAGGATCCCCGAGGTCGTCCACGTCGACGGGAGCGTGCGCCCGCAGGCCGTGACGCGCGAGGAGAACCCGCTCTACTACGAGCTCATCCGGGCGTTCAAGCAGCGGACCGGCATCCCCGTCCTCCTCAACACCTCGCTCAACCGGCGCGGCGAGCCCATGATCTGCGCGCCGGACGACGCGCTCACCATGTTCTTCGGGAGCGGCCTCGAGCGACTGGTCATCGGCAACTTCCTCGTCGAGAAGTGACCGCGCCCTTGAGAGCTCCGCGCGCATGAAGGTCCTCGGCCTCGGCTGCCCCATCACGTGGACCTATCCGCACGACCCGGCGGCGGCCATCCTCGTCGACGGGAAGGTCGTGGCGGCGGCCGAGGAGGAGCGCTTCATCCGCAAGAAGCACGCGGTGGGCGAGATGCCGATCCGATCGGCGCGCTACTGCCTGGAGGCGGCGGGGCTCTCGGCGAAGGACCTGGACGTCATCGCGTTCGGCCTGTCGCCGGCGAGCTACCGGCGCCACGCCTACCGGATCTTCCGCGAGGAGATCTTCCGGCGGCCGCGGCGCGCCCTCAAGCGCCTCCTGCGCAACCGCCGCGAGGCGGCGCACTGCGCGGCCCACCAGCGGGCGATCGTCGAGGCGTGCGGCCTCGACCCGGGGGTCCAGGTCGTCGCCGTCGACCACCACCTCGCCCACGCCGCGAGCTCCTTCCTCTTCTCGGGGTTCGAGGACGCCGCCTACCTCACGGCCGACGGGGCGGGCGAGGTCGCGACGACGACGCTCGGCGAGGCCCGCGGCGTCGAGTTCGAGACCCGGCTCGAGCTCACCCGCCCCGACAGCCTGGGCCTCTTCTACTCGACCGTCACGGACTACCTCGGGTTCGAGGTGAACGACGGCGAGTACAAGGTCATGGGCATGGCCCCGTACGGCGACCCGCGCGCCATCGACGTCGGCCCGCTCGTCGACTTCGGCGGCGGCCGCTTCTCGGTCAACCGGGATCTCTGCTTCGCGAGCCGGAAGGACCGCTTCGAGAAGCGGCTCTTCTCGAACCGGTTCGTCGAGATGTTCGGCCCGCCGCGCACGGGCGACGGGATGGAGCCGCGGCACGCGAACCTCGCGGCCGCGACCCAGGAGCGGCTCGAGGCCGTCGTCCACCACCTGGTCGACGAGCACCTGGCGCCCGTGCTCGCGCGCTGCGGCGGGCGGCTCTGCTTCTCGGGCGGCGTCGCCCTCAACGTGACCCTCAACCGCCGCCTCCTCGAGCGCAAGGACGTGAAGCGGCTCTTCGTCCAGCCGGCGGCCGGCGACTCGGGGATCCCGCTCGGCGCGGCCGCGTACGTCGCCGCCCGGGGCGGCGACCGGATCGCCCCCATGACGCACGCCTACCTCGGGCCGGGGTACGCCGACGACCACATCCGCCGGGCGATCGAGGCGCGCGGCGGCGTGAAGAGCCGCTTCCTCGGGTCCGAGGAGGAGACCGTGCGCGTCGCCGCCGACCTCCTCGCCTCGGGGAAGGTCGTCGCCTGGATGCAGGGGCGGATCGAGTTCGGGCCGCGCGCCCTCGGCAACCGCTCCATCCTCGGGCATCCCGGCCGGCCCGGGACGCGCGACGAGATCAACGCCGCCATCAAGTTCCGCGAGCCGTGGCGACCGTTCTGCCCGTCCATGCTCGTCGAGGACGCCCCGTCCGTCCTCGGCACGGACCATCCGGCGCCCTTCATGAACCTCTCCTTCCTCGTGACGGACGAGTGGGCGCGGCGCATCCCCGAGGTCGTCCACGTCGACGGGAGCGTGCGCCCGCAGGCCGTCACGCCGGAGGCCAACCCGCTCTACTACCGGCTCATCCGCGCGTTCAAGGAGCGAACGGGCATCCCCGTCCTCCTCAACACCTCGCTCAACCGCCGCGGCGAGCCCATGGTCGGCTCGCCCGAGGACGCGCTCGAGATGTTCTACGGGAGCGGGCTCGAGCGGCTGGTCGTGGGCAACTTCCTGGTCGAGAAGTAGGGCTCGGCGGCGAGGACGGCCGCGTAAGGGCCGCCCGCCTCGGGGTCGTCGACCGAGCGCGCCGGGATGCCGCGGCGCTCGAACCGGAACGCCGCGAACCGCGCCGGCTCCGGCGCATCGGGGTGGCAGTGGACGGCGTCGACGCCGGCGGCGGCGAGGATCGCGGCCGCCCCGCCCGCCCCGCCCAGGACGAGGACGGGGCCCTCGGCGCCGCGGCGCCGGACATCGTTCGCCAGCATCCGCGCGGCGACGCGGATCGAGGATCGCTCCTCGGCCGCGACCGCGGCGAGGACGTCCCGGGCGGCCTCCGCGGCGGGTACGGGGCTCGAGAGCGCCGCCGAGAGACGCCGCTCGACCTCGGCGCCCTCGAGGCCGAGGAAGGCCGCCAGGTCCTCGACCGCCGGCTCCATCTCGAGGAGACGCGGCGGCCGCGGGTCGCGGGCGACGACCCGCTCGTAGACGCGCAGGATCTCTCGCGTGTGCTCCTCGACCGTGCGGAGCGCGTAGGGGCGAAGGCGGGCCGTCGCCGCGTCGTAATCCCGGGCGAGCGCTTCCATCCGGGCGGCGAGGGCGTCGGGATCGCCCGGCGGGACGAGGAAGCCCGAGACCCCTTCCACGATGCGCTCGGCCATCCCGCCCACGTCCGAGGCGATCACGGGGAGCCCGGCGGCCACGGCCTCGTCGAGGACGAAGCCGTAGGTCTCCTCCCAGATCGAGGGCAGGACCACGCAGTCGACCCGCGCGAGGACCTCGTCGATCCGGTCGTGGGCGTAGGGCCCGACGAAGCGGACCGGCGCGCGGGCGCGGGCGGCGAGGGCCCGGAGCTCGGCCTCGTAGCGGCGGACGACCCCTCCGTGGAGCTCGAGGGCGACGGCCGGGGCCCCTTCCCGTCCCGAGAGCCGGGCGAACGCCTCGATGAGGACGTGGACGCCCTTGATCTCCATGGCGTTCCCGAGGAACGCGAACGTCACCGCCGGCGGGTGGGCGCGGCCCGCCGGCCGGCGCGCCGGCCGCGCCGGCAGGGGCCACGGGACGAGGACGCACCGGCCGGGATCGGCGCCGAAGGCCTCCAGGCGGGCGCGAGCGCCGTCCCCGGCGACGACGATCGCCTGCGCGCCGGCGACGGCGGCGCGATGGGCGTCGATCTGATGCCGGAGGCGCGGCAGCTCGACCGGCAGCCGGAGCCAGCCCCCGGCACGCCCGTGCAGGCAGGAGAGGCACTTCCAGGGCTCCGGACCGTCGCACAGCCGGCGATGCCGGTCGAGCAGGTTGATGCGCGGGCAGATGAGCCAGAAGTCGTGGACCTGGAGCACGTAGGGGATGCCGGCCTCGGCGGCGAGGGCCGGCAGCTCGGGCGGCAGGGTCCAGATCGACTGGAAGTGGACGACCCCGGGCCTCGTCTCGGCGACCGCCTCGACGAACCGGGCCCGGATCCGGTCGAGGTCCGAGGCGGAGCGCGACCGGGCGACCCGCCGGACGTGGACGCCTTCCTGCACCTCGCGGCGCACGGCCTCCGGCGCGGCCCCGCCGAGCGCGCGCCGGCCCTCGGTCGTGAGGACGTGCGTCTCCACCCCGCGGCGGACCAGCTCCCGGGCGACGGCGGCCGTGTAGACCTCGACGCCGCCGAGGCCGCCGGGCGGGTAGGACTGGACGACCTCGAGCACGCGGAGGGCCGGCAAACCTCGGCAATCATAGCCCTCGCCGCCGGCGCATGCAACTCGCGGGCCGGCGGCCGGGCAGGCGGCCGGCCGCCGGGCGCGACGTCCGGGACCCATTGCGCCGCCTTGCGCCCCCGCGGGACGGGCGGTAGATGTACGCCTCCACGACCATGGAGCCAACCGAGACGCCCGGAGCCGGAGCGGGAGCCGCCGGTCGCGCGCCGATCGCGAGGCGAGTCGGGGCGGCGATCCTCATCCTCGTTCTCGGCTCGGCCGCCGGGCTCGGGGTGGACGCGTTCAAGCACGCCGCCATCGACGCGGACGTGCGGCCCCTCCTCGGCGCGTGGGCCATCCCGGCGGCGGCCGCGGCGCTGGCCGCCTCGGGGCTGGCGGCGGCCGCGGCCGCGCGCGAGGTCCGCGCCCTCCGCCGGGGCGAGCCGCGGGGCCCGAGCGCGGCCCGGGCGCGCGCGCTCGTCTACGGGCTCGCCCTGGGATGCGCCTTCCAGCTCGCCGCCTTCCAGCCCTTCAAGACCGCGCTCTTCCACGTGGCGGCGGCCCTCGGGCTCGGCCTCTTCTCGGGCGCCGTCCTCGCGGGAGACGGCGTCTCCCGCCGGGCGCCGCGCCTCGTGCGGGCGCTCGACGTCCTCCTCCTCAACCTCTGCCTCGTGGCGGTGCTCGGGGAGATCTCGCTGAGGCTCCTCGCCTGGCGGCATCCCTCGCCGCTGCTCGCCCAGCCGGACGCGACCGCCCGCGCCTACATCGAGACGTTCCGGCTCGGACCCGGAGAGATCTGGCTCGGCTTTCCCTGCAACCGGGGGGGCCACTACGACACGGAGTTCGCTCCGCCCCCGCGGAAGACGTTCGCGGTCGCCTCGATCTCGGACTCCTTCGCCTTCGGGCGCACGCCGCACCACCACCACTTCACGACCGTCTGCGAGCGCGAGCTCGCGGGGGCAGGGCCGGGAGTCGAGGTCTTCAACCTCGGGGTCAACGGCATCGGGCCGCGCGAGTACGCGTACCTGCTCGAGCACGAGGCCCTGCCGCTCGCGCCGGACGCCTTCGTCGTGAACGTCTACATCGGCAACGACATCCTCTCTCACCGGCGCGGGGGGCTGCGGGTCCTCCTCGACCGCGAGAACCTCCTCGTCTACCAGGTCCCGCGCCGCCTGCTCGGGCTGTCCGAGGAGAGGGTCCGGAGGCGCATGGGCGCGGCGCGCTACGAGCCCGAGACCGTCGAGCCGGACGAGCGCGAGGTGGTCCCGCCCGAGCGGCTCGCCTTGCGCTTCCCCTGGATCCTCGACCCCGCCCGGGAGGTCGGGACGTTCTCGGTCGAGACCTACCGCCGCCTCGCGGACGACCGGGTTCGCTTCTTCGCCACGCGCGAGCCCCGTCACTTCGAGGGCGTGTGCCACCACCTGGCCGAGATGGCGAAGCTCGCGGGCGACGTCCCCCTCATCGTCGTCCTCATCCCGGACGAGACCCAGGTCGAGGACCGGCTCTGGGACGAGACGGTCGCCCGTCTCGGCCTCTCCGGGCTCGAGCGCGACCTGCCGCAGCGGGTCCTCGGCGAGTGGCTCGCGAGCCGCGGGATCCCTTGCGTGGACCTGCTCCCGCTCCTCCGCGCCGTCCCGCCGCTCGAGGACGGCTGGCGGCACGTCTTCCACCTCCGGGACACGCACTTCAACGCGCGGGGGAACGAGGTCGCCGGCAAGGCGCTCGCGGCGGCGCTCCGGCCCCACGTCGAGCGCCGGCTCGCGGGACGCGAGCCGACCCCGCGGGCCCCCTGAGTCCGGCTAGCCCTGGGCTAGCCGAGGGGCTAGGCGTCCCCGCCCGGCGGGACCTCGCCCCGCTTTCCGGCGGCGCCGGCCCCGACCGCCTGGAGGTCGCAGAGCTTGGCGTAGAGCCCGCCCCGCGCCAGCAGCTCGTCGTGCCGGCCCTCCTCGACGACCCGGCCGTCGTCGAGGACGACGATCTTGTGGGCGGCGACGATCGTCGAGAGCCGGTGGGCGATGACGAACGTCGTCCGCCCGCGCATGAGCCGCTCGAGCGCCTCCTGGACGGCCCGCTCGCTCTCGGCGTCGAGGGCGCTCGTGGCCTCGTCGAGGAGCAGGATCGTCGCGTCCTTGAGGAGGGCGCGGGCGATCGTGATCCGCTGGCGCTGGCCGCCCGAGAGGGTCGCCCCGCGGTCGCCGACGACCGTCTGGAACCCCTGGGGAAGGCCCTGGATGACGTCGAGGATGTTGGCGGCCGCGCAGGCCGCCCGCACCTGCTCCTCGGTCGCCGTCGCGTTCCCGTAGCGGAGGTTCTCGAGGACGGTGTCGTTGAACAGGAACGGGTCCTGGGTGACGATCGCCATGTGCCGGGCGAGGGCGGCCCGCCGGAGCTTGCGGATGTCGATGCCGTCGACCTCGATCGTCCCCTCGTCGGGGTCGTAGAGGCGGGCGACGAGGTCGAGGAGCGTCGACTTGCCGGCGCCGGACGGGCCGACGACGGCCACGACCTCGCCCGGCAGCGCCTCGACCGACACGTTCCTGAGGACGGGCTCGCCCGCGTACGCGAACGACACGTTCCGGACCCGGACGTGGCCCTTCGTCTTCTCGAGGTCGACGGCGTCCGGCGCCTCCTCGATCTCGGGGCGCTCGCCGAGGACCTCCCAGACGCGGTCGGCGCCGGCGAGCGACTCCTGGAGGTTGTTGTAGGCGCGGACGAGCCGCTTGCAGGGCTCGTACATGAGGGCGACGGAGGCGACGAAGACGGCGAGCGCGCCCGCGCTCACGTGGCCGCCGCCGAGGAAGTAGACGCCGGCGACGATGAAGACCGGGACGAGGACGTTCGAGATCAGCTCGAGGAGCCCGCGCGACGCGGCCTTGATCCGGACGACCTTCATCGAGCTGCGGAAGAAGTCGCGGTTGCGGCGGCGCAGCCGCTCGCCCTCGAAGTCCTCGCGGTTGAAGACCTTGATCGTCCGGATCCCCGAGAGCATCTGCTGGATGGCCTCGAGCGCCTCCGCCCCCGACTCCTGCCGGCCGCGGGCGCGCTTGCGCACCTTGCGGGCGAACGCCTGGAGCGGGAGCGCGATGGCCGGCACGAACAGGGCCGAGAGGCCCGCCAGCAGCGGGCTCGCGACGATGGCCGTCGTCCCGTGGGCGACGATGCGGAAGAAGTCCTCGAAGATCTCGCCGAAGAGGAAGGTGAGCGCCTGCTGCGTCTGGAGGATGTCGGACGTCAGGCGCGAGAAGAGGTCGCCGAGCTTGCGGCGGCTGAAGAAGCGGAGCGAGAGCGAGAGCAGGTGCCGGAGCACGGTCTGCTGGATGTCGAGGATGATCCGGACGACGACGGCCTGGGTGAGGATCGTCTTCAGGAAGTCCGTGACGCCGAGGGTGATGGCGACGGCGACGGCCGCGATCGCCAGGAGCCGGATCCAGCCGCGCGTGTCGCCCCGCTCGGGGAGGAGGGCGGCGGCGCGCGCCTTGAGGCCGGACTCCGCCTCCCGCACGGTCTCGGGAACGAAGGCCGGCGCCGCCGCGTCGGGCTTCGCCGCCCGGGCCGCCTCCTTCGCGCGGAGGGCCGCGCCCTTCGCCTCCGACTGGGGGAGGACGTACTCGATGAAGCCGCCGGCGACCACGGCCCGGAGCGCGTTGGCCCAGGCGTAGCCGATCGTGAAGAGGGTCGCGAGGAGGAAGAGGCCGAGGTAGGGGCGGAGGAAGCCGAGCAGCCAGCGGGCGAGCCGCCAGATGTCGGAGAACGACCTCACCCGCTTGCCCGCGGGCGGCGCCGATCGGCCGTTCGGCTTCACCCCTTCGCCATCACCCGCGTCCCGCTTCGGCGGCGGCGAGGCGGGCGAGCCAGTCCGGGACCGGGTCTTCGGCGTGGATCGAGGCGACGAAGTAGTAGTGGTTGTCGGCGGAGGGGGCGTTCCGCACGTGCGGCGAGGAGTAGACGAGCTTGAGCCCGCCGGCCTCGATCTGACGCCGGAAGGTCTCGGCCGTCGAGCCGCGGTTGTTCTCCTGGATGAGCACGACGCCGCTGGGCGAGAGGTGCCGCTTCACGCCCTTGTAGAAGCCCTCGTGGATCCGCCAGCCCGGGTCGTGCGCGATGATGCTGCTCGTGTACAGCTCGGCGAAGTGCGGCGGGTTGGAGACGACGAGGTCCCAGCGCTCGCCGAGCGGCACGGCCGCGAGGCTGTCGCCCTGGTACACGGACACGCGGTCGCCGAAGCCGTTCGCCGCGATCGTGCGCTTGCACGCCTTGACGGACATCGGGTTGATGTCCGCGAGGCACAGGGTCTCGCACAGGTCGTTCGCGAGCAGCGAGAACCCGATGAAGGCCGGGCCCGCGCACCACTCGAAGGCGCGCCGCACGCGCGGCATCTCGGCGTTCTTGAGGAACGGGATGTACTCCTGCCCGAAGACGGCGCCGCCGCCATCGAGGCAACGCTTGTAGCTGACCGTCACCCCGGCGACCTGCAAAGTCTCCCAGGGCTGCAAGTACGGTCGCAGCTTCCGCCTGATGTAGCGCTTCAACATGGGCGAAAAGGATAGCGTCCGGGCGGGGTTTTGTCCAGCGTCAGCTCTCTCGCTTCTCGGTCCCGGCGCCGCTCGCGGCGCGCCCCGGCGACCCATCCCCCGCCTCGCCCGCGAGGCCGCCGAGCGCCGCGACCGAGGGAGCGATCGCCCGGGCGATGAGCCGGTGCCCGAGCGCGTTCGGGTGCACCCAGTCGACGAACAGGGCGTCCTTGACGTCGTGGAAGGCCTGCGTCAGGTCGAAGTGCTCGAGCCCGAGCGCCCGCGCCACGTCCTCGCCCGCCTGCACGTAGAGCGGATAGTGCGCGAGGATGGCTTCCTCGTAGGCCGGGCCCTTGCTCCGGCGGAGCGCCAGCTCGGCCGCGGGCACGGGGTCGACGCGCCGCAGGTGGGACTCGGCCTCCGTCAGGATCAGGACCTTCGCCCCCGCGCCCCGCGCGAGGTGACACATCCGCTCGAGCGTGGCGCAGTAACGGGCGGCCCCGCCCGGGTGGTCGCGGGCCGGCAGGGCGGAGGCCATCTGCGGCGAGCGCGCCGGGCCGGGCCGCAGGGCCTCGATCCGGCGCTCGAGGCCGCGGTAGAGGGCGGAGAGCCGGAGGGTGTTGCGGAGGCGGTGCACGCCATCGAAGAGCACCTCCTCGATGCGATCGTAGACGGGGTTGACGGGGCTGCGGTCGATGGCGGCGAGCCGGCCGGCGTTGAAGTCGATGAGGCCCCCGCTCACGATCACCACGTCGGGCGTGTAGTCGAGCAGCTCGGTCGCGAGCGCGACGAGCTGCTGGCTCGAGTTGTAGCCGAGCCCGGCGCCGTTCAGGACCTCGACCCGGCGGTCGGGCGCGAGCTCGCGCAGGAGCCGCTCGAGCACCGCCGGGAAGACCTGCTCGTCCGAGACACCCGCCCCGAACGCGATCGAGCTGCCGACGACGAGGATGCGGACCGCGTCGGGCCGCTTCTCCTTCGTCCACTCCTCCCCGCGATAGCCGAGCGAGTTGATGGTGAGGCCGTCGAGGCGCTGCCCCGGCTGCGCCCGGTACAGCACGTACGGGTGGAGCACGAGGACCAGGGCGCCCGGCTTGTCGTTCAGGGCGACCCCGCGCTCGGAGAAGAGGTGGAACTGGAGCATTCGGGGCGAGCGCGCGGCGCGGCGCCGGGAGCGCTTCAGCCGGTCCGACAGGCGCTGCCCGAGCTCGAGGGCGATGGCCGAGGCGAGCAGGAGCCCGGCCGCGGCGAGGGCGATCTCCGTCCCCGTCATAGGCGGGGCATGGTAAGGTCCGGGGGAGGCACGCGCAAGCTCGCCCTTGACGGCGGGCGCACGTCGCCGTTAGAAGGGCCGTTCACGGTCGCCGCACGTCAAAGGAGCCCCGGTGGAGTGAAGATCCTCGGACTCGTCTGTCCCGTCCTCTGGTCACCGAACCCGCACGACGCGGCGGCGGCGATCCTGATCGACGGCCGGATCGTCGCGGCGGCCGAGGAGGAGCGCTTCACCCGGATCAAGCACGCGAAGGGACAGGTCCCGATCCACGCGACGCGCTTCTGCCTGGACCGGGCCGGGATCGCCGCGAAGGACATCGACGCGATCGCCTTCAACCTCGCGCCCGCGAGCTATCGGCGTCACGGCTGGTCGATCTTCTGGAGGGACGTCTGGCGGCGGCCGCGGCGCGCGCTCAAGCGCCTCAGGAAGGACCTCCGCGAGGCGACGAAGGCGGCCGAGCTGCACCGCCACGTGGTGGCGGGTTGCGGGCTCGACCCGAGGACGGAGGTCATCCCCGTCGACCACCACGCGGCCCACGCGGCGAGCTCCTTCATCTTCTCGGGCTTTCCGGACGCCGCCTACCTCGTGGCCGACAACACCGGCGAGGTCGCGACGACGACGCTCGGCGAGGCCCGCGGCGCGACCCTTGACCCGATCGTCGAGATCCTGCGGCCCAACTCGCTCGGCCAGTACTACTCGGTCGTCACCGACTACCTCGGGTTCGAGCCGTCCGACGGCGAGTACAAGGTCATGGGCATGGCCCCCTACGGCGACGCGAGCGGGGCCGACGCCGGCGTCCTCCTGCGGTACGCGGACGGAGCCTTCGAGATCGATCGCCGGATCTGCTTCCCTCGGCCCCACGAGCGCTACGACGGCGACCGCTGGTTCTCGAAGCGGCTCGTCGACCTCTGGGGGCCGCCGCGGCGGGGCGACGACATGGAGCCGCGCCACGCGAACATCGCGGCCGCCGCCCAGGCCCAGCTCGAGAAGGCCGTCCACCACCTCGTCGACGCCCATCTCGGGCCCGTCCTCAAGCGCTGCGGCGGGCGCCTTTGCTTCGCGGGCGGCGTGGCGCTGAACGTCACGCTCAACCGCAAGCTCCTCGACCGCGGCGACGTCAAGCGGCTCTTCGTCCAGCCGGCGGCCGACGATGCCGGGACGTCGCTCGGCGCGGCGGGCCTCGTGGCGGCGGCGCGCGGCGAGCGCGTCGAGCCCATGACCCACGCCTACCTCGGGCCGTCGTTCGGCGACGATGACGTCCGCCGGGCGATCGAGAAGCACGGCGGCGAGGTGAAGCACCGCTTCCTCGGGTCGGAGGACGAGACCGTGCGGACGGCCGCCGACCTGCTCGCCGCCGGCAAGGTCGTCGCCTGGCTCCAGGGTCGCATGGAGTTCGGGCCGCGCGCGCTCGGCAACCGCTCGATCCTCGGGCACCCGGGGCGCGCCGGGACGCGCGACGAGATCAACGCCGCCATCAAGTTCCGCGAGCCGTGGCGGCCGTTCTGCCCGTCCGTCCTGGCCGAGGATGCGCGGGCCGTGATCGGCAGCGACCACCCGACGCCGTTCATGAACCTCTCGTTCCTCGTGAGCGAGGAGTGGAAGACGAAGATCCCCGAGGTCGTGCACGTCGACGGCAGCGCGCGCCCGCAGGCCGTGACGCCCGAGGCGAACAAGCTCTACTACGAGCTGATCCGGGCGTTCAAGGAGCGGACCGGGATCCCCGTGCTCCTCAACACGTCCTTGAACCGGCGCGGCGAGCCGATCGTCTGCAGCCCGGCGGACGGGCTCACGATGTTCTACGGGAGCGGCCTCGAGCGGCTCGTCATGGGGAACTGCCTCGTCGAGAAGTAGCGGGGGCCGCGCTCCCGGCGGGGTCGGACCCGACTAGTGCTGCTCGCCAGAAGTTCCGGTACACCACGGGGAGGGCGCGAGAAGGTGCTGCATGAACGTCAGCATTGCCTCGACCATCTCTTCCATCGAGCCGCGAAACGGGGTTCGTTCCCAT
>Ga0187893_10000571_pt1 | contig 95499 bp, 83 predicted proteins | sample MA1701074metaG_FD_139574 | JGI IMG/M metagenome (GOLD analysis project Ga0187893, IMG submission 139574) | White microbial mat communities from a basaltic lava cave in the Kipuka Kanohina Cave System on the Island of Hawaii, USA - MA170107-4 metaG ... | reverse complement strand
TTCGTGGAGATGTTCGCCGCGGTCGAAGGATCGTGGGTTTACAACAATTTTGTCCACGGCGACTATATCTACTTTTCATACTGTCTCGTGAAAACGGATTGACGCTTCGATTCCCGGTTCAGCTAGCGTCGCCAGCAGAAACTTTCTCAAGCCTTGACATCGCTTTGATTTCGCAGATAATAAGGCGCAACAGGCGACCCCAATCAAAGGCTGGGACAGAGGAAAGTAGGCTGGCAGAGGTTGTTAGAGAGGCGCGTGGCTCAGGCTGTAACCTGCGCTCAACCAAAACCAGTCGAAGTTCCCTCTTGAGCCGTACAAGTGAACGTGGGTGCACAAGACGTTGCACCCCAGCAAGTAGTTTGTACCGTATTCTCAACGTTACAGGAGAGGCTGATGAATGTCAGCGTAAAGAGTCCCGCTTGAGCGCGTGCGGGAAATCTGGGTGGTACCGCGGGAAATTTCCCTCCCGTCCCATTTGTGGACGGGAGGTTTTTTGTTTGTCGTAGCCCGTCATTGCGAGGAGCGAAGCGACGAAGCAATCTCCAGCTACATGTGGGAGATTGCTTCGGGCGAAAAAATCACCGCCCTCGCAATGACAGAAAAGAATTTGGAGGAAGAATGTTGGACAAATTGAACGAAATCGAAAAATCCGCGCTCGACTCATTGCAGTCCGTGACGGACCAAGCCGCGCTGGACGCGTGGCGTGTGTCGAATCTTGGGCGCAGTTCGCCGCTGATGACAGTTTTCTCGGACTTGGGGAAACTCTCGAAGGAGGAGCGACCAGCCGCAGGTCAGGCCGCGAACCGTGTGAAGGTGGCGCTCGAGTCCGCGCTGGAGGAGCGCGCCAAAATCGTGAAAGAGGCGGCGCTGGCGAAATCTCTCGAAGAGGACGCTTTGGATGTCACGTTGCCCGGACGGGAGATTCACATGGGGCGGTTGCATCCGTCCACGCAACAATTGCGCCGTGTGCTCGATATTCTCGCGGAGATGGGCTTTCAAGTGTACACGTCGCGCGAAGTGGAAACGGATGAGTACAACTTTCAACTGCTGAACTTCCCGCCGAATCATCCCGCGCGCGACATGCAGGATACGTTCTTCATCCAAGCCGAAGGACGCGGCGACGACCCGATCCTGTTGCGGACGCATACCTCGCCGGGGCAGATCCACGCGATGCGTGAGTACGCGGCGATGAACCCGGATAACCCGCCGCCGATTCGAATCGCTTTGCCGGGGATGTGTTTCCGTTACGAGCAGATTACAGCCCGCTCGGAAATCCAATTCAACCAGGTGGAAGGATTGGTGGTAGGGGAGAACATCAACCTCGCCGACCTAAAAGGAACGCTGACCGATTTCGCTCGGCGTATGTTCGGGCAGAACGCGCGCACGCGTTTCCGCGCGTCGTATTTCCCGTTCACGGAACCGTCCGCTGAAATGGATGTGGAATGCTTCGTGTGCGGCGGCAAAGGTTGTTCGGTCTGCAAGAATTCAGGCTGGCTCGAGATTCTTGGATGCGGTATGGTGCATCCTGTCGTGTTGCAAAACGGCGGATACGACCCCAAGCGTTATTCAGGATATGCCTGGGGTATGGGACCCGAGCGCCAGTTGATGTTGCGCTACAAGATCGACGATATCCGCTATTTCTGGGGCAACGACCTCAGGTTTTTGGAGCAGTTCTAAAATCCAGTTACCTCGGTGGTCGAGTAGTCCCGCGGTGCTCGTCGCGGGACTACTCAACCAACGAGTTGCTTCTGAAAAGGATGATTTTATGAAAGTACCTATTTCCTGGTTAAAAGATTACATTGATCTCGACGGTCTCTCCGTCGAAGACATAGCCCGCAAGTTGACTCTCGCCGGGCTCGAAGTGGACGAGATCAACTACGCAGGCTTGCCAATGCCCGAATATGAAAACGGCGAAAAGCACGAATTCAAGACCAGCGGAATTGCATGGGACAGAGAAAAACTCGTTGTAGCGGAAATTCGCGAGGTGATGCCGCATCCCAACGCGGACAGGTTGACTTTGCTCGACCTGTTCGATGGCAAAGAAAACCAGACGGTTCTTACCGGCGCGCCAAACATCTTTCATTTGAAGGGAACGGGCAAACTTGCCAAGCCCATCAAGGCCGCGTATGCCAAAGAAGGGACGACGCTCTACGACGGTCATGCCGAGGGGTTGCAGTTGATGACCCTCAAGCGGACGAAGATACGCGGGGTCGAATCTTATTCGATGGTGTGCTCCGAAAAGGAACTCGGCATTTCGGAGGAACACGAGGGCATCATCCTGCTCGATGACGATGCTCCCGTCGGTATGCCGCTTGCCGAGTACATGGGCGATGCCGTGCTGGATATTTCCATCGTGCCGAACATGGCGCGCAACGCGAATGTGCTTGGTATTGCGCGCGAACTTGCCGCGCTGACCGGACGCAAGCTAAAGCGACCAACGGTTAAATTCAATACACGCGGCGACTCTGTTGAAGCCTTGGTTTCCATCGAAATTACAAACCCCGAACTCAATCCTCGCTTTGTAGCTGGTTTGATACGCGACGTCGAGATCAAACCCAGCCCGTATTACATCCAGCGGCGATTGCGGCTGGGGGGTCTGCGTCCGATCAACAACATCGTGGACGCGACCAACTACGCCATGCTCGATCTGGGTCAACCGCTACACGCCTTCGATCACGATGTGTTGAAGTCGCGCGCCGGGAAAAAGAGCGTGAAGATCATCACACGCGCCGCAAAAGATGGGGAGAAACTCACCACGCTGGATGGCAACGAAAGAACATTGTCTGCAACCAATGTGCTCGTCTGTGATGAGCACGGTTCGCTGGGGCTGGCAGGCATCATGGGCGGCGTCGAATCGGAGGTCACGGAAAAGACGCGCACGGTTCTGCTCGAAGGCGCGTCGTGGAATCCGATGAACATTCGCAAGACGGCGGGACAGCACAATCTTCCGTCCGAAGCGTCATTCCGTTTTTCGCGCGGCGTGCATCCCGCCATGGCGGAGCAGGGCGTAAAGCGCGGACTCCAATTCATGGCGGAATGGTCGGGAGGAAGTATAGCGCCCGGTCTAGTGGATGAATATCCGCTCAAACCAAAAGATCCAACGATCACCGTCACGACGAAAGATGTCAAGCGCTTGCTCGGTATTGACCTGACGGTGAAGCAAATCGCCGATTTGCTGACGCGTCTTGAATTCAAATGCACCGTAGGCAAGACTTCTGTCAAAGCCAAAACGCCCCCGCATCGGCTTGATATTGGCGAAGGCGTCGTCGGTCTTGCAGATGCGCTCGAGGAGGTTGCGCGCGTCTATGGTTATGATCGCATCCCCGAAACGCGCATGGCAGACTCGCTCCCGCCGCAAATGGGGAACCCCAAACACGAATGGGAGGAGCACGCCCGCGACATTCTCGTCAGCCTCGGCTTCCAAGAGGTCGTGGGCTATCGCATGACCTCGCCCGAACACGAGAGTCGTTTGATCGCCTTCCGTGATTACGTGATGCTTGCGAATCCCATCGCGCCGGAACGGCGGGTGATGCGCCAAAGCCTGCTTGCCTCGCTTCTCGAAAATGCGGAGAAGAACGCGCGCGCCGAGTCGGTTGCGATGTTCGAGATCGGTCCTGTCTTCGAGCCAACAAGAAATGACCTGCCTCGTGAGCCACGCAAGCTTGCGATCGTAATGACGGGATTACGAACGTCCACTGCGTGGGATGTGAAGGATTCGGCCTTGTATGACTTCTACGACATGAAAGGACGCATCGAGCTCCTGTTGAGCGGGTTGAGCCTCACCGATGCTGCCTACACCCCAATCGACTCCGTTCCGCACCTCCATCCGGGAAAAGCCGCCGAGGTGAAAGTGAATGGGCATGCTGTGGGTGTGTTGGGCGAATTGCATCCGCTTGTGAAAGATAAATTCGATTTCGAAGAGTCCGCAGTGATCGTCGCTGAGTTCGACCTGGACGTGTTACGAAATGTGACGCCAACCTATGGCATCCTGCCGGTCTCTGAATATCCGCCCGTGTTCGAAGATATTGCCATCATCGTGGATGAGTCTGTTCCGGCGGAGCGTGTCGAAAACCTGATCAGGCAGACCGGTGGAAAGACCGTGACTCACGTCCGCCTGTTCGACGTATATCGCGGAGACCAGATCGGTGTTGGAAAAAAATCTTTGGCGTACAGTCTCACATATCAATCTGAAAAGACGATGACCGATGCCGAAGCCGCGGCGATCCGCAACAAAATCGTCAAACGACTGGAGCATGAGGTCGGAGCGAAATTGAGAAGTTGAAACAAAAATTCAGCGGCGACCAAATGGTCGCCGCTGTGCTTTAATTAACTATGATGGTCAGTGTAAGTGGGCAGAAGTAAACATCATCCACGTTTAGAGCCCATTGGGTGGTGTAAGTGCCGTTGTCCTTGAACGCTGCCATCTCCACTGTCAGGAACACATTCTTACCGGTTTCTGCACCCTTCGGTATATCATACGATGCGACCTTGTGAAGTTTTGCGCCACTGTAGAAAGCATAATCCATTGTAGCGCGATACCACGTCTCCTTGCCGATGTTCTTGACGCCCCACTTGGCTTCGAAGTCCGTGCGCGGGGCGATCACGGTGTTGTTCGCCGGCTCAGTGCTGAAAACGTTACATCCATATTTCGAATTGCTGGTACCGCTGGAAAGTCCGGACAGGGTGGCGGTTCCGGTTGTCCCGAGCCCGGGCAAAATGAAAACAAAGGTCACTGTCGGGGACGGCGAAGTGGTCGCCGTTTCGCTGGGCTTGGGCGTACTTGATGGCGTTTGGGTTGCAGGTGGTCCAGCCCCAGCGGTCTGCGAGGATGCGGCGTCGGCGGTCTGCACAATGAACGTGTTGACCGCGCCGGGAGCCAGCGTGGGAATTGGACTGGCGGTCGTTGGAAGACAAGCCATTACCAGCGCCAGCGCTCCAAGACAGATCAGTAATCTTCTTTTATGCATGCCCGCCGTTACTCATCCGGAACACCGGATTTCGTCACTCATTCGACGACAATTGCGATGTATGGACGACACAAATTGCCTTCGACGATCCATTCCATGACATGTTTGCCTTTTGTGGCAGGCGCTACGGCGTCAATGATGATCTTCACCGATTCGCCCGGTTTTACATCCACACCGAATTCGCGGAAAGTATCGGAGGGATTCTTCATCAATATTGTTCCGCTTATATATTTTATGTCCAGGTTTGCCGGGATGGTCTTGGTGCCGGTATTGACGATCGTCCAAACGATATCGAACTCGTTACCCTTCTTGAAGACGGTAAGGTCGCGCGGCTTGTTGTTGATGGGCGTGCAATCCAGCGCAGGTGCGGGGGCGGGAGCTCCACCGCCTCCACCTCCTCCGCTGGAGACGACTGTCGCAGTCGGCGGGACGATGACGAACGGAGTGGCTGAAGGAATGATGGGCGTCGGAGAGGGCGGCGCAGATTCAGTCTGCGTGGGAAGCGTGGTGTTCGTTGCCACAGGTTGCGCGGCTTCGGTCTGTGCCTGCGCGGCGGAGACGGTCAACGCGACCGAGGTTGCAACTCGATTGGCAACCTCTTGGGGGTCTACGGTAGCAGGTGCCTGTGGAAGGCACGCGCTGAGCAGGAAAACAACGCTGAGTGCCGTGAACAGGAATTTTTTTGGATGGTGAGACATACTAAACTCCTTCGTGTGCTTATTTCTCGTTAGGGGTGGATGAGCCGTCGCCGATGCCAAGCGGTTGCCATTTCTTCGCATCTTTGAGGCGGTGCTGGATTCCGTGACGATCATGTGTCTCGTCGAAGCCTTCAGGTTTGATGAACATCTCGCCGCCATCGAGCAGGCCATGCACACCTGCCTGTCCGGGCTCCATACGCTTGTCGCCTTTGAACTTTGCCGCGTCACTCGGAACGTAGTCGGTCGGCTCTTCGTAGGAGGTGATGTAGCCTTCGTAGTTGCGCAGAATGATCTTGTGGTCAGACATGCTGATCAAATAGTTCGGCATGACGGGGATCTTTCCGCCGCCGCCTGGCGCGTCCACGATGTATTGCGGGACAGCGTAGCCGCTGGTGTGACCGCGCAAGCCTTCCATGATCTCGATTCCTTTTGCGACGGGCGTGCGGAAGTGCCCAGCCCCTTCGACAAGGTCGCATTGATAGAGGTAGTATGGGCGCACGCGAATGCGGACGAGGTCTTGCACCAGTTTGCGTTGAATGTGAACGTTGTCATTGATGCCTGCAAGAAGCACAGCCTGATTGCCGAGCGGGATTCCAGCCCTCGTTAAACGGTCACAGGCTTCGGCAAGTTCCTTCGTAATTTCGTTCGAATGGTTGACGTGGATGTTCAGCCATAGCGGATGATACTTTGCGAGCACGTCACAAAGTTCCTGCGTGACGCGCATTGGCATGAAGACCGGTACCCGCGTTCCGATGCGCACGATCTCGATGTGCGGAATCTCTCGCAGGCGGCGGAGGATCTCTTCGAGGATTTTCGGCGCGAGCACAAGCGGATCGCCGCCAGAGAGCAGAACATCTCGCACTTGCGGCGTACGCTTGAGATATTCGATTTGCATCTCGAATTCCTGCCTAGAGAAGGTTTGCCCGGGGTCGCCGACGATGCGCGAACGCGTGCAATAACGGCAGTACGACGCGCATTGCGTGGTCACCAGCATGAGGACGCGGTCTGGGTAGCGGTGAACCAGCCCGGGAACCGGAGAGTGGCGGTCTTCTGCCAGCGAATCCTCCATCATCGAGGTGAAGGTCTCCATCTCCTCCGAAAGAGGGATGACTTGTTTACGGATCGGGTCGTCGGGGTCGTTCGGGTCAATTAGCGAAATGAAATACGGGGTTATGTCTACGCGGAACAGTCCTTGCGTTTGCAAGGCTTTGCGTTCCGAGTCGTTCAGGGGCAGTATTTTTTCGATCTCCTCCACCGAGTTCATACGGTGGCTGAGTTGCCAGCGCCAGTCGTTCCACTTTTCGTCCGGAACGTCGGCGTAGATGGGGGCGCGTTTTGAAATGAAAGGTTCGGCCATGGGATTTTCCTCCGGGGTTGGTAGGGCTTGGATTCAACTCAAACAGGATTGGCAAAACTCACGAAACGGAGGATCGTGATCGGGTCGGAAGAACCCGGCATATTGCAAACATGTGTCTATCATGAATTGAATTGTACGGGCAAACAAAAATAGGGTCAATGTCCCTTTTGGTGATTTTGGATGGAACCACGAAACGGCAAACGGTGTATAAAGAGTGAAACCATGGCCTCTGCAGAGAATCACGATTGGATGAGACGACATTAATCCGCCGCGCCGCGCAAGGTGACGTAGCGGCTTGGGAACCGTTGGTGCTGGCGCATCAGCAGGCGGTATTCCGGCTTGCCTACCTGCTCCTTGGCGACGCGGACGACGCGGAAGATATCGCGCAGGAAACGTTTTTACGCGCCTGGGATCACCTCAAGCGTTTTGACGAAACGCGCCCCCTGCGCCCGTGGTTACTAAGCATTTCGGCGAATCTGTCGCGCAACCGCCGTCGTTCTGCGGGTCGGTATGTGTCCGCGTTGGTGCGTGCGTTTCGCGAACAACCCAAAGAGATTCCGCTGGACGAAGATAGCGCGCAACGTACCGAAGCGAACGAATTGTGGCGCGCAGTCCAGCAACTTGACCTGCCCGATCAGCAAATTGTTTACCTGCGTTACTTCCTCGATCTGCCGGTAGCCGAGACGGCAGAAGTTTTGCAAATTGCCGAGGGCACGGTCAAATCGCGGTTGAGCCGCGCACTCGAAAAATTGCGAAAAATCATCCATCAGGATTTTCCTGTTCTAGTCGAAGGACGTGAAGTATGAGCGACGTGGATTTCGAGAATCAATTGCACTCCATTGCGAAGCAAATGAACTACCCGCGCACGCCGGATATTGCCGGGCGTGTGATGTCGCGTCTTCAGCCCGCGACGAAACCCCGCTTCATTTTCAAAGGGTGGGCGCGGTCCCTAACGCTCATCGTTGTTTTCATCTTCAGCCTCATGCTTATCCCGCCAGTGCGTGCCGCCGTCCTGGAATTCATTCAGATAGGAATCGTGCGCATCTTCCCGCGTTCTACCGAGTCGCCGATTGATTCGCCTCAAACTGCAACGCCTCAATCCTTCGTCCCGGCGACAGCCACGCCATATGTAGGCTTCTATCCATTGCTGTCCGATTTGAGCCGGCTTGCCGGTGAGCGGACTCTTTCGCAGGCGCAAGATCTAGTAGCCCCGTATTATCCGATCCCCCTGCCGGCTTACCCATCGGACCTGGGTGAGCCAGACCACGTTTTTGTGCAGGATGCGGATGGTTCGATGACCATCCTCGTCTGGCTGGATCCGAACGACACAGAAAAAGTTTTGCTTAGCCTGCATATCGTCCCTGAAGGAAGTTGGGCAATTCATAAATCTGAGCCTGTGACGATTCAAGAAACTCAAGTTAATGGTCAACGTGCTGTGTGGGCAGTGGGACCCTATCCGCTCAGATACTCCAATGGCGATCTCGATTTCACGCGGCTGGTTGTCGGTTACGTATTGATTTGGGTGGAGGGTGAGATTACCTACCGGCTTGAGTCGGCTTTGCCAATGGAAGAAGCGATCAAGGTTGCAGAGTCCCTACAGCCCGCTCCGTGACATCATAAGCGTTGGGGAACTGGAAATTATCCACCGTGGGAACCAAACCTCCATAAGCGGTGTACAACAAACACGGAGGTAGATATGTTTTCACGATTCAGAATTTCACTGGTTCTTGCCATTTTGTTTGCGTTTGCCCTCGCCGTTCCGGCGTTTGCCGGTGGGTGGGCGGTGATCACGCTCGATGAATTGCCCGCTGGTGTAATTGCAGGTGATCCGTTCACGGTTGGCTTCACAGTTCTACAGCACGGCAAAACTCCGCTGACAGATCTTGACCCGGTCATTATTGCTCGTTCCGGCAAGGAGAAGGTGACCGTCTTTGCGAAAGAGCATGGCAAGCCCGGGCATTACGAGGTAGATATCACGCTTCCCAGCGCGGGGGAGTGGGAATGGACGATACAAGCGTTTACAATGGAGCAAAAAATGCCCATGTTGAGTGTCGCCGCGCCGGCTGTTGCGGTCGCCAGTGCTCCTGAGACAAAACCTCAACCGGTTGAATCTGCACCTGTCTCGCCGGTGGTCATTGCCGGCGCGGTTGCGTTGGGGATCGGGTTGGCGGGGTTGGTGTTCGCATTGAGGCGGAAGAGTCGGCTGGCAGGCGCGTTGACAGCGCTCTGCCTGATGGTTGGAGTCGGCTCGTTCGTGGCCGGGGCATCTGTCGCTGCGGTGGAGGCGGAGAGCCAGCCCCCGCCGCAGGTTGCGACCAACGGATCCGTCTCACAGGTTGAATTAGGTCAACAGTTGTTTGTCGTCAAAGGGTGCATCACTTGCCATGCCAACGCGAAAGTGCCGAACTATTCTGACTATTGGACGATCAACACGGAAGGCGCGACCAACCTTACTAATTTTTCTGCCAGCCCAGAGATCTTGCGGATTCGATTGAAAGATCCGTCGGCAGCAAAATCCGACACGCAGATGCCGCAATTGGATTTGTCTGAAAGCGAGATCGAAGCGTTGATCGCGTTCATCAATTCAAAGTAACCGGACGAATCTGAATTCAAACGGACAGTAAGAATTGCTTGCTGTCCGTTTTCTGTTAAATGGGCTACAATGCTCAGTGAGGTAAGATGCAGATTAATGTAGACGAACTTGAGATCGTTCATAACCCAGCCGAAAACCGCTTCGAGACGTGGATTGATGGAAAACTCTCCAAATTGGATTATCTTGAGGACGGTGACTCAATTGTGATGACTCACGTCGGCGTGCATCCCGACCTTCGCGGACAGGGCGTGGCTGGCAAAATAACGGAGGCGGCACTGGATTACGCGGGACGGAAATCTTTGCGGGTAATTCCTATGTGCTCATACGTCGCCATGTATATTCGACGTAACCCACAGTTCGCTGAGTTGACACAGCAACGGTGATAACAGATCTTTTTACTCAAAACAAAAACGCGTTCCTGTGGAACGCGTTTTTTCTTGTGGCGGGGAGGACAGGATTCGAACCTGCGTCCGAGGATTTCGCCCCGGAAACCGCTTAGCAGGCGGCCCCATTCGACCACTCTGGCACCTCCCCAATCATGTTTGAGATCATCAGGTTTGAATGTTGATACGTTATGACTCAATCTAAGAACCTGTCAACATGCAAACTTGCAACTCTCAGGCGGAGGGAGTGGGATTCGAACCCACGTTGGTGTGACCCAAACATGTTTTCAAGACATGCGCCTTCAGCCGCTCGGCCATCCCTCCCGAAGTCCCAACACATTTTGGGTGGACGGATTTTACCATAGGTTATTCTTATCCCTGTTCAGGGCCCCCGCCGGAAGACAGACGTTGCTGTTTGTGCCCTATGAATCGAGATTGGCGTTCGGCGGGTGGATTTTGATTTTGCATGATAGTACGCAAGTCCTGTGAGGTATAATGTTGGGAGAGCCGAGGAGTACAGAGGCTCGTTGTGTCCCTCCAAAATCTGTTGGCGTACCTTGAGACAGATCGTCCATTAACTTGTCTTGGATGTTTCTGGTCTCTGTGCGGTGATGAGCGCCTCTCGCAAGGCGTGTTTGTCTCATCAACAGCGAAATTCACCCGTCATGAAAGTTTAGGAAGGTTCAAACTTGGGCAACCTACTCCGCAAAACAGATTCGTTTGTGATGACAGTCTCGCCGGCGGATACCGAACGGGATAATGTCAACATCTTTGTTACTCATGAAGAAATCCAAGGTCAGCCGAGTGTTGCCTCTGAAAAAGATGAAAAAATCCTTTTTGAACCTCTTTTCTCAGACCCATACGAATTATCTTATACGTGCCTGCTGATCCCCCGGTTCGCTTCGCATTACCTGATGGGAGATATCGCAGATAACCTGCGGCCATGGATGCAGAGAGTCTGTATCTCTTTTGGCTGGACTCTCGATTTCCTGATCATCAAACCCGATTTCCTAGAATGGGCGATGCAGGTACCCCCAACAACTTCGCCTGCCTATTGCATACAGGTATTTCGACGGCACCTGTCGGTGCATATTTTTGAAGAACATCCCCGTTTCAAGAAAGAAAACTTATCGAAGGATTTTTGGGCGCCGGGGCACATTATCCTTGTGGGCTCCCGACCTTTGCCAGACGAGATTATCCAACGATTCGTCCAAGCAGCGCGCATACGACAGGAGGGACGGGCGGGCAGAAAAACCCCGTGACAAGTCTCTTGTAAACTTGGGTTTCGACCCACATCATGCATAGATCTCCCTTTGAAGTTCGATCATAAGCGATCCGAATGACGAATGTCACATTATCTCGCGTAGGAGAACTGATCCGGAGTGTGTTCGAACTCCTGTGGAACAAACCCGATGGTTTGCCAGCCCGGGAGATTATTGCTTTTATCCCCGAACTCGTCAAATTGACCGATTACGAGAGAGCGATCTCGTCAACGAATGGACTCCCGAAATATGAAGGTATCATTCGCGTCGCGACGGTGCCGCTTACCACAGTAGGTTGGTTGCGTAAGAGCAACAAGGGCCGCTGGTACCTCACAGAGCAGGGACGTCAGGCTTGCAAGAAGTATACCGGCGCACTCGAGCTATATAAAGAGGCCCTGAGAATCTATGATGAGCGTGGACGCGGAAGACCCGAGGTTACGATGGTCTTCGAAGCGGCACAGGAAAAAGCATGGGAGCACATCCAGAAGTTCCTTCAGGCGGCTGGGCTGGCAGAGTTTCAGGCTTTGGTGGCTGATCTCTTGAGGGCAATGAATTATCATGTTCTATGGATCGCGCGCGCCGATAAGGAACCCCGACCGATTGATATTGTGGCGTCGGTGGATCAAATCGGCGCTAACGGTGTCCGCATACTTGTCCAGATAAAACATAAAGGCCAAGCCGTCACTATTGAAGGATTGCGATCTGCTTTATCAGCCCTTGGTCCCCATGATTTCGGATTGTTAATCTCCACAGGCGGATTTACCGCGGAGGTCTGGGATGCGATTCAGTCTCGTGAATACCAGCGGATCAACGCGTTGGATTTGGAGAGATTGTTCGACCTGTGGATTTCGAACCATGACAAGCTGAGTCAGGAGGCTCGCAATCGCCTTCCGATTAAGCCGGTACACTTCCTTGCACCTGTGGATTGAAATGTGACATGCCACTTTCTCAAGGAACGTCCTAGTGAGAGATGCAATGAAATCCAAAAAGACGATCCCTCTGAAAATTAGCAGGGCAAAGGACGAGGGGTTGTCTGTTCTGCTAGAGGAAATCCAGCTCGCAATCGAGTGGAATCGGCCCAGCATCCTATTGGCAGTTCAAAAACACAAGCGAGCGACAAGCAAAATAGAATTGGCGCTGGAACGGAGTCTAATGAAGATTTCACAGCAAGTAATTCATATCCGTCTCGGTGACCAGTTACCTGATTTCTCCCGTCTTTTGTCACAAGACCTGCCATCAACTGCTCAGGTGTATTTTTTCACTCGCCTCGATTCCACAAGAGGAGACCGCAAAGACGCATACCGGGCATTGAACCTCCACCGGGAAACATTCATCGAAAATCGGATACGCGCTGTCTTCTGGCTCACCACAGACGAAGCGTCTGACCTTGTGCGCTTCGCTCCGGACTTTTGGGCGTTTCGCCATCGCGTGGTTGAGTTTGCCAGTGAGCGGACAAGGCGCAACTAACCGCTGGTATGATCACAGTGTGCTTACCCCAGTATTTTCTGTTTTTGAGAGTTTATGACTGTTGATTACCTTCTGGTGAGTACCGGTTCGTTGCCAATGAGCGAGGTAGCAAACGCGGCAATCCTGTACCTCGTTATCATCCTGTCGCTGATTGTTGTAGTCAACTGGTATCGGAAGAGGCGGATTCCAAGCGCTTCGAGTCTTGCTCTGCTTGCCGTGGCTGTTGCGGTCTGGAGTCTGGCGTATCTATTGCCCTCCAGGGTCGATCAATTCTCGCCCGTTCTGCGGATATCGATCATACACTTTGGTGTGACCGTGTCTGCAAGCGCATTCCTGACGTTTTCCCTTGCATACAGCAACCGATCTTCCTGGTTGACGCGTACCGCCTTCATTCTGCTGTCAATAATGCCGCTGGTGACCCAACTGGTGCTTTGGGTAGAGCCATGGCGAAACCTCTTGTACATGACACCGGTTTTACTATCGAACGGGCTTGTGCTAGAAGGCGGGATATGGCCAGGGCTCGTATTCCTGTATGTGTACAATCTCGAACTCATCAGCATCCTGCTTTTGATAAACACATTTATCCTTAAACCTCGACAGCATCTTTTCCAGTCCACATCGATTCTCTGGGGATCCTTTGCGCCGTGGCTGTTCCAGTTGCTGGGTCATGTCGGTGGGTTGCCGGCTGGGCGCTTTGAATTTCTTCATCTGGGTTTCTCCGTTTCGCTCTTGGGTTTTGCCAACGCTATCTACCGCGGTAGGGCGGTTGAGATCGTACCTCTTACGCGAGACGCAGTAGTGGAGGGAATGAGCGATGGGTGGATGGTCCTGGATGGCGACAACAAGATCATTGACATCAACCCTGCGGCTGAAACGATCGTCGGTTCCTCGCGATCGAAAGTGTACGGCAAGCCTGTGAATACTGTACTGACAGACTTCCCGGGCTTGAGCGATGCGGCTGGAGGTGCCAAGGAAATTGACATGCGCCGAAGTATTCGCACGAAGACCGATTGGCGCTATCTGAACATCCGCCTATCGAACCTGAGAGATAGAGATCAGTCTGCACTTGGAAAGTTAATCCTCTGGCGGGATATTACCGAGAGGCGGTTGGCAGACGATGCACGTCAGCGCGCGCGCGACGAAATGTTCGCAATCCTTAATGCCATCTCTAATGCCGCCGCCCACAGCGCAACGGTTGAGGATTTTCTGGCTGAGGCGCTTAATCAGATCATTTACCCGTTCGACAGCCAGGTTGCAGCCATTTACCTTATCGATGAGGAAAACACAGAAGTTGATTCCACTCAACTTTACTTGGCTTCGCAGTTTGGTCTTACGCCCGAAGCAAAACAAAGCCTGACAGAAGTCCGCGTTGCGTCATCCCTGTTCGATCTGGTGGTAAATCAGAAGCGCAATCTGCTCATGGACGATCTGACCAATGAAGTGCGCATCCGATATGATGTGAGGGGGTTGGGTATTTCAAATTTCCTGCTTATCCCCATGACGACTCATGCCGAAGGCGAAAATAAGATTATCGGGTGCCTGGCACTGGCTCGCAAGGAACAAAACCTATATAGTCAGGATGAGATCGTGCGATTGACTTCGATTGCGGACCAGATTGCCACGATGGTAGACAGCGACCGCCGACGCCAATTGTCAATTGCGAGATTGGAACGACAACGCTTGTTGCGTGACCTGCACGATTCGGTCAGCCAGAAGCTGTATGGCTTGGTGACCCTGACAGAAGCCGCGCAGGCGGCGCTCGAAGCGGGTTCCTCGGTTGTTCCGTCCGATGTCTTGAAAAAGATCGGAGACAATGCCCGCCTCGCAGTGAAAGAGATGCGGCTCTTCCTCTACGAAATGCAACCGGTGGATCTAGGAAAAGAGGGGTTGGTTTCAGTGTTGCATCACCGGCTTGCGGCAGTGGAGGGGAGGGCGGATATCAAAGCCAGATTGCTTGCCGACGAGAACATAATCCTTACAAAAGAGAAGGAAATTGCTTTATACTACGTCGCACAGGAGGCGCTGAACAACATTCTCAAACATGCTCACGCCAAGTCAGTGTCGGTCATGTTGCGGCAGACACGACAAAACGTGATTCTTGAGGTGATGGATGATGGCAGAGGCTTCGACCTCAAGAAGGTAGAGCCGGGCGGTTTGGGATTGAAGAATATGAAGGAACGCATAACCTTGATTGACGGCAAGCTGAAGCTCGAATCAAAAGTCGGAGGTGGGACGACCATCAAGGTCACAGTCGGAAAAGACCGTAATTCCGTCAAGAACCGGCTGCAGGAGAAATCATGAAACGAATTCGGATACTGGTGGTGGATGATGAAAGTGTTGTGCGCGAGGGCGTAGTTGCCATCCTCTCGTTCCAATCGGACATGGATGTGGTCGGCGAAGCGGAGAACGGGATTCAAGCCCTCGAGATCGCGCGCAAGACAAAACCGGATGTGATTCTGCTTGACATGGTCATGCCAAAGCAGGATGGACTTTCCACTATCCCCAAGCTAAAGGATACGATTCCCGATGCCCGGATTCTCGTGCTTACCAGTTTTGCCGAACCGGATCGTGTGTATCAGGCTATAAAAGCGGGTGCGTTAGGATACCTGCTCAAGGATGCAACGCGCATCCAGCTATTGCAGGCCATTCGTGATGTAGCTGGTGGGCAGGCATCCATTCAACCTTCGATTGCCATGAAGGTGATTCATGATATTGATCATCCATCACAATTGATGTACACGGCTGATCCATTGACGCCGCGCGAATTGGAAACGCTCAAACTCATTGCGCGTGGTTTGAGCAATCAGGAAATTGCTGATGAATTGGTTGTGCATGAACGGACAGTTGCCAAATATGTGAGCAGTATTCTCGAGAAATTGCACCTTGCCAATCGCACGCAAGCCGCGCTGTATGCGATTCGCGAAGGGATTGCAGAGTCCAGCAACTAAATAATCCCATCTTAACGCAAACGATCCGCCAGTGGGTATCCCCGGCGGATCGTTTGCGTTTTAAGCGAGTCAGCCAGCGGATTCTCCGCCGGTACTTTTGTGAAGATGCCGCCTCTTTTCTGCGATGGTCATTAATGACCTCCTGCCAGAGGGTTTTATGGTCAAAACAAAAATCAAAAGAAACTACTTTCGTGGATTTCGGAAAAAGTCTCCCATCCCTATAATGAGCGCTACATAGTACACAACACATTCTATCCAGGAGACATAACTTGCTACTCGGTCTTCACACACGCATCTTGGATACCCGGAACAATCTGCCTTTACCGGCGGGTTTCAAAGATCAATTCAAAGATGGCGTTTACATCACGCAAGGATTTGATCGCAATATCACGGTACTGACCCGCGATGCCTTTGAAAAAATGTACCAGCGGGTGATTGGTTCCAATCTTGCTGACCCGCTTGCCCGGATGTTGATGCGTTTGATTCTGGGCACCATGCACGAGGTCGAAGTCGACGCTGATGGACGCGTTCCCATCCCTGAAACTTTAAAGGAATTCGCGTCGCTGGCGCAGGACGTAATCCTAGTAGGCATGGGCGATTATCTGGAATTGTGGTCGCCTGAACATTGGAAGAAACAAGAGGAGCAATTATCGAATGTGGAATCTAACACCAGCCGGTTTACCTCGCTCGTTGTCACGACTCGATAACCAAACGACCGGTTTCCGCCCGATGGGAGGATGCATATGAAAAAGATCCGTATTCTCGTTGTGGAGGATCAAAGCGTGGTTCGCGAGGGCGTCGTTGCCATCCTCTCGCTTCAAAAGGACATTGCAGTTGTCGGGGAGGCTGAGGACGGTCTGCGTGCTGTAGAGTTGGCGCGCAAAACCCAACCCGATGTGATATTGCTCGATATGGTCATGCCGAGGCAGGACGGTCTCATGACCATTCCAAAGTTGAAGGATGTCGTGCCGCATGCACGCATCCTCGTGTTGACCAGTTTTGCCGAGAGCAACCGCGTGTATCAGGCGATCAAGTCTGGTGCGCTCGGTTACATGCTCAAAGACACGCCACGGAGCGAGTTGATTCGATCCATACGCGATGTGGCGCGGGGACAAGCCTGCCTGCACCCATCCATCGCGCTCAAAGTAATTCATGAATTCGACAATCACCAGGATGAATCAGTCATGATCGAATCACTAACCCGCCGTGAACTGGAAACGTTACGCCTCATTGCACGCGGACTAAGCAATCAGGAAATTGCCGCGTTCCTGGTTGTGCATGAACGGACCATCGCAAAATATGTGAGCAATATTCTCGATAAGCTCCACGTGGCGAACCGGACGCAAGCCGCCCTCTACGCCATACGGGAGGGATTGACCGCCGCAAGCGACTGACGTGCTTCGCTTCCCGCGCATGGTCAATAATGACCACTTCTCATTCGCCCACTGGTCATAATTTCGGTTTGAGAAACTCATTGTTTACCGATTATGACCGGCAAGCACGCTTCATATAATGACAATCAGAATTTCAGAAAGAAAATCGCTCTCTTGATGAGGAACCATGCAAAACTTCGATTACATCGTCGCAACTGATTTTGATCGAGCCTGGCTCAATTTTGAGTTGGATCTCCCACTGAAGCCCGGTGCGAACGGGGAACACAACCCGTTTTACATTGACCGGCCCGGGAATCCCATCACTGAGCTGACCGATGCTCTTTTGGCTTCGTTTTACAAGCCTCCAAAATTCTTCTTCTCCGGGCATCGCGGTTGCGGCAAGTCCACCGAACTGATGCACCTGCTTGGTAATGAGGAGATACAAAGGAAGTATTGGCCCATCAACTTCAGCATCCGCGAAGAAGCGGACATCATTGATATTGATTTTCGTGATCTCTTGCTTGGCATTGGCGGACGGCTCTTCCGTGAATATCGGAAGAAAGGCGGCGAACTGCCCGAGCAACTGTTGAAGGAGCTGAACGGCTGGAAGGGCAGGGTAGAAAAGAAAGTCTCCACAATTCTGGACGGTCGCCTCTCGAACTTTGAACTGGGCGCTTCCATAGATGCCTTCTTCGCCAATGCGGGCTTGAAGATGAAACTTGAACCTGCCACTCGCGTCGAGTTGCGGCAGATCGTCGAAACTGACATCACAGGCCTCATCGCCATCATCAACCACATCATTGCCGCCATCTATAGCCGCGAATCGAGAATCCCGCTCATCCTGATTGATGACATGGACAAGCCTGATCTGGATCGAGCACGCGCGATCTTTCATGACCATCGCGAGATCATGATGCAACCGAATTGCGCCATTGTATACACCGTCTCCAGCGCGCTGTTCTATAGCAGGGAATTCGACTCCATCCGCGATCAGGCGCTCTTTCTGCCGAACATCAATTTGCATCATTCAAAGGACCCGGCGGGTCGCATCTCGACCGGCTACCAGACCATGGAGCGCTTCGTTTCCCTTCGCATGGATACCAGCCTGATCGAACCTGCCGCGCTGGAACTGGCGATCTCGTACAGCGGCGGCGTCTTCCGTGAAATGGCCCGCGTCCTTCGCACAGCGATCGGGCGTGCCCGCCGTCGAAAGTCGCCGCGCATTTGCGCGGAGGATGTCGAATGGTCGGCGACCGAGATTCGCAATGAATACCGCCGTATTCTCGATCGGGAAGACATCAAGCTCTTGAAGCGCGTGCGCGAAAACAACCGGCTCGAATATAGCGAGCGCCTGCGGCCCATGCTTCAATTGCTGGCTTTGCTGGAGTACCGCGATGAGGAAAACTGGTGTGATGTTCACCCAGTGTTGAGGAGCATGCTCGATGACTGAACAAACCCAATTCCGCGTTCCCGAACAAGAGGAACTCGGCGAGCGCCTGCTCGGTCTTCTGCAGCAACTCGAACTTTCCATGCGCTGGGGCAGATCATCCTTGCTTGTGGCGGCGTATGGCTCGGAATACGTCCGCGCGGATTCTTCTGCGGTGTTGGAAAATCATTTTATTGATCGCGGCTGGAGACTTCACTGGCTCCACATAGATAGCGAGTTGAATCGCTCCGTTGCCGGTCTGATCGAGGATATCTGCCACTCCGCAAACACTGTGTATTTCGTTGACGGACTTCGAAAATTCTCGAACGATCCGCGCCGTGTCCGCTCGTTGTTGGGTCACCTCACGGATGTGATTCGATCCCGCCAAGTGTGCGTGGTATTTTGGTTTACCTACAAGGAAATTGCCGCTCTTGCCCGCCTCACCCCGGAGTTCTGGATTGCCCGCGATTACCTGTTTGATTTTGCCGCATCGCCCAAGCCGGAGCAGATTCTTCAGACTGCCTTGGAATCAGCATGGCATGGCACCGGCGAATACGACGGTGAATTCGCCGACACCGAAGCGAAAATTTCCATGCGCGAGTCGTTTCTTACCGAACTGCCGCGCAATGCTGAATCGGCTTCCATCCGTGCAAATTTGTTGCTCAACCTCGGCATCCTCAACTGGCGTCGCGGTGAATATGAAAAAGCCGATGAAATGCTGCAAGAGGCGCTAAAACTTGCCGGAGTTATGCAGGATAACTGGTTCGAGGCACAGTGCTTCAACGCGGTTGCGCTTGTGAATGCCAGCCTCGGCAAGAACGACGAAGCCATCGAGGCTTACAAACAAGCCATCAAACTTGCGCCGGATCAAATCTTTGCGTGGAACAACCTCGGCAACCTGTGCCTCAAGATCAATCGCAACGACGAAGCCCTGATCGCTTTTCAAAAAGCCATCGAGCATAACCCCGGCGATTCGATTGCCTGGAACGGACTCGGCGACGTGTACTCCCGACGGCAATATCTCGACGACGCCGTCGCCGCGTATCGCAAAGCCATCGAGTGCGCACCTCTGTTACCCCATCCGTGGAGTGGCTTGGGTGAAGTGTATGCCAACATGGGTCGCAGCGATGAAGCCATGTCTGCATTTCAGAAAGCCATCGAACTCAACCATCGCTTCATCACACCCTGGCTTCGGCTGGCAGAGTTGTTCGCAAGACAACAACGCTATCGTGAGGCGGTCAAAGCGTATCAACAGGCATTGTTACTCGACCCGAAGAACGGCGCCATTTGGAACGATCTCGGCGTGGTCTATCTCAGCGCTGGAAAAGTTTCCGACGCAGTCGAGTCCTTCCTGAAGGCGATTGACCTGGATCGCGGTTTTGCTTGGGCTTACAGCAATCTTGGGCTGGCGTATGCCACCGAAGGAAAATTGACTGAAAGCATCAAGCCGTATCTTCGAAGCCTCGAACTGCTCAACGATGAAGACGTGAAGTCAATCACCTGGAATCGATTGGCAAACTCGTATCGCATGATGAACGAATACGATAAGGCGATTCAGGCATATCAACAGGCGGACTCGCTGTTGGCTGAACCATTCGCCGACCTGTATCCCGCTTCAGATGACTTTGAGGCTGATCCGCCCTCGGAAGCAGACGCGGCTCCTGATGTGGAATCCAACCAACCCGACGAGCGAAGCGAAAATGAATCCGATGAGATAGTTTCACCTGAGCCCGAAACGGATCCCATGGAGGAAGCGCCCTTTTGGATATTCCAGCCTGCGCTGGAACCGCAAATCGCAGGCGTTCGTATTCCCGACGAATCGCCTGTGGCGATGAATGTCATGCAGTCATCTCATGAGCTTGAGAAAGCCATGATCTTTTCCGACGTACACACTTCTCTCGATGAAAGAACCAACCCGGAGATCGGAGGTCTCACCATGAATATGTCAATCCCAATCTTCTCGAATCTGTCGGTGAGGGCGAGTCGTTCGCTGACCAATGCGAAAGAGGCTGTTGAAGAAACTGCCCCACAATCTGAGCCTGCCCGCGCCAGCGTGTGGAATGAAATGGGCAATGTCCATTTTATGGCTGGCGCATATGACAAGGCGATCCAAGCCTATAACAAGGCATTGACGCTTGACCGTTCTTTTGGTTGGGCGTATTGCAACCTCGGTATCACATATCTGGCGCTCGAACGATATGCCGAATCCATTTCGCTCTTGCAGAAGAGCATCGAACTGCTCAAGGGCAATAAGGAACGCGCGGTAGCGTGGAATGGACTAGGGAACCTCTATCGTTCTTTGAACGACTACGACAATGCCATCGTTGCTTATCAGAAAGCAGACGAGTTGGACCCGGGTCACGCCGGCATACGCGACGAAGCCGGGAACTTCAACCTGCAATCGAATACGGAGGATGCCGGCGCCTGGATGGAGTTGGGAGATCTCTTCTTCAAATCCAATTCGCATCGCCAGGCCTCGAAGTGTTACGAGAAAGCGGTTGACCTTGAGCCTTTCAATGGAGCCGCATACAGCAACCTCGCGTTGAGCCTTTCTTATCAAGCCAAATTCAAGGAGGCGGTGCCGCTTTATCTCAAAAGCATCGAACTGCTTCGCGACGATAAGGAGAAGGCGATCTCGTGGAACCGGCTTGGAAATGTCTACCGCCGCTTGAACGACTATGACAATGCCATCGCGGCGTATCAAAGTGCCGTCAAACTGAATCACGAACCAATGACGCTGGTCTCGCGGGCGCGCTTTAGCCTGCTAGGCAATTGTCATGTGGACTGACCCGTCCACTGATCCCAATCTCTATGGAGGCTACGATGAGTGACTATCAATTCTGGGATGAGTTAGGCAATATCTTCAATGCGGTGCTGGCGTACCAGCAGAAGACGATCGAGTTCAACAAACGATTCGTCAATCCGTGGATCAAGTTGGGTCCGGTCTTCGACCCGCAGGAGGATAGCGCCAAAGCTGTGAATGCTTGCAAGCAGGCGATTCAGATCGACCCGCACAACGCGGACAATCACCTCGCGCTCGGCGATGTGTACTTCAAGATGGGACAGTTGGACGATGCGGCAAATGCTTACTCCGACGCCGTCGAGTTGAATCCCCGCGCAGGCTGGGCATATGCAAACCTCGGGCTGGTCTATGCCACGAACTTGCAGTACGACGAGGCAATCAGTTTGTATATGAAGGGCCTCGATGTGATCGACGAGCCGAAGGACCGGGCCATGATTTGGAACCGGCTCGGGAATGCCTACCGCAAGATCAACGACTACGAGAACGCCTGCGAGGCTTTCCAAATGGCAGACGAGTGCGATGCGGGGAATACCGGCTTTGAAGACCGGCTGGATGCCGAACCCGTGGAAGCTCCCGTCGGCGATGGCGTTGCCATCCTGCCTTCTGAGAAGCCGCAAGACGTCGAGTTGGTTGCGCCGGAAGATGTAGCAGAAGCGCCCGCCGAAGCCAGTGTCGAGCAGCCTGAAGTTGCCGAGACTGAAGCGCCCGTCGAAACCGTTGCTGAAGAAACGGCTCCGGGTCCTGAAGCTGCCATTGATGAATCAATTGCTGATGTGGCAGTCACAATGGAGGAGTCGTCTGCAACTGCAGTCGAACCTGCGGTTGAAGAAGACGTTACCGCCGCGGAAGAATTGCCTGTATCAGAAGCCGTTGTGGTTGAGACCGTGATGGAGTCTGTCTCTTCGGAAGAGGTCGCGCTGGAAGTTGCCGCGCCTGAAGAAACTGCAGAACAGCCGGCGGCGGTAGATGAACCTGATGTTCAAGAAGAGGCTCCGGCATTGGAATCCGCGGGAGAGGTGACAATCACTCCTGCTCCGGTATTCGAGAGCGAAGTGAGCGCGACGATGGTCTCTTTGGAGAAAGCAGAAGTCGTTGTAGCCGCGGCCGAAGTCGAATCTGCGTCTGCTGAAACTGTGGAAACGGCGGAGGCGGTTGAGCCTGTCGCCGAGGTTGAGACGGAATCCCCTGCGGAGGTCGATTCGGTGGAGGCGGTTGAGTCTGTCGCCGAGGTTGAGACTGAAACCCCGGTGGAAGCCGAATCGAATCCGACGGTCGAACTGGTCGCCGAGGCGGAAGCCCAGCGCGCGCCTGTGGATGAACCCGATGCCCAAAGCAATGAATCGATCATTCAGGAGATCGTTGAACTGGCTGGCAAGAATGGCAATTCAGAATTCACGCCTGATTTTCTCGAGGTTGAGTTGGATCCTGAAGGGAAGTCGCCTGTCGCTGACCTGATGGACGATAAGAATGTGTGGCAGATCGCGCCCGATACGAAAAATGCCCACGTTTGGAACGAGCTTGGCAACGTTTACTTCGACACTGGCGCGTATGAGGAAGCCATCGCAGCGTACACGAAAGCAATCGAGTTGGATTCCCGCTTTGCGTGGCCCTACAGCAATCTTGCTCTCGCCTATGTGCAGAAGGAACGATATAGCGAAGCGATACAGTTGTATCAACGAGGCATCGAACTGTTCTCCAGCGACAAGGATAAAGCCGTCACGTTCAACCGTCTCGGCAATGTCTATCGGAGGATGAACGATTACGACAACGCCATTGCGTCGTATCAACGGGCAGATGATCTCGATCCGAACAATGCAACACGGTCCCTGCGTTCACGATTCAGCCTGCTCGGAAGCCTGAGCATGGAGACGTCACCGAACTTGGCTTTGTAAGAAGCCCGGCAGGAGAGGCTTATCTGCTGGATGGATATCAAACGATCATAGGCAAATTGGAGGATCCAATGAACGAGCATGAACTCTGGAACGAGGTTGGCAATCTATATTTCAAGGCGGGCGCGTACGATCAGGCAGTCGATTCGTACGCGCGGGCAATCGCCCTCGATGCAAGTTTTGGCAGGCCTTACATCAACATGGCGCTGGCATTTTCCCGCCAGGAGAAGCACGCTGATGCGGTTGCACTCTATCGTCAGGGTCTCAAACTGCTGAGCGATCCGTATGACAAGGCGTTCACCTGGTACAAGATCGGTAACGCTCACTGGCACATGGAGGATTATTCGCTGGCGATGGATGCGTTCCGCAAGGCGGATGAACTTCTTCCCGGCCGCCACCGCGATGACATTGCATCACCGGACTCGTTCTTGAATCGACGGCGTGGTTTCGAGGAAGTGGTGCCTCTCCTTGATCTGCCGGAAGGCGAGGAGCATGATTTGCAATTGGATTCTTTGGATGTCGCCCCTCAGGAATTCGAAAATGATCTCTATCCAGAGGAGTTTGCTCCCTGGAACGTCGAGGAAAGCCTTATTCCGGATGAGGTTCCGGTTTGCCCAGATCACGATTGGATTCCGATGGATGCGTTGGACGACGCAGAATTCGAAAGCACCACAGTTTCAGTCGGACCCTTGAAATGGGAGGTTCTCCTTGAGCCACAACTTCCAGATGAAACGCAGATGATGAACATGGAGGCTGCCCAATCTGCAACAATGGAAACCACTGCTTCGGATGAGACGGGCCTCAGCCTTCCGGAAAGGTTTGTGCAAGAGTTTGCCCTTGGCAATGCAAACACAATTTCAAATGAAAACATTTCCGAGGTTGAGACTTTTGCAGATGTAGTCGCAGAACCTGAAAGCGTCCAGTCTGAGCATGATGATGCGCCAGTGCTAGATGCCTCTTCCAAACTTGAAATTACGAACGCTTCCGAATCGTCGTTGAACTTACTTGAAGGCAGTATTGTCGAGACCGAAAACTCTTTGGCTGAAGCCGACATTTCTCAAGTCGGAGAGTCAAGCCAGATGATTGCTGTTGATGACCCCGCTTCCGTGGTCGTCAATGAAGTCATTGAGCCGGCTGAGCCCGCAGAAATTGAAAAGGAGCCAGTAATCCTTGCAAGCCAGATTGAGACAAATGAGCTTTTCGAAGATGCAAACGAGTTGGTCGAATCTGATATATCTGTTGATCCGGAAGATGGATCGGCGGTAGTTGAATCTGCACCATCCGAACTTCCGGTTCCAGAGATCGAAACCGCAACTATCACTGAGGCGCCGGAGTATGTGGCGCAGAATGTGACCGATGCCGAAGCATTCCGGTATCAAGTCTCTGCCTTCGATCAACCAGTGGACGACACTGCTTCGGTATGGAAAGAGATTGCGAAGATCAAGCGCGTGCTAGAGATCAATCCGCAAAACGCTTTCGCGTGGGATACGCTGGGCGGGCTGTACAAGTCCCTAGGGCAATATCAGCAAGCGATCGATGCGTTTCAGGAGGCTGTGTCACTAGACTCAAACAAGACCTTTTATGTGTATCATCTGGCGCTGGTCTACGCAGCAGAAGGCAGGATCTCCGAAGCCATTGGCGCCTTTGAAAAAGTGATCGAGATGGATCCGGATCACACCCTCGCGCACGCCACGCTCGGCGGGTACTACCGCCGGCAAGGGAGAGATGATCTGGCTCAGTCACACATCGAGAAAGCGCGGGGGTTGCTCGATGAGGATGTGAACGAATACAATCGTGCCTGCATGGAAGCCATCTGTGGCAATTCGGATAGGGCACTGGATCTGCTTGCAATCGCCCTGAAAAATCGGCAGACCTATGTCACTTGGGTGCGGCGCGATCCCGATCTCGATTTTATCCGCAGTGACTCTCGTTTCAATGCCCTGCTTGCGGAATATGAGGTAGGCGTCGCTCAGTGAAATTCGATTCGCAGTGCCCCACCGATGCAGGATCGCCGGCGTGAGAGTCGGCGATCCTGTTTTGCCGGGCTCCTGTAAGGATGTTAATTTTCTTAGGCATGGTAAATTTGATTGGATTATAATAATTTCGAGGAGTTTTGCCATGAATTCATTTTTTTCTCCTTCCAAACAGATCCAAGGGCAGGGGCTGGTAGAGTACGCGATCATTATTGCGCTCGTTGCCATTGTGGTCATCGCGGTTGTAATCCAAATGGGACCTAAAATTGGCAACACCTACAGCACGATAAACAACTCGTTGGGCGGAGATGGTGGAGGCGGCACCTCAGTCCCCAACCCAACCCCCACGCCGCAGTGGGTCTTCTGTTCAAATGAATACCAGAACTGCAATTTTTCCGGGACAAAAATTGTTAGGTATGGCAAGGGCGGAACGTGGGTATCAGGCAGTTTCACAAATGGCGTGTTTTGCGATAACTCTGTGTTTGGCGATCCGCTTATCGGTGTCGTCAAGCAATGTGATGTAGAACAATAGGTGGCGCTCGTCATCGGATTGCTATTGATATTTTTCTTTAGCTGGATGGCTAGCATAGATTCCGAGTTCGTTACAAACTCGGAATCTATGTTCATAGTATGATGATGAAAGTGATTTGCGCAACCAATCGTTAGTAAAGAATCCAAAGTCTCAACGATCTGTTGCGGTGATAATGAAATGGAAGCGGGGAATGCTGAGTAGATTTTGAATCCAATCCGGCGCGACGCAGTAAATTGAGAGTAAAATCGTCGCCATACCAAGGGGGATCTCTTGTAAATTAGAAAAAGATCGGAGAAGGCTTGGAAGAGACAAAAATCCTTGTGGTGGATGACCACCCATTGATGCGCGATGCGCTGAAGATGTCATTATCGGGAGAGGACGATTTGCAGGTGATTGGCGAAGCGTCGAATGGCGTCGAGGCTTTAGAACTTTTGGAAACTCTCACTCCCGATATCATCCTGATGGATTTGATCATGCCCGAAATGGATGGGTTGGAAGTGATCGAACAAGTCGTTCAATCAAACCCGGAAGCGAAAATCCTGGTCCTTTCCAGCATGGAGGATGAGGAGCATGTTGTGTCTGCGGTTCAAGCTGGTGCGCTGGGGTATTTCCCGAAGACCGCGCCGCGGCAGTTCTTATTGCAAGCCATTCGAAAGGTTGCGGACGGAATTCCGTACATGCCTTCCGGGATTATGCTGAAGCTGTTTCAAGCATTGCGGAGGCTAAAGACTATTCCGGCCGATGCGACGCAGGTTTCGCTCACTCGGCGCCAGCAGGAAATCCTGGCATTGCTTTCAGAGGGAAAGTCCGATGATGAGATCAGTAGAACGCTTCATTTGCAGGAATCCACTGTGCGCGCGCATGTGCATCACATCCTTCGGCGATTGGGGTTGGGAACTCGCGCCCAAGCGGTGGCATACGCAAACAGAAAGATGAGCGGCGAATAGAGATATCCCTTACTTGGCAGATTTCTTGAGCCCAATTGTTTTCTAAGTCGGCGTGCGAAACCAATTTGATCTTTGCGCAGTTATCCACATAAGCCCAGTAACGGGCTTTTTGTTTAAGTCCCACTTAAACAGAAGATAAGCAAAATTTCAGCATCCTGCTGATGCGTTAAACGAAGTACTGGCATATATTGGTGACCATGAGATTTAGGTCACAAAAGGAAAAAGGTCAAGGTTTAGTCGAGTATGCAGTCATCACCGCTTTGGTCTCCATCGTGATGGTGGCTGTATTGTCTGCGATGGGTCCAACGGTTGGAAATGTCTTCAGCCAGATCAATAACTCTCTGGCGGACCGCGGATTTCGCATCTATTTACAGGGCGAGAATAATACATCGACTCCTGCGCCGACCTCCGACTCAACACCGACCCCAACATCTCCACCCACTGCCACACCGACGCCCCCGCCAACGTTTACCCGTACGCCTCTACCCTCGCCCACACCAACCCATGATCCCTGTCCGGCTCTTCGTGAACAATATTGGGTTGCTGCTGAAGCCTATTGGGCTTGCGGTGGCGGCTTCTGGAGATGCCGCTCAGAGTTTAACGATATGGCGAGAGCTTATGCCGCAATGCGGGATGCCGGTTGCGAATAATTGACAAAACTGATGACTAGAACGCACTGTTTCTAGTTGCCTGCGTGATCACCCAATTCAGCCGCTGATTCCGTCAGCGGCTTTTTCATTCTAGTTTGAACACTACGCTCCAGAGTTGGTATAATCCCAAATCTATGAAATATCATATCTGGACCGAAGGATGCCAGATGAACGTCGCCGACTCGCAACGCGTCGGCTCGTCACTGGAACATCTCGGCTACCAATTTACGGAGACTATCGAAGAGGCGGATGTTATTGTCCTCAACACCTGCGTGGTGCGCCAGTCAGCGGAAGACAAAGCCATGGGGCGTTTAACATCGCTGTCTCCGCTCAAAACGAAAAACCCGAATCTCGTGATCAACCTAATGGGTTGCATGGTGGGTGTGCGCGGCGCGGACAAATTACGCGAACGGCTTCCCTATGTGGATGTCTTTTCGCCTCCCTCCGACCCGGGACCACTGGTCTCCTATTTGAGCCAGGGAGAAGTCCGCGCGTTGGAAGCGGACGAAACGGCGCGTCGCTTCGGGATCATGGACGATGAACTGATCCTGCCCCATCACGAACGCGGACAACTCGTCAGCGCGCATGTGCCGATCGTGTACGGCTGTTCTCATGCCTGCACGTTCTGCATCATTCCGTTCCGGCGCGGTATTGAGCGCAGTCGCCCCGTCGGTGATATTGTCGCCGAGATCCGTTCACTCGCCGCGCAAGGCGTTAGAGAAGTGACGTTGCTCGGGCAGATCGTCGATCGATATGGCAAAGATATTCCCGATGGTCCGAATCTTGCGGCGCTGTTGCGAGTAGTGCATGAGGTTGAAGGAATAGAACGTATCCGCTTCCTTACATCGCACCCTAACTACTTCACCGAAGAACTGATGGAAACGATCGCGGAACTTCCGAAAGTTATGCCGCATATTGAGGTTCCTATTCAGGCTGGTGACGATGAAGTCCTCCTCAACATGAAGCGCGGATATACCCAGAAAGAATACCGCGACCTCGTGGAAACGATTCGTAGGAAAATTCCCGATTGCTCCATTGCCACGGACATCATCGTGGGATTCCCTGGCGAAACCGACAAGCAGTTCATGGAAACGCACCGCGTCTTATCCGACCTTCGGCTCGATGTAGTTCACCTGGCGCGTTACTCCTCCCGCGAAGGGACCGTCGCCACCCGCCGCATGGATGACAACGTGACCGATGAAGAGAAGATGCGCCGCTTCCGCCAGTTGGAAGAGTTGCAGGAAGGTATCGTTGCTGAGATCAACAAGAAATATCTCGGTCGGACTGTGGAAGTATTGTTCGAAGACAAGGTAAAGAATCGCTGGAAGGGACGCACTCCAACCAACAAATTGGTCTTCGTTGAATCAGATGATGACTTGAAAGGCAGAATCCTGCCGGTAAGAGTCACGTGGGCGGGACCGTGGTCCATGCAGGCGAACCTCGCTGGAGTGCGCTCGCAAAGACAGCCTGAATTGATTTCCGTATGAAATTGTTCGGTCGGGGTGCTTCGCGAAGACCCCGACTGAACGCGTTTGTTTGAGGGAATATGAATCGGATCCGACCGATAGCCATTTGTGTGTTTCTGAAGAATAACCGCATCCTCGTGTTTGAGGGGCATGACCAAATCAAAAGCGAGACGTTTTATCGTCCGCTCGGGGGCGGGATCGAGTTCGGGGAGAGTGGGATAGCTGCCGTCCGTCGTGAGATCATGGAGGAACTTCACAGCGGGATCGACGAGTTGAAGCATCTGGGGAATCTCGAGAATATCTTTGTCCACGATGGAAAAATGGGTCACGAGATTATCATGGTCTACGACGGGGCGCTGAGGGAGTCCGGGTTGTACGATCAGGCCGTGATTGACGTGGTGGAGGCGAACGGGGAGAAGGTCCGCGCGATGTGGAAGAGTCTGGATGAGTTTGCTGAGGGGAAATCCATTTTATACCCCGACGGATTGCTGGAGATGTTGAGTTAAGAAGCTCGGGCAGGTCTCAGACCTGCCCAGAAGCATTTACTTCACCAAATTCCTCAGCACCGTATGGAGAATGCCTCCGTTGCACATATTGGTATCCCTATTCCACTTCCAGCGCGTAGTGTATTGCCTCTTCTTTCGACATGGCGTGGCCGTGAGCCCATGCCTCTTGAAATGCAGATTCACCCAACCCAGCGCGGCAGGGTGCCAGCTCTTGATCAAATAAAGCATCGTCCTGTTCCGTCCAGGTGCCAATCGATTGAAAAAGATTCATGGTGGCTGCCATCAATATTACGGCGCGTGTCGTTGCCTGGATGTGTAATGCCGCCTCTGAGAAACCGCGCCACAGGACGAGGGCGATTTGAAATGTATTATCCAATTGCACAGCGAAGTCAAGCGATTCGTGCAATGCTGGAACCCCATCCTTTACATTGCCCGAATTGCTGTGGGCGCGCCCGATGTACCGGAGAACCACGCTTTGAAAATACGCGTCGCCGAGTTTTCGAAATACCCCCAGTGCCTGTTGAAATAATGGAAGGGCAGTTGACCAGTCTATTAATGATGATTGGATGCCGAGATACAGCGCGGCATTCGCATATCTCCAGTCATCCCGGATTTCTTGAAAGTACGCCATGGCCTGCTTCCCCAGTAATGCCGCTTCCACAAAGTTTCCCTCTTCCGCCAGTTCCCATCCCATCAGAGTACGAGCCATATTAACGTTTGGCAGATCGTTGTGCGCACGGGCGATGGAAAGCGCCTGCTCAACGAAAGATTTCCCCTCCCGGAACGCATCATTTCCGAGCTGACAGCTATGGTAGGCGTATTGAATCATCGCCTCCGCCCTGGTTTCAGGGAAGGAAGATATGCCCGGCAGGTCGAGTACTTTTTGAATCCAATGCCGCGCAATGATGAAATCACCCCTCATCAGCCAGAACCACTGAAGCCTTCGCACCAGATTTAAGGCCGGTTGTGTTTGACAGGTGTCAATTGCCCATTCCAGAGCCGTGCGGAAATCATCGCTCAAGACACTGTAGCGTTCGAGCCATTCGAGTTGTTTGTGCCCATGGATTTCCTGGCTGCTTTTTTCTGCCAGATCAAGGAGGTAAGCCAGATGCAGGTTCCTTGATTCCGATTCTTTGCCCATGTTCCGGAGTTGGGTCAACGCAAAATGCTGAATCGTCGCCAGCATGCCGAAACAGGCTTCACCATCGGCTGTGTAAGTGCGCTGCAACAGACTTTTATCCAGCAGCGAAGCGATGAGTTCGGAGATCGGCTTTTCTGTGGTGATTTGCGAAAACACAGCCTCTGCAGCTTCCAGTATGAAGCCGCCCGGGAAAACTGACAAGCACATGAATAATTTTTGCTCTTCCTCCATGAGCAGGTTGTAACTCCAGTCAATGGAATTGTTCAGGGTCTCCTGCCGCGCGGAGGAGGAGCGCATCCCGTCCGCAGACAGGATGAATTGCTTGTCCATTCGTTCCAGGAGGGTCTGCGGTGACATCAAACGCATCCGCGCGGCGATCAATTCGATGACCAGCGGCAAGCCGTCCAGCCGGGCGCAGATGGATGCAACAGTTTGAATATTCTGTGGAGTCAGCGCGAAGTCGGGGCGGACTGCGCGGGCACGTTCGGTGAACAGGGTCAATGCCGGATGGTTGGGGGCTGTCTCAATATTGATGGCAGAAACTGCATCGTGAAGATCAAAGGCTGGAACAGGATACAGCCATTCGCCGGGGATGCGCAACGACTCCCGGCTGGTGGCAAGGATCTTTAAACGGGCGCAAGCGGAGAGGAGGAAAGAGGCGAGTTTCGTCACCTCTTCGATCAGATGCTCGCAGTTATCCAGCACGATCAGCATTTCTTTATCCCCAATCCCTGCTTTGAGTTGTTCTTCAGCAGGGATGTTTCTCATGCTTACAAAACCAAGCGCATGGGTAATCGTCGCAGTCAGCAGGGATGGATCTTCCAGCGGAGCCAGCGCGGCGAAAAATACCCCGTCTGTGAAGTTGGGAATTAATGTCCGTGCCGACTCGATGCCCAGGCGGGTTTTGCCTATTCCCGGGGGGCCGATCAAGGTGAGCAGACGGACTTCTTCGTTTTGCAGTTGGGCCTGGATTTCCGTGATCTCATGTTCACGAGCAATCAGCGAGGTGACGGTGGCTGGAAGGGTCGAAGGGATGGATTTGGGCGAGGGAGGCCACGGGCTGTTTCCGATCGGTCCGGAAAAATCTGCCCTCCATTCCTCGCCGCGGGCAAAGCGGGTGAACTCCCTTTTTTCATTGGCAGGGATATTAAAAGTGTCTGCGATCCGTTCAATGACCGGTGCAGACGGGCGGCGAAGCCCTGCTTCGATCTTTTTCAAGGCGCTGGTCGAACAGAATACCTGCCTGCCAAGCTGCTCCTGGGTCATGCCGAGCGCTTTTCGTTGACGCTTGAGCCATTCACCGAACGATTCCGCTGCCAATGTGCTCTCCGAAAATGTGACCTTCTTGTGTCCCTGAAGGACACCTGAACTTGCTCGTTATCCTGTAAAGTATGCTTATCGTTTAAAGTATACCATTTGCAAACAATGCTTCCTCCAACCGAAAACATACTGAGAGGACCACCATGAAACATTTTTACACGTTCGGATTGCTCATCTTGTTGTTAAGTTTGCTGCTCGGCGCGTGCTCGTCGTCAGCACAGGCCGAATCTGCCGATCGGTTTGCTGGATCCTGGTCGGGTTCCATGAGTTTTACGGATCGCGATACGAAAGAAGATGTTTTTGTCACCATCCCTGCAGGTTGCGTGACAGGGGCGATCTGTGGGGAGATATTCAACTCGGCCGTAAATTGCACATGGGAAGTGCAGCTGGACGGTGTAGACGGTAACGTCTTCGAATATACTTTTTCAAAGACGTTAAGCGGCGAGTGTCCAGCGATGGGCAGTGGCACGTTTACCCTGCAGGAAGATGGCTCCCTCGTTCGGGAGCACGTCACGCCGAATTTCACCTCCACCGGGATCCTGGGGCGGCAGGCAGAGGGGTACAGGCCCATGTATGGTTTTGCAGGCACGTGGGCAGGTAGCATGAATTCCTCTGTAAACCCTGATCGCAACTATGGGATTGAGATATACATTCCCATTACATGCAAAGATGGAAATATTTGCGGCGGCTTCACTAATTTCTCCGGGGAATGCGGAGTGTCGATGATCCTGAAACGTGTAAACAGTGAGATCTTTGAATATGACTTTGCAACAAACACGATTGTGGAATGCCCGTATGGGGGGAGTGGTACACTCACCCTGCAACCGGACGGCTCATTGGTTATGGCACATACTTCACCGAGCCAGAATTTGAGTGGCGCCTAGTCGCGAAAGTAATTTCAGTGGTTCAAGAAAAGCCCCGGGATGTTGGTCCCGGGGCTTCGCATTAATTGACAATCTACTTCACTAAATTTCTCAGCACCGTGTGCAGGATGCCTCCGTTGCGGTAGTAATTCACTTCCACGTCGGTATTCAGCAGGACGGTGGCATGAAATTCGATGACCGAGCCATCTGCTTTCTTTGCTTTCACATTTACGACCGACTTCGGAGCCATCTTGTCGCTCAAGCCTTCGATGTCAAAAACCTCGTCGCCTTTCAAACCCAGCGATTCGGCATTCTGCCCATCCATGAACTTCAAAGGAAGCACGCCCATGCCCACCAGGTTCGAGCGGTGGATGCGCTCGAACGATTCGGCGATGGCGGCTTTCACGCCCTGTAGATTCGGTCCCTTCGCCGCCCAGTCTCGGCTCGAGCCAGTGCCATATTCCTTTCCGGCGATCACGATCACGGGGATGCCTTCGGTTTGATATTTCATTGCCGCATCGTAGATGCTCATCTCCGCGCCGTCGGGGAAATGCCTCGTCAGGTTTCCTTCCTCTGGCTCGACGAGCAAATTCTTCAGGCGGATATTCGCGAAGGTTCCGCGCGCCATCACCAGGTCGTTGCCGCGGCGCGAGCCATAGGAGTTGAAATCCTTTGGCTGGATGCCCAGACTTTGCAAATACTTTCCAGCAGGGCTGTCTGCGGCGATATTGCCGGCGGGTGAGATGTGATCGGTTGTGACAGAATCACGGAACATGCCGAGGACGCGCGCTCCGCGGATGTCACCCATGGATGGCAAGTCGAGAGTCAAAGTTTGGAAGTATGGCGGATGATGGATATAGGTGGATTTTTCATCCCATTCGTATAAGTCGCCGCCTGTAACCTTGATTCCCTGCCATGCTTCGGATCCTTCGAAAACGCTCGAGTAACGGTCTTCGAACATTTTCATATCGAGGCCCGATGCGATGGTTTCGGCGATCTCTTTTTGCGTGGGCCAAATATCCCTCAAATAAACAGGCCCGTCGGTTCCGTCGCCGAGAGGCTCTTTATCGAGGTTGATGTCTACCGTCCCTGCGAGGGCATAAGCGACAACGAGCGGAGGAGAGGCGAGGAAGCTGGCTTTGACGAGAGGATTGATGCGCCCTTCAAAGTTGCGATTGCCCGAAAGGACAGCCGCGGTCACAAGGTCGTTGCCCGTGACCGCTTTGGCAACCTCCCCGGGCAGAGGACCGGAGTTCCCAATGCACGTTGTACAGCCGTAAGCGACGATGTTGAATCCGAGTTTTGCGAGTGGATCAATCAAGTCTGCGCGCTTTAGATATTCGGTCACAACTCTTGAACCGGGTGCGAGCGACGTTTTGACATACGGCTTGACGCTCAATCCTTTTTCGATGGCTTTCTTCGCCAGCAAACCCGCGCCCACCATCACAGACGGATTCGAAGTGTTTGTGCACGAGGTAATTGCCGCGATGACCACCGCGCCGTGCTTCATTTTCATCGAGCCGCCGTTTGTCCCGAATGTGGCTTCGGTATTCAATGCTTCGGGTTTGAGTTCGAAGCCGCGCTCCTTCACCGGCGCGGATAATGACTTGTTGAACGTTTCTTTGAGTTCAGACATCGGCACGCGGTCCTGCGGACGTTTGGGTCCAGCCACCGAGGGCACAACAGACCCCAGGTCGAGTTCGAGCGTGTCGGTAAATTCAGGGTTGGGTGTGGAGGAGTCGCGGAACAGTCCTTGCGCGCGCGTGTATGCCTCCGTCAAATCAATTGTCTCGCTGGTGCGACCCGTAAGTTTCATGTAGCGCAGAGTTTCTTCATCCACGGGGAAATAGCCGATAGTCGCGCCATATTCGGGCGCCATGTTGCCAATCGTAGCGCGGTCGGGCAAAGACATCGAATCCAATCCCGGACCGAAGAACTCGACGAATTTGTCCACCACGCCTTTGTTGCGGAGCATTTGCGTGACTGTGAGGACGAGATCGGTGGCAGTGACGCCCTCCTGTAATTTGCCGTAGAGTTTGAAACCGATCACATCGGGCAGGAGCATATCCATCGGTTGACCAAGCATCACGGCTTCGGCTTCGATTCCGCCCACACCCCAGCCGACTACGCCGAGACCATTGATCATCGTCGTGTGCGAGTCTGTGCCGACCAACGTGTCTGGAAATGCAATGGACTCTTTGCCGCTTTTTTGAGTCATGACGACATTGGCAAGGTATTCAAGGTTCACCTGATGCACAATGCCGGTCATCGGCGGGACAACGCGGAAGTTACTGAATGCTTTTTGTCCCCACTTGAGAAATTCGTAGCGTTCGCGGTTGCGGAGAAACTCCATTTCGGTATTGCGTTGAAGCGCGTCTTGCGTGGCGAAGAAGTCCACTTGAATGGAGTGGTCAATGACCAGATCCACCGGCACGAGCGGATTGATCTTCTTCGGGTCGCCGCCGAGACGTGCCACTGCCGCGCGCATGGCGGCGAGGTCCACCACGGCAGGCACGCCTGTGAAATCTTGCATCACCACGCGCGCAGGGAGGAATGGAATCCCGGGTCGGCTTCCCCCCTTTAGGGGGGACGGGAGGGGGGTCCAACCAGCAATGTTTTTCACATCCTGTTGTGTAATTTCCTGGTCGTTGCATTGACGCAGTGCTGCCTCCAACACGATGCGGATCGAAAACGGAAGCCGCTTGAGTTGGGTCAGACCCGCTTTTTCCAATGCGTCGAGGCGATAGAAGATGTATTCCTTTTTCCCCACTTTCAACATGTCACGTGCTTTAAAGAAATCTTTCATAGGGTTCTCCTTTGGTGGTGTGTGCCCTCGCCCCATCCCCTCTCCCATCGGGAAGGGGATGGGGCGAGGGGCGAAGAACACAAAGGAGCGCCTTTGCCATCCTTGCCTGATAGTGCGTATTATAACTTCAAATCCTTTTCCAGTTGATTTACGAGTTTTTCCTTTTCGCTTTCGCCGATGAACGCCGCCTGCGCCGCCGCCACGATACGTTGTCTCAACGTGCTCGGGGGCATGTGCAGGTCTTCGCAGGCTGTGTAGTATTCGTGGCTCAAGGTGATGCGCGAGATGCTGGGGTCGTCGGTGTTGATCGTAACATTCAAGCCCGCCTCGTACATTTTCATCAACGGATGTGTTTCCAGCGACTCGAAAACGCCCGACTGATAATTGCTGGTGATGCAAACCTCGAATACCGTCTGGCGTTCCGCCGCCAGTGCGACGATGGACTCGTCCTCGAGCACGCGTACGCCGTGACCGATCCGTTCCGCGCCGATGTCTTGGATTGCTTCGCGTACGTTGTATGCTGGTCCCCATTCGCCCGCGTGGATGGTCACATGCAAGCCAGCCTGCTTCGCTTCTTTGAAGATTCCATAAAACGGCTGGGATGGAAAGTCCGCTTCGTTGCCTGCCAGATCCACTGCCACGATTCCGTCTTTGATGTGCTCCGCCGCCAGCCACGCCACCTGCTCGGCGAGTTCTGCACCCTCATGGCGGTTCACCGAGACGATCAAATTGACCGTCATATTGTATTGTTTTGCGGCATCCTTTGTGCTGGTAATGACCCAGTCAATCACATCGTGGAGGGGGAAGCGCTCCGCCCGGCTCAACGCGACGGGCGTGAAGCGCAATTCCATATACTTCACGTTGTCTTTCGCCGCGTCCTCAATTGTCTCTCGCGTGATTCGATGAATCACTTCGGGAGAACGGTAGAACAACCGCAGGGTGTTGAATTTTCCGAGAAAGTTCTGGAAAGTGAGTTTATCTTCTTCCTGAATCTGCACCAGCGTGCTCAAGCGCAGCACATCCGCCGGAATGGTGATGCCGTGTTGCTGTGCAATGTCGAGCATCGTGTCGAGCCGCAGTGAGCCTTCGAGATGGCGATGCAACTCGACTTTGGGAAGCGCCCGATATGTGTTGAGTGAAGCCGTGACTCGTTCGGTCATGTGTTGAAATTAATGTCGTCGGCGTTTCTTTTTCCTGCCAGAATCCACATTCGCTGACTGTAAAGCAACAGGTGCATCCGAAGTTTCGACGGGCTTTATTTCAACAGGTTTTGGCTGGTAAGCGAATACGCGGCTGATCACCAGTCCGCGGATATCTTCCACCAATTGTGCGAACATTTCGGAGGCGCGTGACTTGTATTGTACCAGCGGGTCACGTTGGGCGTAAGCCTCCAAACCGATGGAAACCCGCAACGCCTCGATACGCGTCAGGTAGTCCACCCACAACTCGGTGGTGGCGCCCAGCAATAACTGCCGATGGACTTCATTCAACACGTATCTGCCAATGGATTCGATCAACGCGTCACGGTCAGACTCAGGGAGGCTGGATACAGATTCGTTCAGCCGTTCCTCCCCGAACGCGTTTTTCGCTGGGACGCCAAAATCTGCGACCTTTTGCGCATTCGCGGAAAGGCGGTCGAACTCGCGCTGACCCCATGCCGCGCGCAAAGCCTCCTCCGCCTCCTCAAGGTGAGTCAACACATCTTCGATGATCAGCTCGGCTTCGCGCCCTTCGAGCAACTGCGCGATCAGAAACACATAACTGAAGCGCGAAAAGATCTGCTTCACCTGCCGATGCGTTTTCTGATCGAATATGGTTCGCGCGCCTTGAGAGACGGAAAGCAACAATTGAAGTTTTGTCGTTTCGTTCAGCTCGCGCGGCATTAAAGTCTCGATGTCGCGCGCGATTTGGCCCGTCAATCGTTCGCGGCGGCGAGCCATTGCGGTGCTTGCGGCATCGAGGATCTGGTCTGCCGCATCATCCCAGTTTGAGACCTCGAACTTTTCGCCCAGCGCCTCGCCGATGCGGTTTTGCGCGGCGGCGACAATACGGCTGGCGTAGTCGCCTGTCAGTTGCGCGCGAATCATATCTTTGACATCATCTTTCACGATTTCCGGTTCTGCGCCCAGTGTGCGGAGTTGATCGCTGTTAAGTCGAAGTTGCGTCCCGACCAGACTGTTGAGTTCTTCGACGATCTTCTGGGGACGTGGGGAATCCTCGCGGTCGCGCAAGCCTTCAACGAATGCGTCCACTGTATCATCGCGGCTAGCGATTTGCGTCTGGAGACTTTCCTCGGTGCGGTCAATAAACGCTTCGATTGCACGCAAGTTATGCGCGTTCTCCGCGTCAATAGAGCGAGAAATCAAATCTAATATTGAAGATTTAAAGTCATCGGTGTTGGCAAGTTCTTGAAGTAACAGAGACAAGCCGAAACTGGGGAAGAGGCGCTCTCCCGTCATGAACGGCGGTTGGATCTGTTCGAGCCAGGCGATCAACTTCCACGGACCCTCTTCGTCTTCCAATCCCGCTTCGACGCGCAGGTTGATTTCGGTCTCGAGCAGTGAAGCGATGTCGTCGCTCAAATCCTCTTTCACGAAGATACGATCGCGCTGACCATAGATTTGTTCGCGCTGTTTGTTGAGCACATCGTCATATTCGAGCAGATGTTTGCGCACGTCGAAGTTCGCGCCCTCGATGCGGTGCTGTGCCTGTTCGATCACGCGGCTGACGACGCCTGCCTCGAGCGGCAGAGATTCGTCCACGCGCATTCGATCCATGAGACTGCTCACCTGTGAGCCGCCCTGAATGCGCATGAGGTCGTCTTCTAGTGAAAGATAAAAGCGCGAGGAGCCGGGGTCGCCCTGGCGTGCGGCGCGCCCGCGCAACTGGTTGTCAATGCGGCGCGCATCGTGGCGCTCGGAGCCGACCACATGTAAGCCGCCGAGTTCCTTCACCCGCTCCATGTCTTCGAAATATTGCAAAAATGGCTTGATCTCGGTTTCGTAAATGCCAAAGTCGGACGGTTTGACATCTCGCAACGCCACGCGGCGATCCTCATGCGAAATATCAAATGGGTTCTCGTGCCCGCTTCTCCGCAAGACGCGATTGACCCCGCTGATGACTTCTTCTGCGAGCTCACCGCCGAGTTTAATGTCCACGCCGCGCCCCGCCATATTGGTGGCGATGGTCACTGCGCCGAACGCGCCCGCTCCGGCGATGATCTGCGATTCTTCCGTGTGCTTGCGCGCATTAAGCACCTGATGCGGAACGCCGCCCTGAAGCACGGTCTTGAGCCTTTGTGTATTGGATGAGTCGAGGTGAAGGATATTGAGTATGGTGTTGAAATTGTTCGGGTCTTCGGGGTTAATGTTTGTAATCCCAAATGGCTGGGCAAATTTTCGCAGCACATCCGGCGAGATTTTTTCAAGCGGCTCGTTGAACTGTTGCAGTTCCGGTATGAGACGCCCGTCCTCTTCGCGGTTGTTTGCCTCCATCCAGGCGCGTCTGACGAGGGCGATCTGCATCAATCTCCGGATGGATTCCGCATTCAGCCGTTGAGACAACGTTTCCGACGCCTCGACCGAAGTCGTGCCGGCGAGAATGGGGCGTCCGCGTACGTGTTCGCGAACGATCTCAGTCACCATGGCGCGCAGTTTCGCCTCGATGGTCTTGTAGATGACATCGGGATAATCCTTACGTCGGTAGTAGATGGGCGTTTGGCCTTCGTCTTCACGTTTAGCGAAGTACGAGAATCCGTAGCCGTCTTCATCTTTTGTTTTGATCTCGACCAGCTGCGAACTGTTTCCATAAGCAAGGTATTCGAGATTGGGCGGAATTGGACTGACCTCAAGGTTGTAGATCTTGCTGAACTCCTCGGCTTCGGTGAGAGCAGTACCGGTCATGCCGGCGAGTTTCTGGTACATACGGAAGTAGTTTTGCAACGTGACAGTGGCGTAGGTCACGTTTTCGGGTTCGATCCTCACGCCCTCCTTTGCCTCGACGGCTTGATGCAAGCCATCGCTCCATCGTCGCCCCGGCATGAGACGCCCGGTGAACTCGTCCACGATGACGACCTTGCCCGCCTGCACCAGATAGTCCTTGTTGCGGTGAAAGAGGAATTGGGCGCGCATAGCCTGCTCGAGATAACCCCGAATGCGCGCCTGTTCCGGCGTCACATCTTCCGGCCGATCGGGGTCGAGCAATGGCTGACCCATGATCTGCTCGACATGAGCCAGTCCGGTTTCCGTCAGCGAAGCGTTGCGGTCTTTTTCGTTGATCTCGTAATCTTCGGGTTTCAATTGCCGAACCACCTGCGCTATTCTGCCGTACCATTCCAAATTTCCCGAGGCGGGACCGGAGATGATCAGAGGTGTGCGCGCTTCGTCAATCAAAACGTTATCCACCTCGTCCACGATGGCGTAGTGATGACCACGTTGCACGCGGTCGCTCAGCCGCATGGTCATGTTGTCGCGCAGATAATCGAAACCGAACTCGGAGTTTGTGCCGTAGGTGATATCCGCTTCATACGCCAGATGCCGGTCTACCAGACGCAGGTGATGCTGATCCTCATGTGTCGATTCACGCTCCATATCCACGAGGAATGCCTTTTTTCCATTTTCGGTCGCCGCCATCTGCAAGACCCCGACGCTCAAACCGAGCAGTTGGTAGATCGGCGCCATCCAGCGCGCGTCGCGTCGCGCAAGATAATCATTGACCGTGATGAGATGCACGCCTTTCCCAAGCAATGCATTAAGATAAATTGGCAATGTGGCAACGAGGGTTTTTCCCTCGCCGGTGCGCATCTCCGCGATGGAACCGCGATGTAGCGCCACGCCACCGATCAGCTGGACATCGTAGTGACGCAAGCCAATGGTCCGCTTGGACGCTTCGCGCACTACAGCAAACGCCTCCGGCAGGATTTCATCCAACGCATCCTGCTCCGCCCGGAATTGTTCCTTCTCGCCCAAACCTTCCACGTTTCCGATGAGTTCGGCAAGGCGCGCGCGAAATTCGTCCGTTTTAGCTCGCAAGGCATCTCCGTTCAGCGACTCGAATTCAGCTTCGAGTGCATTGATCTGCTCTGCGACTTCACCATATTGTGCGATGGTTCGTTTGTTGGGGTCTCCCCCGAACATTTTCACAAAACTTTTCAGCATTGGTTACCTTTTCGGTGGGGGATTATACTGCTTTCTAGTGTATGCCCGCGTATTTTTTACTACATTCTCTCGATCTTAGAACAGAATGGTAGCATGGAAGTATTAGCGAAATATAAAAGGCACGAGATATGCTTCGTGCCTTTACTATGCCGTAACGCCTGCCTCAGCAACAATGGCGGCTGGTGGTCATGCCCTCGTTGTCGTACTGCCCGTCTTTATTCTGTTTTTGAGCCTAGACCCGATACTCGACCCTGCACTGATCTCTGAAACGCGCCTGAGATAGCCCTCTCGGCGTAAGGCAAATAATTCAGATGGATATTCAGGCTCTGCCTTCTTTAACTTCCCCAAATACTTGACCACAGCTTGCTGGTCTTTGAGGGCGAGTACCATGTTTTCTATAGTTCCTCGAGTTGCAAGCCGAGCGCCCTGCGCAGTTTGGCGATCCCGCGGTTTTGTATGACCTTGATGTTGTTCACTTCCTTGCCGATAATGTCGGCAGTCTCTTTTAGGCTAAAATCTTCGAGAAATCGCAAAATGATGACGTGACGCTGGTCGTCGGTCAATTCGGAATTCATCGCCGAGATCAAGGCTTCCATCATGACGCGTTCTTCGATCTGTGTTTGGGTTGGTGTGATCTGGCCCTTTTCATAGGTGCCAACGGCTAACTCCAGTGGAGCAGTGTGCTGGTTATCGCGTGAGCGGTCTACTACAAGATGGTAGGCAGTTTGATACAGATAGGAGCGGAGATTGGTGCGCGGACCCTTGCCGGCGGCGAATTGTTCCAGCAGTTGTGCGAAAACATCACCAACAATATTGTCGGCAAGAATTGGGTCGAGGCACAGCCGCAGGGTATATTTGTAAATAGCGGGCGCGTACTGATCGAAGATGGCGGTCAGTGCTTCCTCGTCCAGTTTTTGGGCGGCTTTAAGCAGGGCAATCGTGTCTGTCATAAGTCTGCGCGTCCGCTACGATGAGTTCACTGAATAAAACGCCGATCTCGAGATGAAAGAATTTTGAGGGCATTGGAAAACCGCCAGGAGAATCCTATTATAAACCGGTGCGCCTGTCTAGAGTTTCAATAGGTTAGGGGCTGAATCCCTACGAGATTGTCAGGAATCTTGCTGGATTTGCGGTTACCGACGGCGGTAATAAAGCCTTCATTTAGCAGGTCAATGCTGTGTTGAAGTTGATATAATCTCCCACAGGAGTAAATTATGTTTTCACTCGAAGGACCAGACCGCCGCACGGAGGAAGAGCGAGTCCGTAAGGAAGGGCGTCTTCCGCCTGGGCAGTCACTTACACTTAAATTTCCCGTCCTGCACTATGGACCCGTGCCGCACTTCAACCCTGCGACGTGGGATTTCCGCGTGTGGGGCGACGTGGAGGATGAAAGGCATTGGACGTGGGATGAGTTCAACATGCTTCCGCGCGCGAAGATCAAAATGGACATCCACTGCGTGACCCGTTGGAGTAAGTTCGATACGGTCTGGGAAGGCGTTTCGGTGAAGACGATGGTGGAGCAGGGCCTCATCAAGATCAAGCCCTCAGCCACGCACGTGATGCAACACGCTGAATATGGGTTTACGGTTAACCTGCCGCTGGAGGTTGTGTTGCAGGATAATTTTTTGATGGCGACCCACCTCAACAGGGAACCGATCTCGCCGGACCATGGCTATCCGTTGCGCGGCATGGTGGGGTTCATTCCCGGGCGTGAAGACCTCGAAACGCCCTATTTATGGAAAGGCGCAAAGTGGCTTCGCTCACTGGAGTTTATGTCGCGCGACCGGCGCGGCTTTTGGGAACAGGCAGGCTACCATAACCGCGCCGACGTATGGCGCGAGGAACGGTTTGGATGAAAAACAAAACGGACGGCTAGATTACCGTCCGTTTTGTTTTCGCTAAGGTCTTGTTCCCAACGTCAACGTGACATCCAGCAATTGGTCGTCGCGCAACACAGTCAACACAACAGTATCGCCGGGGGATTTGCTGGTGATGAGATAACTCAACAGGTCATCGAAAGTTTTCACTTCTTTGCCGTCGAAAGCGATGATTAGGTCTCCACCGGCGTTCAAGCCGTTGATGCTCGTCGGCGAATCACCGGCCCGGATTCCTGCCTGCTCTGCCGGTCCTCCGGGGACTACCGAAGCGACGTACGCGCCGGTGTAGCGACTTAGTCCCAAGGCTTCGAATTCAACGAGGCTGAGGTCGCTATCCGACGAAATGCCGAGGTAGGGATAATCATATTTTCCGTCGCGAATCAAGAACGGGACAATTCGCTTCACCAAGTTGATGGAGATCGAAAAACCGACGCCGGAGTTGACGGCGTTGCCGGTTAGTTCATTGATGTTGTTCGTTCGGATGGATTGATTGACACCAACCACCTCGCCGTTTAAATTAAACAGCGGTCCGCCCGAGTTGCCGGGGTTGATCGCGGCGTCGGTCTGGATGATGTCGGCGTTACTGAAGAAGCCTCCATCGGGTGCGGCGTGTGCAGGTTGCGTGCGCCCGAGACCGGAGATGATGCCAAGCGTCATTGTGCCGCTCAAGCCAAAGGGGTTGCCAATGGCCACCACGGGCTGACCAACCAAAAGTGTGCTCGAATCGCCGATGGGAAGCGGATGAATTTCCTCCGCTGGCGCATTCACTTTCACCACGGCAATATCCGCATCTACATCAAATCCGATGACGGTTCCGGGCGCTTTGTAACCGGAGGAGAAGGCAACCTCCACCGTGCTTGCGCCGTCCACCACGTGTTGGTTAGTGACGATATGACCTTCGCTGTCGAAGATGAAGCCCGAACCTTCTCCGCTATCTGTGCGAACCGCGACCACGCCGGGGATAACTTGCTGATAGAGCGCGGCAAGCGACCCGTCAAGAGGAACCGGGTTCGCCGAGACCGGCGCAAAGGTTGGAACAGGTTGCACGGGAGTATCAGCCGTCGGCTGAGGAAGAGCGGTGATGCCGGGCAATTGACATGCCGCGACGATAAAAGTCAATATGGAAAATGAAAACAGGATTCGTTTCATGTTGTCCTTTCTGTTGCCATCGTCAGGGGAACGTTGATCTAGAATTTGATCTTCGAAGCTTCTTCGAGCAATTCGCGTTGCTTCGCTGAGAGATATTTCGGGACTTGCACTTTGAGTCGAACGAACAGGTCGCCCTTTTCTTTCGGATTTTTCACGTGCGGCATACCGCGCCCAGCGAGACGAAATACCTGCTCGGGCTGTGTGCCGGCAGGGATGTTCAACTTTACCTTGCCTTCCAGTGTTTCTACGTCTGCTTCGCCGCCGAGGACAGCCGTGAAAATATCGACGGTCGCGGCGGTATGCAGATCGTTGCCGCGTCGTTCGAAGCGCAGGTCTTCCTTCACATCCATGATTAGATACAAGTCGAGTCCGTTGGGACCTGCGCCTGCCACACGCACTCTCGAGCCTGTGCGCACGCCGGCAGGGATACGGACTTGTTTCTGCTTGCCGTTGGTTTGAAGCAGGCGCGTGGTGCCGCGATACGCTTCGTCGAGCGTGACCTCCAGTTCCTGTTGATAACCCTGCGGTTGTGAACGCGCAGGACCTCCGCCTCCGAAGATGGTGCGGAAGAAATCGGAGAAGCTGCCACCGCCGAACATGTCGTTGAGGTCGTCAAAATCCACGCGTGTGCCGCTATATTGACCCCAGTTGAAATTGCCGGGTGTTCCGCCGCGTCTTTGCCATTGTGAAAAATCGGAACCAAGCCTGTCGTAGTGTGAGCGCTTGTTCGAATCGCTCAACACTTCGTAGGCTTCGTTGATTTCCTTGAAGCGCTCCTCGGCAGGCTTGTCGCTCGGGTTGTAATCGGGGTGATATTTCTTGGCGAGTTTGCGATACGCCTTGCGGATCTCGTCCTCGCTGGCGTTGCGCTCCACGCCGAGGATTTTGTAGTAATCCTTGTAGTCCATGTTTGTATTTTTACACCGCGCCGAATGCAAGTCAAGCACCCGTCAGTAGGTCTAACGCAACTCTAATTGACTTGTTTGGAGTGACATCCCGCTTCATTCGCAAGGACGGTTGACTCGCCCTAGCCGATGTTCTTCACCAGATAGAGTTCACCGCGCTCGAAACCGCGATTGAGATAATAGCCCCGCGTGCCGACAGCTGAAATGACCGCCATGCGTCTAAATCCGTTGGCGATGGCGACTCGTTCCGCTTCTGCTAGCAGACGCGTTCCCAACCCAACATGTTGCGCCGCGCCGTCCTTCTCTGCGCCGACGGGAAGCGATTGACCATAGACGTGAACTTCACGGATCAACGCCGCTCCTTCCAAGTCGCTGATGCCTGTTTGCTGAGAATTTTCCCCCGGTAAGGACAACCGGACGAACCCTGCGAGCTTGTCATCAGCTGTGACATATGAGATGAAGTGCTCCTCCGCTTTGCCAGCCTGATAGACCAAGTCATCGAGCCGTAAAACTTCAACACTGACCGATCTGCTCTTCACCTCACGGCAGCGCACGCACTGACATTTCGTCCCGCGCCGCTTCAACTCTTCGTGAACATCTTGCCGCAAACTCGTCCTGCGGTTCCCCTCCACCACATTCGTGGATGGAATGTCGCGGATGACGCGGTTGACGCGGCAGTAGCGCGGAATGGTCGGCTTGATGTCCGCGATCAGGTCGATCAATTCCTGTGTGCTATATGGCTTGAACTCGCCGCGTTTCCAGTATTCGTATAGCTCGGCATTCGCCAGCAATTGATTCGGGTAAATCTTGATTTCGTCCGGGCAAAAATCGTTCCACAATCGAGCGAAATCTTCACGGTCCGATTCGGGAGTCGCGCCGTGCAGGTTGGGCATCCAGTGCAACACGATCTTGAATCCCGCCGCGCGGAGCAGGGCAGTGGCTCGACGCGTGCACTCGACATCGTGCCCACGCTTGTTCATCTCGAGGATGCGGTCATCTAGGCTTTGCGCGCCCATCTGGACTTTCGTCACACCGAGGTGGCGCAGCCAGCGGACTTCGTCCGCATTGATCTCATCCGGGCGAGTCTCGATGACAAGCCCTACGTTGCGATGGTGAGTTGTTTCGTTGTACGCTTGTGCTTCTGCAAGTTCGCGTTCGCCAATTTTGTATTCTCCCTCATCCCTGTCCGACGGACGGGTGAGGGAAGCATTCATCGCATCGAAACATCTCTTCACGAACCATTCCTGATACTCGCGTTTATACGAAGACCACGTGCCGCCGAGAATCAACAATTCGATCTTGTCTGTTGGGTGCCCCAACGCTTCCAACTGACTAATACGCGATCTCACCTGTGCATACGGGTCGAATTGATGTTCCACCGCGCGCATCGCGCCGGGCTCATCGGGCAGATATGACTTCGGCATCCGCACATCGGTGGGGCAGAAGATGCATTTGCCCGGGCAGGGATACGGCTTGGTGAGAACTGTCACCGTCGTCACACCTGAAAGCGTGCGCATCGGCTTCATGCGGAGCCGCTCGAGAAGGCGCGTATCCGCCTGCATTTCACCCGACCTGACGAGTTCGTTGTATAACGTCACCAGCATAGATTTGTTGAGATAGCCGCTCCCGTCTGCAAGCGGATGACTGCGCAGGGTTTTTGTCACATCATGTCCGCGTTGGATCAATCCCAGCACGTGACGCGCCAGTTCTTTTTTATCGGGGGTGAGGAGATGCGTGGCTCGCCACAACTCACGTCGTTCGATGTGTAGGCTCATCGTGGCGAGATTATACCCGTTATAATCCTCGCATGGATTCAGCGACGGCGACTCGTCTCATCGAACTCAATCGTGAGTTTTACACCCGCTTCGGCGATTCGTTCTCTGCCACGCGGCGTCGGATTCAACCGGGCGTGCGGCGCGTGCTCGATTCGCTGGCTGGGGATGAATCCATTTTGGATCTCGGATGCGGCAACGGGGAATTTGCGCGTGAACTGGCAAAGCGCGGTCATCGTGGACCGTATCTTGGCGTGGACTTCAGCCTGCCTCTCCTGCGGGAGGCTGATTCTCAGCTTGAGGGATTCACTGCAAAATTTTTGGAGGTTGATCTTACGAAGTTATCTGGATTGAGCGGCCAGCTTTCAATTGCCGGAGGCTGGTCGCTGGTCACCGCCTTTGCGGTTCTGCATCATATTCCAAACCGTGAGATGCGATTGGAGATCCTGAATGAAATTCGCAAACTTCTGAACCCAGCGGGTCGGTTCATTCATTCCAACTGGCAGTTCCTCAACAGTGAAAGGCTCAAAGCGCGAATCCAGCCGTGGGAACGCTCGGCAATCTCCCCGTCGGAGGTAGATGCGGGTGATCATCTGCTCGACTGGCGGAGCGGGGGTGAGGGTCTGCGTTATGTCCATCACTTCAGCATAGGGGAGTTGAACGAGTTGGCAGGCGCGGCTGGTTTTCAGGTGGAAGACACTTTATTCTCCGATGGCGAGGAGGGGAACTTGGGCTTGTATCAAATTTGGAGACCCCGGGTGTAAGAAACCCCTGGTATGCCGTGTCTGACAAATGTTCTAATTTATTGCCTGACCCAAATCGGAGAATGCCATGGCTTTGAACGTGCTTGAACGAATCGAAACCGGTCTGGTTGAAAAACGCAACGCGGTGACGGAATTTCTCGAGACGGCTTCGGAGGCTGAGAAGGAAATCTGCCTATGCGAGGACGACCATTGCGTGCAGGATCATCTGCACGTCATCGAAACGAGCCTCGAGAAGCTGGAAGACAAGACGCTGGGCGTCTGCGAGATTTGCCACGGATATGTGGAACCCAGCCGACTCGCAATGGATTACACCGCGGCTATTTGTTTGGATCACTATTCCGACGACGAGAGACGCCGGCTGGAATCGGAACTGGAGTTATCGCAGATCGTTCAGCGCGCGTTGTTGCCGCAAACCGCGCCGGTCATCTCCGGCGTGGAAGTGGCTGCGTTCAGCCGTCCAGCGGATATTATTGGCGGCGACTACTTCGACTTCTTTAAGTTTCGCGATGGGACGCACGGTCTGGTCATTGCGGACGTGAGCGGACACGGCGTTGCGGCGGGCATGTTGATGAGCAGTCTGCAAACTGCCCTACGGACGATTGCGCCCGAGACTGACTCGCCCGCCGAAATTTTGGAGCGCATCAATCGCTTTTATATCCACAATGTAAACTTTACAACGTTTGTAACCGTGTTTCTCGCTCGCTTTGACCCGATCAACTTGGAGTTGACCTACGTCAACGCTGGACATAACCCACCAGCCGTTCATCGAGCCATCGGAAACGAAATCCACTGGCTCAAGCCGACTGCTCCCGCAATTGGCTTGGCTGAGTTATTTCACCCGCGCACAGAATCGGTCGTACTCTCAAGAGGCGATTCGTTGTTGCTCTACACAGATGGAGTGACTGAAGTGTTGAATATGAATGGGGATGAGCAATTCGGTCAAGATCGGCTGGCTGAGCTTTTCGTGCAAAGCGCCGACCTTACCGCGCCTGACATATTGCAAACCGTGTATCAGCGCGCAAGCGCATTCGGGAGCAATAAGGCGCTGGCAGACGATGTGACCATGGTAGCGCTGAAAATATCGAACTGATATAAAAAATCCTCAAAGTCGGCTGACCTTGAGGTTTTTTTATTTGCTCACTGCTACGCGGTTTCTCCCCTTATGTTTCGCGATATACATTGCCTGATCTGCGCGGGCGACGAGGGTTTCGAGTTCGTTGGTATTTTCGTCCTTGGCTGCCACTCCGATGCTGACCGTAATCTTCAAAATCTGGTCCTTGAAATCGAGTTTCGTTTCCGAGACCGACAATCGAAGGCGTTCAGCCGCCTGAAAAGCGGTCTCCAGTTCGGTATCCGGCATTAGGACGATTATTTCCTCGCCGCCATATCTGCCGACCAGGTCAATTTCACGAACCGAATCCCTGCAGAGCCTCGCAAACTCTTGAAGTGCCAGATCGCCCGCCTGATGCCCGTACTCGTCATTGATTTGTTTGAAATGGTCGAGGTCGAGCATTAGACAGCTAAATGGACGATTGAACCGGTTTGCCCTCGAAAACTCTATGCGGCCCAATTCAAACAGACTGCGGCGATTGTGCAGCCCGGTGAGCGAATCGGTGAGGGCAAGGTTTTGCACCTCCTGAAACAAGCGTGCCCGCTCGAGGGAGATTCCGATCTGCTTCGAGAAAATGGACATGACGGGCAGATCGGCTTTCGTCAAGTTGCTCCCCCACACCCATAGGATTCCAAGCAGATTGTCTTCGAACATCAAGGGTAGTCGAATGAGTTCTGCTTGCGAGGCGATGCCTGCTTCTTGAAGGATATTCACTATGTCCTTATTGGTATTCCTTGTAGAGAATATCTGGACTTCGTCTTTCGTGCTGGTGACGGCTACGGATTGGGAATCCTCATCTTTGCCCAGCGAAGAGACCATCTTTTCTCCGGGAAACGAATGATTGATCAGTGGAAAGCCGGTGCCTCTTTCAAATCGCTCAAGTAAATCTGCATCCATAGACGCGTAGTTGATCGTGAAAAGCCCTGTCTCGCTCTCATAAAATGCCATGACACAGGCGAGGTTGATCTTTTTCAGTTCACTCCCCAAGACTTGGATGATTTGATCGGGCTGAAGAGCTTTTTCAATGTGGGTTGTAATGTGAGCGAGGGCGTAGATCAGGTCGTTGGAATGAGCGAGTTGCTCGAGCCATCTTCTCTCTGCCACTTCCGCCCGCAGTTGCTCGATCGCCGTGGCGAGTTGACCAGCAAGTGTGGTCAGCAGAAACTCATCATCCGCCGTGAACGCATTCGATTTGGCGCTTTCCGTATTGATCACGCCCAGAATCTGATTCTTGATTTTGATCGGCACGCAGAGCTCGGAAACCGTTCTTTCATCTACGTCGATGTAGTAGTTCGTTTCGCTGATGTTTCCTAAGCGGATCGCGGTTCCGGTTTGCGCCACCCGCCCACTAACCCCTTTGCCAAGTGGAATTTCTGGAGGCTTGATCCCTTGGACTGACCCGAACCGGTAGGACGGATGAGGCAGCAAAACCTCCCTCTTGTCATCCACTAGAAGAATTCCAAAGTTGTCGGGAAATAGATTCCTGCCGATGACTTCTGTGGTGCGTTCGATTAGCTGATCAATGTTGTCGACCTCGGTGGCGGTAACAGCGACTTCATGCAACATCGTCAATTGTTTTACCCGCAATTGCGTGTCTTCCAGTAGTTGTAATTTTGTCAATACCATCGCGATCTGCTGAGCCGCGATCTCCGCGTAGGTAATGTCTTGCTCGTCAAATTCGCGCTGGGCGTTGTATCCCAGCGTGAAGGATGCGATCTTATCTCCCTCGAGGATTAGCGGAACTCCAAGTATGGATCGGCTGGAAAGAATCGAGGTGAGTTTTTTGGTGATGCGCGGGGCGAATCTGATGTCCGGTATGGCAAGTGCGCGTCCTGCTTGCATGACTAAGAAAGCTACCGTTCGTTCGCCCGGCTCGAATACCAGTGTTGGAAAGAGATCGCGCACCGAACCATACGCGTACATGGGACGAGTAACCTTTTGCGATTCGTCCCAAAAGGAGAATAGGCAATCGTCGGCTTGAAACAATTTTCCAAACCCTTCCACGAGAATTTTTAGCGCTCTATCAAGATTATCCGACTCGAGAGCAACCCTTGTTACGTCATGCAGAGACTCGAGAAAATCTGCATAATTCTTGCGTTCTTTTTCCAGTTTTTCCAGTCTGTTGATCGCCTGATAGCGCTGGCGAGTGACCGTTCCGAGAGTGCCGATAATAAGGCCAATAAATAGCAACGCCAGGGATCCGATGATGACGTCCAATTGTCGAAAATAATCGGTCGCCAATTGGCCGCTTGAACTATGAAGAGCGAGGTCAAGCATAATGGACAGCGCAGTAAAGAGGATGCCTCCTCGAAGACCGAAGAACCACCCTCCACCGATGATGGGAATAATTGCCAGCGAATGAGCCGCCTCCTGATTTTCAGGATGCAACCGGAGTACCAGCGCTACATACGCTACGAACGCGGCTCCCACCATCCCAACGGCATACACGTTTTTTTCTGGATATCCGATTCTTCTCAAGAAACGCAGCAATTTGGAGTTGTACATGATGCCTTGTCTCGATGATATTTTATTCGATAGCTGGGCGGCTTGTATTGCAAGAATGAATCATTTCCCTGGAATCGCCCGCGTTGACAACGCGTGTATTTCGGTGGAGGGCTCTTTTTAGGTCGGAACGTTGTTTACATTTGCAATGTACTGCCACCAGTTGTTGTGAATTCCATTCTTTCGCCCCTTTGCTTTTGGAAAATGTTTCATCCACCACGAGTGGTGTTTGCGGATGTCGCCATTGCCCCATTCGTCGGCGGAGACTTCACGCGTGATGCCTTTGAGGTCTGGGAAGTTATATAACCAATCGTCACATTCGCTCACCACCACGGACGGGTTGTTCCAATCGTAGCCCCGACGGCTATTCGGCGCGAAGTGCACGTTGCCCAGCGCGGCTTTCCCCGGGGCGGTCTGGTCGTATCGAATGAAGCGATTCCACAAGTGATCGTCCCCGCTCAAATGCGCGAAGGTCTTCTCCATGATGGATTCAGCGCGATGCCCCATGTTTTCGAGCATTTCACCCACGCCGCGTTCATACGAAAAACCCATGACGACAAAGCGCCGCTTTGCCGCATCCGTATGTCTGAGTGGAGGCGCAATGCACCAGAACGCGCCGGGTCCAGCCATGATCGATTCGTAAAACCCCGCGTGCGGAAAGTTGAAGACCCACAGTTCGTCAATCTCATTTTTTGCCACGCGCTGCAGGACGTTGAAACGTTTGATGATCGCATGATAATCCACCTCCTGCGGCAGGCGTGGAGGGGTTCTGCCGCGCAGTACATTGAGGTAGGTTTCCGCGTCGTAGGTGTATCCATCCACTTTGGCGGGGAAGGCGTTCACGTCAATGCGCTGGACGATCTGATAACGTACGAGTCCGCCGGTCACTTGCAGGATGTCGGACATGAAGCCCACGCCCAATTCTTCGACAGTGTTCCAACGCATATATTCGGAGAGTTTTTTTCCCGATGTTTTGTCCACCACCGGGTCGTAAACAATGACAAGCGTTTTGAGGATCGTCTGCTGAGGAGGTTCGTCCGCAGAGTCTGGAACAACCGTCACCTGCGCGGGAGGCGGTGCTTGTTGTCGAAAACGGGAGAAAAAATTCATGTTGAGGGAAGCGAATCCAGAATCTGTGCGGCTAGGGGAGATTCGTCGCGAAGTAGACCTGATTCTCAATTGCCAAGTACAACACGTAATTCGGGCTGACCGCCATCGCACCCGCGGGACCCGCTTGGAATGGATTGCCGTCGCCCGCGTTGCTTGTGATCTGGTTTTGGAGTTCGAGAGATCGCGGCGTAAACCGGAATACTTTTCGGTTTTCCGAATCGAGCAGTAGGAGCACGGAATTCGGCGCGGCGGTGAGTGACATTTGCGTAAAGTGCGCCTGTGCGAAGAGGTTGATATCCTGATGAGCAGGGAAGGGGTCTAGGAAGTTGAGTGGGTCGAGACACTTCGTAGGAGTTTGGGTAATGCGGCTGAACGTGCACGTCGAAACGTGACCATCGGCATGAAGCAAGTAAAGGTCATCGCCGCTCACGGCAAGGTCAATGGCGGTGTCAATTGTGTCAGGTATCTGGTTGCCGAAGTAGAAATATGGTGTGTCTACGAATGTGCTTTCCTGACCAACGTATACCCACACGGAACGCGCGGTTGCGTCGAGAACGTATAGGTTTCCGCTATCCAGCACAAATGCCGTGACGCGTCCCCAGTTGGTGTTGGGGAGCGAAGGCAGGGGGATGGCTTGTGGAACTTGTCCCGGTGCACAGTAGAGAAGGTTTCCTACGGCATCAATGCCCAGCACGGTCGCGCTTGCAAGATTGACTTTTGGCAATGCCAACAGGTCAACAAGTGTGCCGACCTGATACCCGGCGTATGTTCCAGATTTGCAATTAAAGGTTGTGTCAAGCTCAAGACTGCGGCCGGTGAACGACGCATGCAAAATCTCGCCGCGCGTTGCTTCGAGCATGTACAAGTCGCTTTCGCTTGCCGCCAGGCGACTGATCTGCGCGTCACCGCCGAGCCCGTTGGTGAATGCGGGGACAAATTCGAGTCGCAGAATGCCCATCAGCGAATCAAGATTCGATTGCGCCATCTGCTGCAGTTGGTCCGATTGCTCGGTTTCGCCGTATGCCTCCGCCTGATTCAACAACTCGAGGGATTTTTCCCACGCATCACGTTGACGGGCTGGGTCCGTTTCGCTCATCCCGCGCGCCACTTCATTTTGCGCCTGACGATAATATTCTTCGTATTGCACGCTTTGTCCGAAGCGCAAGTACACGACCACAGCCATTGTCCCGACCAGGATCGGGATGATCAACGCGATGAAGACTAGGGCATAGGTGGGCATGAAGAACATCTGGTGTTGACCCGCTTCGCTCGCCGGGGATTCTGTTCCGGGCAATAGACGCGGGATGAAGCGTTGCAGGAAGGATCGCAATCTCTCGTTCACGCGCCGCCCGGACTGAATCCCACCGACCATTACTTTTGCCATCTGGCGAGTTGCCACGGTGTGAGCGCTGGGCTTCTCTGCTTTTGATGCAGAAGTCGCGGTAGTCGTTACTGGCGTTTTCTCTGCCAGAGTTTCTTCGGTGAGGCGTTCTTCCGCTTCGGGTTCCATCTCGGACTCGAAAGATTTTGTGCGCGGAATGGATGGCGGGAAACTTCGCGCCGCGGATTCGGGCTCCTCTTGAATAGGCGGAATCAACTCCTCCGGTTGCGGTGGAATTGCGTACGCCGAAGGCTGTAGGATATGCGCCGCAAAGTCTGCCATCCCATCGAGTTGTTCCTCGGTGATTGCGGGAGAATCGAGCTGTTGTAGACCGGTAGCAGGAGATTCTTCCTCAATATTGGAAACACTCGCCTGTTCAAGTTCTTCCTCGGGGGTTGCATCGAATTGCGGTTCAGGTATTCCGACCGGCGTGGTCGCTTGCGGCGTTGGATCAGCCGCACCTTGAACTGAATTGGAAGGCTCGCTTTGAGGTTGGCGCGCCGCGTGCACGTCAACGTGCAAAATTGTGATCGCGCCGTGCCCGGGCTGAGGTTGGATGAGCGTGGCATGCAAGTCGCCCTTGGCATACGTCAACTTGCGATAACTGGCGTCGAACGATGCCGGCGGTCGCTCGCCGAGGAGGTCGGCTTCCCAATCCTTTGGGAATCTTCCGCACAGCACAAGCAGATCGTTGGAATGCAATTCCACCTGTGAAAGATACATTTGGGCGTTCTGACTTGACCCCAGTCCTTTGCCCGAGAGCGCCGAATCGTGAATGTGACGCGACTGCCCCTCGCCCACCCAAACTGCGTGGACGGGTCCGCTGAGCAGCAACGTGCATTGCGTTTCTCGCACGACCGCGAGGACGAGCAAGCCCAGCGCGTATTGCCCGCGCCCACTCGTGGAGAGGTTTCGTTCGAGCAGTGTGGTATTGAGGTTGTCCGCGGCTTTTCGCATCGCGCTCGTAAGTGAGCCGGGCGATTGATAGAAGATATTCGCCGCGTTGTTGTTGATCTGCTCCAGTTCCGTGCTCGAAAACGAGGCGTTGCCCGAAACCATGAGATACATGATCAGGCCGTCTCTTTCGCGCCCCCGTGCCGCTTTGCGCGAAGGCGTGAGCGCGAGCAGACCCGGCAATTCGGCGGAGTCTTGTCCGTTGATTCGATGAATGGGGAGGATGTTGAGGTCGAAAGTTGGCACGGCGTAAGAATGATCGAAAACTGACTATCATTATACTGGTAAAATTTGTTAATGTAATCGCAGGGGCGGAGCATGCTCCGCCCCTGTTTTATGGATGTGACATGGACTTTAGACTCCACAAAGGATTCTCCGAAATTGATTCCGCCTTATGGAACGCGCTCGTCGAACAGAGCATCGCCGATACGCCGTTTTCACGTCATGAATATCTCGGCGAATGGTGGAAAACACTTGGCGGTGGTGAGTGGAAGAATGCCGAATTGGTTCTGATCTCTGCAACTGAAAACGACCAGCTAATCGGAATTGCGCCGCTTTTCATCACAGAGTACGAAGGTGAAAGGTCGCTTCTGCTAATTGGAAGCATTGAAATCTCCGATTACCTGGATTTAATTGTACGCGAGCAGGATTTGTCGGACTTTCTTTCCGGGCTGGCGGATTTCCTCGCCTCGTCCCTCGGGGAGAGCTGGTCCGCCATAGACTGGTACAACATCCCCGATGACTCTCCTACGCGCGTTGCACTGAAAACGGAGTGTGAAAAACATGGGTGGAACCATCATGAAGAAATCTATCGCCCGACCCCTCGAATTCCCTTGGGCGGTTCATTTGACGAATATCTCGCGGGCATAGAAAAGAAGCAACGTCATGAGATTCGCCGCAAAATGCGCCGGGCGGCCGAGTCGGGCAGGGTCCGCTTTCATATTGTGGAAAAGAATGTGAACATTGAGCCTGAACTAGAGTCCTTCTTTCATTTGATGATCCAGGACCCCAACAAGGCTCAATTTCTTCGTGACATCATGCGCGATCAAATGTCACGTTCTATTCGTGTCGCGCATCAGCAGGGATATCTCTGGCTGGCGTTTCTTGAGGTGGACGGCGTCAAAGCCGCTGCGTCACTGAACTTCGATTACAAGAATAAACTGTGGGGATACAACTCGGGCGTCAGCCGCGACTTCATGGAACTCTCCCCCGGTTGGGTTCTACTGGCGCATACCATCCAGTGGTGCTGCGATAACGGACGCTATGAATTCGACTTTATGCGCGGTGATGAGGAATACAAGTATCGTTTTGGAGGGGTGAACCGATTCGTGATGAGGGTGAGGGCGATCAAGAGCCCAGGTTCTTCTTCGTGAACAGATCCTGTATCACATAACCACATAAAGCGAAACCGAGTAAAACGAATGGCATTTGCCATGCCATAGGGAAGAGGAATGTGTGAATGTAAGACGTAGGTTTGAAGATGATATACCATGAAAGCGGTGCAAGAATTGAATACCAAGTTGCAATAACCAGTGGCAACCCTGCCTCCGAATGATTGCCGCGTAGACTCGCCTGATGTTTGTGAAGATAAAAGGCAGTGAACAACGCAAATGCAACGATCAAATGCCAATACGCGACCGAAATACTTTTCTCACCGCCCGTAGGGATGGAGATTGCCTGCGTGTTCAAATATTTTCCGATCACGGTCCCATAGCCGGCGCGCAAACTTTCAGCATACACACCGCGATATTCATCAGGGTTTCCCATGGCGCGTCGGTTGAACGTGTCGGTAATGTAATAGATTCCGCTCTTTAGACTTCCATCTGCCGCAGAAATCTGAAGGATGAGTATGCCCAGTCCGGTGATGATTGCCAGCGCGAGCGTGATACCAAGAACTGTTGCTCGTCGCATCAGAGTTTTCCAACCCCACTTGTCCTTCACAGCGAAATAAACGAACGGTACGCTGGCCATGACAAGGGAAGTTGTGATGATCTCGTATCCCGTAAAAAGGATTTTGATCAGAACAGTGACAAAAATTACAGAATAGATCTTAAGCGTAGGATATCTGTTCTTTTTTGAAGCGTCAGCGAGCATGTATGTTCCATAGACAAATGGCAGGAAAAATGCCCACAGATTCCAATACAGACTTCCCGCGGGAAGGATCATCCATTCAGAGACAGCCGCGAACAGCAGCAGCATAATCGCTGCCAGCCAGCCGAATTCGATTGCGATTCCTGCCGCGATCAATGCAACCGCAAGTGACGAGGCGAGCGCAACAGACCCTCTAAAGATTGCCAAGTTCACTGTGGCGGGAAAACTGGTTAGTCTGTCAAACATACCGAAAAGGATTCCTTGAAATCCAGGGTGTGATTTGTAGACCAGATACGATTGAATAGGCTGACCCGTCTCGTAAACTTCGTATTGATGATTCGCAATTTCCGTTCCAAAGACCCAGCCCTCACTTGAATCAAGAAGCCCCATCAACCCGCCTGCGGAAAGCAAGCCATCTTGTTGCGATTTCGCAAGTCGTGCAACCACCACTCGCTCGGAGGTTGTTTGCCAGCCACGGTAGTTATACGATTTGGTCACTGCCCATCGGTCACCGTTGAAACTGGAGAAGAGTAACAGCGTTCCAGCGGTTAGAAAGACTAGGTAAATACCGAAGTTCCTCGACATATAGAATTGTTGATGTGAGTTACCCTCCTCCGCTCACGCCTCCGATAATTCCACCTTCTGTCAATTTGCGTAAGTCGTTCAACGCGGTCTCGATTTCCTCAGGTTTCACTGCGCGGTCTTCGTCGCGGTGCTTTAACGCACCGGCTTTGGCTCTCTCGATCGCCAACTCTTTGATCGAAGCATTCAGCGACATTGCCTCTTTTACCAGCGCGGCTCCTTGAGTGTATCCGATGACCGGGTTCAGCGCGGTGACGATAATTGCATTCTTTGACAGCCACCCCTCCGCTTTTTCGCGGTTGGCGGTCACGCCTCTCACGGCGCGCTCGGTGAACGCATTGACCGAGCCGATGATCACTTGCATCATCTCGAATAAGTTGTGCGCGAGGATCGGCATCATCACATTGAGTTCCAGTTGTCCTGCCTGCGCGGCGAGTGCGACAGTTGTGTCACAGCCGATCACATGGAACATTGCCTGATCCAGCATCTCAGCCAGAACGGGATTCACCTTCCCGGGCATGATAGAAGATCCCGGCTGGACGGCAGGCAACCTGATTTCGTCGAATCCAGTTGAAGGTCCGGACGAGAGGAGGCGAAAATCATTGGCGATGCGGATGAGCGTCAACGCGAGAGTCCGCAGTGATGCCGAGAAATCTGCCGCGTCTGCCATTGACTGCATGGACTCAAAAAGATTATCAGAAGTCCGAAATTCCAGATCAGTGATCTCGGATAATTTTTTCACCATGCGCGCGTGATATTCGGGATGGGCGTTCAATCCGGAGCCGACGGCTGTGCCGCCGATGCCAAGCCTGCGCAATCCGTCCACAGACCGTCGTATGCGTTCTGCATCGCGTTCGACGGCTTTGGCATACGCGCCGAATTCCTGACCGAGCCGTACTGGCACTGCATCTTGCAAATGGGTTCGCCCTGATTTGACGACTTCATCGAACTCTTTTGCTTTTTCTTCGAGCGCTGATTGCAAATTTTTCAACGATGTGAGCAATTCATCCACGCGCCACAACGCGCCCAACCGAATGGACGTGGGAATTGTGTCGTTCGTGGATTGCGCCATATTGACGTGATCATTCGGGTGCACATAATATTTTCCAAGTTCGCCGCCGAGGATTTGCGTGGCGCGGTTCGCAATGACCTCGTTTGCATTCATGTTGTGACTCGTCCCCGCGCCCGCCTGAAACGGCTCGACGACAAATTGGTCATCCCATTTGCCTTCCATCACCTCTGCGGCGGCTTGGGCTACTGCATCAGCCACCTGTTTTGCGGTGAATCTTTTGCTCTCCACTTCGCGGTCGTTAAAGAGTCCGAGTTCAAAGTTCACGAGCGCCGCCGCCCGCTTGACTGCCGCGATAGACCAAATGAACGCGCGCCATGGGCGCAAGCCGGTGATGGGGAAATTCTCGACCGCGCGCTGGGTTTGTACACCATAGAGTGCATCGGATGGAACGTTCAATTCACCGAGCGAATCTTTCTCTTTCCGAAAGCTTTTCGTGTTCATTGGATATCCATTGTGCAAGATTTTTCTATTTTACACCCATCTGTGTGAGTTGATTTGTTGATCGCATTTTCCTATTACAATTATCCCCAGTCATGAGGAAACAAAGTGAATCAACTCCTTGAACTGTTCTGGATATTTCTCAAAGTAAACCTGCTCAGCACGTCAGGTCCTGCCTCGGTCGGATTGCTCTACCATGAAGTTGTCGGCAAATTGGTGACAGAGGGACAGTTTGTTCAAGCAGTAGGGCTGTCGTCGGTTTTGCCGGGCAGTGACGCGCTCCAGCTGGCGATGTACATCGGCTATGGCGTGGCAGGCATCCCCGGTGGATTTGTAGCGCTGATCGCCTCCATCCTGCCTCCGACGGTCATTATCCTGGGCGTGACGGTGGTCCTGCATCGCCTGCGCCGTGAAGCATGGCTGAGCAACTTCATCGAGGGACTCACCCCGGCGATTTCGGTGCTGATGCTATTTGTCGCATGGAAGATTTTTCAAAAGGGCGGTTCCACCGGGTGGGAAGGTTGGGGAATTGGTGTGGTTAGTTTGATCGCCATGTTTATGAACGCGCCTGCGCGTATCGTGGTCATCGTCGCCGGATTGATGGGAATCTTCTTTCTTCGATGAGCGAAACGAAGGCGTCCATCTGGTTTCGCTTATTGTGGATGTTCCTCAAAGTGAACATTCTCTCTCCTTCCGGTCCCGCTTCCGTGGGCTTCTTGTATGAGGAAGCGGTCGGAAAGGTGATGAGCGAGGAACGATTCGTCGAGGCGGTCGGCTTCTCGAACGTATTGCCCGGCAGTGAGGCATTGAAACTAGCGATGTTCGTGGGATTTTCTGCGGGCGGAATCCCGGGTGTGTTCGCCGCATTGCTGGGCGCGATACTCCCGCCAACCGTATTGATGCTGATCGTGGCGGCGTTGCTTCAACGGTTTCAGCATGAAGATTGGCTGACCGGTTTTGTCGCAGGGATGAGCCCTGCAGTCGCCGCGTTGATCGTCGTTGTAGCGTGGGAGTTGTTTCGAGCAGGCTCGCGAAGAAAAATAGATCGCCGTGTTGCGCTCATCGCTTTGCTGAGCGCAATTGCATTCTGGTTCGAGTTTCCGTCGCCGCTTGTATTGCTCGGCGCGGGCATTCTCGGTGTCATCTTGTTCGGCAAGCGAGGCTTCAAATGAGATCTCAGTTTTTGATCGTGACAAACGGCTTCAAAGCGACATGGTCTGCCATTGAGTATGGCGCGGCGCTTGCCCAATCCATGCGGATGAAAACCACGCTTCTTGGCGTGACGGAGGAACTGAACCCCGCGGCGATAGACGACCACCACCCATTGGAGGATATTTTCGCCCGGGCTGTTGAGTTATTCCAAAAGCTAAACGTGGAATATAGCCTCGAGATTCGTAACGGTGTGGCTGAGAAGATTGTCCCCGCGGTCGCCAACCAGGGGGAGTACATCACGGTAGTAAGCCCATTGGGACGACCTCAGTTCAAGCGCTGGCTCACGGGTCGCTCGATCCATCTATTGATGGAACAAATCCACAATCCGATTTTATATGTTCCTCAAACGCGCTTGCCGTTGAGAAAGTTATTGATCACGGTAGGCGGGTTGGGGTACGAGGAAGTTGCAGAGAATATTGCTGTTCAAGTTGCGCGCGCCAGCCAGGCAGAGGTCACCATATTGTATGTCGTCCCTCCTACTGATCTGGATTACCCCAGCACGCGCAATGTTCAAGGGCATATCAACGATCTTGCCGAGACAGATACCCTGCCCGGGCGAAGTTTGAGGAAAGCGCTGGAGATCGCCCAACAGGCGGGCTTGAACGCAATCACCAAAGCAAGGGAGGGAAATATCGTGGAGCAGATTCTGTCGGAACTCGAGGAGGGAAACTACGATTTGGTCTGCATGGGCTCGGCGTACAGCACGCATACGTTACGTCAATATTATGCGCCGAACATTACTGCCGAAGTTGCCGAGTCCGCGGGTTGCCCGGTGTTCACCGCAAGGTTCAATAAGTAGCGGTCATAACCCCGGTGTGTATTTCTTTTCCCACTCTGCAATTGCAGCGCGAATAGCGGTTTTAACCTCTGCATCCGGAACTTCGTCCACGCCTTCGTATTTGTCGAAACCGACGTTAACTACTACACCGCCTTCTTGTGACTGCGAGAGGAATACGCGTCGCTGTTCGAGCGAGGTGCCGGCAATGTGTGCCTGCAAAATCGAATCGATCTGGCCGACGATGCTGTTTGCAGGCGCCGAAGGGCGCTCGTCGTTTGCGTTTGAAACTTCGATAGGGGCGGCTGGATTGAGGGATATTGGCGGAAGGGCGGAAGCGGTTGGTTGAGAGGGAGCAGGAGGAGGCGGAGAGGCTTGCGGCATCGGCGTTTCGTCTTTTAGCCATGGGCGAATTTGCAAGAGCAAATCAGTCAGCCGTTTGCGATGCTCGGCAGACAGAGAGGAAGTATCCATACGTGTTCCATCGAGGTCGAGGGTCAAATTCCCATCTTCATTTTTGAGTCGCAAGATACCGGGATCATCCACTTTGTCCGGTGCCGCTGGATTCTTCAGTTTCTCCTCTTCTTCCTCGCGCTGGCGTCGTTTGTACCCCGTGCTTCGACCTTCGTAAAACCCGATCGTGTAAAAGACCAGCACAGCGATGATCCACCCGGCGATTGACCAATTGATTTCCATGATTTACAACCTCTGGCACCTCGGACAGTAATGCGTGCCGCGCTGGCCAACCGTGATGCGTTTGATCTTTGTTCCGCAATTCCTGCACGGTTCGCCTTCGCGGTCATAGACGCGAAAATAATTCTGGAATTCTCCGCCGCGATACACCCAGTCAATGGATGCGCCGTTGCGGCGGATGCCTTCTTTCAACACAGTGCGGATCGCCTCGTGCAACACTTCGGTCTGTTTCACAGTGATCGAATCAGACTCCCGAAGCGGATGGAGTTTTGCAATGTTCAAGGCTTCGTCGGTGTAGATGTTGCCAAGCCCGGAGAGAAACGTCTGGTCGAGCAACAACGGCTTGAGCCTGCGATGTTTTTTGTGCAAAGCGCTGTGAAGCCAATGCGAAGTGAATTCTTTGCTGAGCGGTTCCGGTCCGAGGGTCTTGAAGATCTCTGTCGGATCTGCCACGAGCCATACGCGTCCGAACTTGCGCGTGTCGTTGAATGTCAACGAATGATTGCCCGATAATTTTATTATAAGCCGGTCGTGTTTCTCCGGTTGATCTGTACTGTCTTTGATATGCAAATCCCCGCTCATGCGCAAATGAATCAATAAATGAAAGGAAGAAAGACGAATGGTCAGGTATTTCGCGCGCCTGCCGACATCGAGGATCTTTTGACCTTTGATTTGTTCCCTGAATTTTTTCGGCGACGGCGCGGCCAGCGTGCGCGACCAGCGCAGATCGGCGGAGAGGATGGTTCTACCGATCAATTCGGGCTTTAGTTTACGCGCGATGGTTTCGACCTCAGGGAGTTCAGGCATCTTTGGCGTCAGGTGTGACGTTGCAAGTGTTATCTATCACGTAGCCGCACTTGGAACGCGACACAGCCTTTATTCGTTGAACATCTCTCCTACGCTTCGTCCTTCGTGTGCGCGGCGTATCACCTCGCCCAGCATGGAAGAGATCGAAAGGACGGTGATGCGTCCCTTGAGCGGCTTCATCTTCTTCGGGGGGATGGGAACCGTATCGGTGGTAATCATGTGTTTGATGGGCAGCTTTGCCAGCCGTTGAGCGGCATCCTCCGAGAAGATGGGATGAATGAACGCAAGATAAACATTGCGTGCGCCGTTCTTCTTGACCACGCCGACTGCCTGCTCGATGGAGCCGCCGGTCAACACCTCGTCATCCACGATCAATACATCGCGGCCTCGGACGTTGCCGATGAGAGACAGCGCCTGCGCCTTGGAGTCGTTTGCGGTGCGCCTTTTCTCTATAAAGGCGATGGGAGCGTTCAAGTCGTGTGCGTAATTCCGTCCTTTTTTCGCAAACCCAAGGTCGGTGGCGACGACCACGAGATTTTTCATTTTGTCGCGGATATTCTTGTTGATGTAATCGGTGACCATGTGCGAGGCGGTCAACACGTCGCCGGGGATGGAAAAGAATCCTTGAATCTGCCCTGCATGGGGGTCGAATGTCATGTAGCGGTCTGCTCCGGCGCTTTCCATCATGTCGCATACAAGGCGGGCTGTGATGGGTACGCGCGGCTGATCCTTCTTGTCGGAACGTCCGTAACATAAGTAAGGCACTACTGCTGTGATGCGCGCCGCTGAATCCAAACGGATGGTCTGGATCATGATCAGCAATTCCATCAGGTTGTAATGCACAGGCGAGGAGGTCGTCTGAATCACGTACACATCCTGTCCGCGTGCACTGCTCTTCAATTTGACGAATATGTTTTCGTTGGGGAACAGAATGACTTCGCGCGGGCTCAGTTGTTGTTCGAGGTAATTCGCAATTTTCTGTGCAAGGTCGGGCGAACCCGAACCCGCGTAGAGTTTGATCTCGCCGTACATTTTCATCTCATGGTGTCCGTGCTGGGTCATAATTTCTCCTGCTTCGATTTCCCGTTCAATAAGATTTTCACCGCTTCGTACGGCGACAGGTCTCTGCCGACAACTTTTTCAACCACTTCATCATACTTCTCTTTCTGGACGCTTTCAAAGAACCGACCCATCAGCGCCTCTTGCAACGCCGCCTCAAGTTCGGACCCTAATCTGGCGCGGTCGCGGTGAGCCCAATCTCCAGTGACGCGCAAATGTTCGGTGTGCTTGGCAATGGAATCCGCCACCTCTGCAATTCCTGTCCCTTCTGTTGCGATGGTCTTGTTGATCGGAGGAATCCAAATGTTTGAATCCTTGGGTGCATTGACAGTCATCGTCATGGTTTTCCCGTGGTGGCGGTAAACGCGCGGGGTCGGATGGGCAAGCTCAAGTGTGGAACGAAGCGCACGTTCCGTGTGTTCTACGCCGGGACGATCTGCTTTGTTGATGACAAGTACGTCAGCGATTTCCAGTATCCCTGCCTTGATGGCTTGTATCTCGTCGCCAAGCCCCGGTGCTTCAACGACGACAGTAGTATGTGCGAGCCGAGCGATGTCCACTTCGCTCTGCCCCGCGCCAACGGTCTCGATGACGATGATTTCATAGCCTGCCGCGTCGAAGATCTGCGTAAACGCCGCGGTGGTTTGCGCGATCCCGCCCACCGAGCCGCGCGAAGCCATGGAGCGGACAAACACACCATCGTCCCCTGCGAGATCGCGCATGCGGACGCGGTCGCCAAGTACCGCGCCTCCTGTGAACGGGCTCGACGGGTCAACTGCGATGATCGCAATCTTTTTTTTGTCTACTTTTCGATAGTGCAGGGCAAGTTGATTGACAAGCGATGACTTTCCTGTGCCCGGCGCGCCGGTCACGCCAATAAGATGGGCATTTCCGGTGTGAGAAAAGAGTTCGGTAAGCGCAGCGCGCCCTTCGGGTGAATCATTTTCCACCTGTGTGAGCAGGCGTGCCAGCGCCAGGCGATTTCCCTCGAGAACAGGTTTTACAAGCGACATATTCATACAATGAAATTACGCAATACAACTCTTGTATTGCGTAATTATGTGATCGACTCACGGATGTCTTTGATAATATCCTCCGTGGAGGCACCCGGACCGTAGATGCCGGTGATGCCCATCTCTTTCAATCGTGGCATGTCCTCATCGGGAACGATGCCTCCGATGAAAACCCTCACCTTGTCCTGCCCGTTGGCTTTCAGCAATTCCATAATGCGCGGAGCGAGCGCCATGTGCGCACCCGACAAGATCGACAGCCCCACCACGTCTACATCCTCTTGCAAAGCCGCTTCGGCGATCATTTCAGGGGTCTGACGCAGTCCGGTGTAGATCACCTCCATGCCCGCGTCGCGCAGTGCGCGCGCCACGACTTTTGCGCCGCGGTCATGTCCATCCAGCCCGGGTTTTGCTACCAGCACACGGATTTTTCGTTCGGTCATCGTTCCTCCGCGAGGGATTTATTGGTGTGATTATACTATTGATGGGATGGTCAAAATTATGATGGGACCTGCTCCTGATGGAGTGGGTAGAAATACGCCATTCTTCAATCCGATTAGCAATGTCTTTGTTATTTCTCCGCCTTCTTCACATAGGGGGTCATGTTATACTTTGTTCATGCAATCGAATTTGGCTTGGTTACGGTGGGCAGAATCTCTCAGGCGACGCAAACTGGACGGACTAACACTCTGGTTGCTGGAAGCGGGAGCGCCGCTCACTGTGCTGGGTGCACAAATCATGTATGTGGCGCAACCCTTCTTTGGTGGGAAAGAATCAACTGCGATTGCAAACATGCTCGAAAACGATGAAGAGACACAAGCCTTCGCGCGCCTTTTGCGAGGTGATGGGCTGTCATGACGATCACGGACCTTGTTGGCATCGTGGTGTTGTTCATTGCCGGGTTTCTTCTGCTCGCCTTCACGGTATGGCGGCGAAGGACTCCAGCCACCTTGCGGCGCATTGACGCATACGAACGCCTCAATCGCGAAGTAGGGCTTGCTGTCGAAAACGGCACACGCTTGCATATCTCGCTTGGGCGCGGCAATCTTTTCACAGCGCGCGGCGGCTCGGCACTGGCTGGGCTTGCCATGCTACGCCGCATCGCGGAACGTACTTCGGTCAGTGACCGCCCGCCCATCGTGTCTTCAGGCGACGCGTCGTTGACGATTCTCTCACAGGATACATCACAATCGGGTTATCGAGCGGCGGGAGCCGAGGAGCAATTCCGCGTCACCGCCGGACGTTTGACCGGCCTCTCCCCATTTGCCTACGCGGCAGGGATGCTCCCAATCGCGCGCGACGACAATGTTTCTGCACATGTCTTGATCGGCGACCTTGGCGCAGAGTCTGCGTTGATCGTCGAAGCCGCAGATCGGCAGAACGCGAGCTTGATCGCTGCGAGCGATAACCTGGCTGCTCAGGCAGTTTTCTACGCCGCCGCACAAAACCCGTTGATCGGCGAAGAGTTATTTGCCGCGGGCGCATACACCGGCGCGGGGAGTTCGCATGAAGCCAGCCTCAATGTGCAAGATGTTCTGCGTTGGGCAGTCGTGATCGTCATCTTGGTCGGCGCGGGGCTCACCATCCTTGGGTTTGGTTTTTGATGCGCGTCATAGCCGCAGCGTTTGCCATTGCCATTTCATTTATCGTGTTATTAGGGTTCTTCCTGCCCATTCCATTGCTCATGGGTTTACGAGCAGTCCTCACCGATTGGGCGGTGGTCATCGGGGCAATCGCAGTTCTCGTGGGAATTTTCAATCTCGTCGCCGTACAAATGGAAAAGATTCGCATGCGCCAAAAAGGAAGCTCGTACGGCGCAATCCTTGTTCTGTCCTTACTGGGAACATTTGGATATGGTATTGTATTTGGCGTCGAGGATTCGTTCATGCAATTTGTTGTGGATGCGGTCATCGTGCCGGTGGAGGCCGCGCTTATGGCGATCCTCGCTATCACGCTGGTCTATGCCAGCATCCGCCTTCTGCGATTTCGCAAAGAATTAACAACCGTCCTCTTCCTGTTGGTTGCTGTTCTATTCCTGATAGGGATTATGCCCAAGCCGTTCGATAATTCGATGATTGACCAGTTGATCATCGAATTCGCCGGGGTTTTTTCGCGCGGCGGCGCCCGCGGTTTGTTGCTCGGAATTGCGCTCGGTACGTTGTTGACGGGGTTACGCGTATTATTCGGTGTTGATCGCCCATACGGGAGCAACTGATCATGGCCGACATTCGATGCGCAAATTGCGGAAAGAACAACCCTGACTTTCTGGATAATTGTCAGTTTTGCCAATCACCTCTCAAACGCGAGGCGATGGTGCACCCGGGTGAAAGCCCGGTCAAGAAAAATACTGGCGAACTGGAGCCCATACTGCCGCAATGGTTGAAGGATGTCCGCCAGCAGGGGAGGGAGTCCGCGGCGAAAGATGCCGAAGAGGAAGCCGCCAAGCCGAAAGTCCAAAAAAATGAACCGCCCGATCTTCTTGCAGGGTTGGCGTCACAGGCGAAAGGAGAGGAGGAGGAAATCCCGGATTGGCTCGCCAGCATAAATCCTGTGACGAAACCTTCGCCGGATGCACCGCCTGCTCCCTCACCCGAGAGTGATTTCTTATCCCAGTTCAAAGAAAGTGAACCTGCCTCGCCTGAGCCTCAAACCAATGAACCAGTTCGAGGAGATATGCCTTCCTGGATGCAGGCTACGAGGGACGAACCGCCTGCGCAACCTGCCGAAGAAAAGGATGAACTCTCTGAATGGTTTGCTAAAGCATCTGAAGAGCCAGCCGCTCCGATGGAGCCAGATTCTGACTTGCCACAATGGGCAGACTCTGCCGAATCGCCATCCAACGCGTTCAAAGAGCCGCCTCCCCAAAAAGAGGAGGAATATCTAAGTTGGTTGCGGTCGCTCGAAAATTCATCAAAAGCAGAATTCGCGCCGCAGATTCCACAAGAGACTTCCCAAACGCAATCGGAATCGGATTGGTTCGACGATCTCGGTACCTCCGCGGCAGAGGACGTGCCGCCGGGACGCCCAGCCACCGATGAACCCCCAAGTTGGGTGAGGGCGCTTGGCGGTATGGAAGCACAGCAACCGCCTGCAGAACATCAACACGATTTGAGTTGGTTGAATCAATCCACCGCTCCAGAAGTTCCGCGTGCAGAGGATGCGTCAGCCGAGTCTGGCCCGGTCTGGTTGCACGATTCACAAGATAAGCAAGCTTCGGAAGAGTCCTCCGACAAAATTTCGCCGTTTACGCGACGGACCGGTCCGTTGAGCGATGTTCCTGAAAACTTCATGCCGGATTGGTTGAAGAGCGCCACCGAAGAACCTTCGATGCCGGCACCGGGCGCGCTTTCGGAGTGGTTCCGTGAAATGGATCTCTCGCCGCTTCCCGCGTCTGCTTCTGATTCCGATATCTCAAGCGAATCCCCGCCTTCGAGCGGCTCCGACGTGGATTCGTTGTTGTCCGTTGAAATGCCAGACTGGCTTTCAGATTCCGAGCCGGGTTCGAAGGAAACCGCTCCGGGTCAAGCAGGAATGCCCAAGCATGATTCGCTGGCTCCAGCGGATTTGCCATCGTGGGTGCAGGCAATGCGGCCGGCTGAATCTGTCATCCCCGGCGAACCGAGTCGCGAAGAACAGTACACCGAAAGCAAAGGTCCGCTTGCCGGACTCGAAGGTGTGATTCCGGTTGCGCCGATTGGATCCTCGCGTCGGCCAAAAACGATCTCGCTCAAATTACAACCGACCGATGAGCAATTTGCCGGCGCTTCTTTGCTTGAGAAAATTTTGGAAAGCGAGACCACACCGCATCCGATTGTTTCGCAGGCAAATATCGCGACGCAATTCGCGTTGCGCTGGTTATTATCTGTCCTCTTCCTTGTTGTGCTTGGCGCGGTAATTTTCCTGCGGACAACTTCCATGCCGGTTTCCGCCGCCCTGCCAGCGGAGGTACGTTCAGCGTCGAGCGCGATCGCGCGTCTTCCGCAAAATTCGTTGGTGCTGGTGGTCATGGATTATGACCCCGCCCTTGCTGGCGAACTGGAAGCCGTGAGCGGACCCATGCTCGACCAACTCGTGTTGACGACCCGCGCCCGCCTGGTATTCATTTCCACATCGCCCAACAGCACGGCACTTGTACGCAGGCTTTTGACGAATACTGGTATCGGTGTGCCTGCCCCGAACGGGCTTGATTACAAGGCAGGCGAGAATTACATCAATCTCGGTTATTTACCTGGTGGGTTTACGGGAGTCCGCGAGTTCTTGGAGTCGCCTGCTACCGCTCTCCCACAGGCTGGGCAGACGCCCAATTTCGCAGTGACCAACTTTACAGATTACGCGGCTGTGATCGTATTGACCGACCATGCCGAGTCTGGTCGTGTATGGGTTGAGCAACTGGATGCGCGCAACCAGGCGGATAGAGCGTTTTTCTCCGTTCAACCTGTGTTGTTTTCAACCAGTGCGCAAGCGGGACCGATGATGCAACCGTACTTTTCCTCCGGGCAAATCAGCGGCATGGTGAATGGATTGACTGACGCGGCTCGCTATGAGTTTGTCAATAACAGCCGTCCCGGTATTGCTCGCCGATACTGGGATTCATTTGGGATTGGTCTGTTGTTGGCTGTGGTTGCCATCATTCTTGGTGGTCTCTGGGGACTCGTATCTGGAGCCGGCGGACGTCGAATCGGTAGGGAGGCCCAGTAACGGATATGCCGTTGGAATTGTTATCTGGGCTTGTCGGGTTGACACTCACACTGTTGGTCTTCAGTTATTTGATCAACGATAATCCGCTGTTTCGCATGGCAGTGTATTTGTTTATCGGCGTGGCTTCGGGTTACGCCGCGGTGGTGGTTTGGCAATACGTACTTGTCCCCAGATTGGTCATTGTGTTGCAGAGTACAGACCCAAACTTGTGGTTGTTGACGATCATTCCCTTGGTGATTGGATTCTCTTTGTTGGCGAAACTCTTCCCGAAACTTTCGTGGCTTGGGAATCTTGCGATGGCGATCCTCGTGGGAGTGGGCGCGGCAACCGCCCTAGGCGGCGCAGTGCTCGGCACGTTGATTCCGCAAGTGGGCGCGGCGATTGACGCGGTGGATTTCCGCTCCGCGACCGAAGGCGGTTTCGCAAAACTGGTCGAAGGCAGCATTATGCTCGCTGGCACCGTGTTTACGCTCGGCTATTTTCAATTCACTGCCGGTCGCGCGCCGGACGGAACACCCAAACGGAACGCCGTATTCGAAGGTATTGCATGGATTGGACGATTCTTCATCGCCATCACATTCGGCGTTCTGTTCGCCGGTGTATATATGGCGGCTCTGACTTCGATGATCGAACGCTTGACCTCGATCGTCAATTTCATTCGTCAATTGGTTGGTTTGTAACTCATGCCTACGTCGCTTGTCCAGAACGAATCCATCCTAGCCATTGATGTAGGCACGGCTGTGACGCGCGCCGCTTTCTTCGATGTGGTCGAAGGGCAGTATCGCTTCGTCGCCGCCGGGCAGGCGCCCTCTACGGCAGAAGCGCCGTTCAAAAACGTGGGTATCGGCGTCCGTGAGGCGATCAGGAGCCTGCAAGCCGTTCTTGGCAGCACGCTGCTCGGAACGCGTGACGGGAACTTGATCGCCCCCTCGCAACCGGATGGCTCGGGAGTGGACGCAGTGGTTGCGACGATATCCGCCGGGCCGGCAGTGCGAACGGTTGTCGCCGGGTTGTTGCCCGATGTTTCGCTTCATAGCGCGCGACGGCTGGCTGAATCTACCTATAGCCGCGTCGTCGAATCCCTCGACTTGTCCGACCATAGGAAGCCAGATCAACAGTTGGATAGCATCGTGCGGACGAGGCCCGATCTCGTCATACTCGCCGGCGGCACGGATGGCGGCGCGTCGCGCTCCATGCTGAAAATGCTCGAAGCGGTGGGGCTCGCGTGTTACCTCATGCCGGAAGAAAAAAAGCCGATGGTGTTATACGCGGGCAATCGGATACTGGCGAACGACGTGCAGGAATTGCTCGGTGGGCACGCGGGCAAACTGGAGATTAGTTATAACGTCCGCCCATCGCTTGAAACGGAAGATCTTGAACCGGCGAGTCACGAACTCGCGGGGCTGGTGGTTAAACTTCGCCAAAGGCAGATCAAGGGTGTGGAGGAGTTGAATCATTGGTCTGCAGGAAGTTTGTTGCCTACGGCGTACGCGCAGGGGAGGATGATCCGCTTCCTGAGCAAATTATATGAATCCCAGCGCGGCTTGCTCAACGTGAACCTCGGCGCGTCCGCCGCGACGATCGCCGCGGGCTTCAGCGGCGACCTGACGCTCGGAGTGTACCCGCAGTTTGGAATGGGCGAGAATCTCGGCGGGATGTTGCAGTACACGGAGATCGAACAGATCATGCGTTGGATGCAACTCGACATTTCGTCCAATACTCTGCGCGAATACCTGTTTCAGAAGTCCCTTCATCCCTCATCCATCCCTGCCACGCCCGAGGAACACGCCATCTTGCAAGCCGTTGCGCGGCAAGCACTATATCTTGCCGTACGCGCCGCGCAGAAAAACTTCCCACCGTCAGCGCGCCCTGCGCAGGCGGATTTGATGCCGAAGTTCGATCTCATCCTTGCGGGCGGAGGCGCGCTTGCCGACGGTTCGTCACTGGGGCAAAGCCTGTTGTTGTTACTAGATGCAGTTCAACCGGTCGGAATCATGCCGATACTTATTGACCAAAATAATCTACTTCCGCTCTTGGGCGCCGCCGCTTCGCGCAATAACTTCCTGCCGGTGCAGGTGATCGAATCAGGCGCGTTCATCGGGATGGGAACGGTCATCTCGGTGGTTGCCTCCGCAAAATTTGGCGATCAGGTTGTACGCGCGAAGTTGACATATGAGGACGGCACTGAGGCGCGCGCGGAAGTGAAGTTTGGCGGGTTGGAGATTCTCCCGTTGCCCAGCGGGCAGACTGCGCGTCTCACTTTGGCTCCGCTTCGCCGTGCGGATGCAGGTTTGGGTCCGGGAAGAAGCGGGACGATCACCGTCACTGGCGGCGCGCTGGGGGTCGTCATCGACGCGCGCGGCCGTCCGTTGGGTCTACCCTCTGACCCGGTGCGAAGACGTGAACTGATGAAACGCTGGTCTTACGCGGTGGGAGGTTGACCATGCTTGCGCCTGTGTATCATGTGTTGCCGCTTACCACGATCGTTCGTGAACGTACTTTGCCGGTGGCAGGAAAAGTTCTCGCGCATCTGGGTCAGCGTGTGAACTCAACCGACGCGGTTGCGGAAGCCAGTTTCGCCCGCGAACATGTGTTGATTTATGTAGCGCGCACGTTCAACGTTTCCACCCGCGCCGCGGACCGCATGATCAAGGTAAACCAGAATGATCGCGTTACGCAAGGCGCGCTGGTGGCAGACGCGGGCGGGTTGATCCCGCGCACGATTCGCGCTCCGCGCGCAGGGCGCATCATGATCGTTGGTGGTGGTCAGATCCTTATGGAAGTGGGCGATGCCCGCATCGAATTGCGCGCCGGGTTGCCCGGGGTGGTTACAAAGGTGATTCCCGAACGCGGCGTCGAGATTCGCACAGCGGGTGCGCTGGTGCAGGGCGTGTGGGGCAACGGCCGCATTGACAGCGGCTTGATGGTGAGTCTGATCGAAAAGCAGGACGACCTTCTCACCGCGGAACGCCTCGATGTGAGCCTGCGCGGCTCGGTGATCCTCGGCGGACACGTGCGCGATGCCGACACATTACGCGCCGCGGCGGAATTGCCGGTACGCGGCTTGATCCTTTCCAGTCTATATTCCCCGCTCCTCCAAACCGCGTATCAGATGAAGTACCCAATCCTCGTGCTGGATGGTTTCGGCGCGATGCCAATGAACTCCGCCGCGTTCAAATTGCTGACTACGAACAATAAACGCGAGGCGACGGTGAACGCCGAACACTTCGATCGTTATAGTGGCAACCGTCCGGAGGTGATCATCCCTCTCCCGGTGACGAGTGAGCCGGCAGAGCCGGAGGAATTTTACAACTTTAGTTCTGGCCAAACTGTGCGCATGCGTCGTCCGCCTCACGCAGGGATGATCGGTACGATTTCAACATTGCGCCCCGGTCTAAGTGAATTACCCAGCGGTTTGCGCGCGCCCGCGGCGGATGTGAAACTTGAAAATGGTGAGACCGTCGTTGCGCCTTTGGTAAATCTTGAAGTTGTGGGATAATTACCAACACAAGGCGGCAATCGAACGAAGTCTTGCCCGGAAAAAGGAGAATGAACCATGACAACATTCAACGATGATATGGGTTATGACGACTCAAATCCTCCGGAGGAATCCAGCAATCGGACGTTCCTGTTCGCGGCGGGAGGCTTGGGTCTTCTGGTGTTGCTTGCCCTGCTCTGCCTCGGGGCGTACGTGCTGTTCTCCTTGAATACCAATCAGTCCGCCGAGCAGACTGCCATAGCGCAAGCCACACAACAAGCCGCAACGATTCAAGCCGGACTTACACAGACCGCCGTTGCGCAAGCCCTTACAGCGACTTCCGGCGCAACCGCCACGCTTCCTCTCACCAATACGCCTGTGGTCGCCCAAGTGAGCATGACCGCCTCGTCAACGGCGAACCCTGCCACTGCCACCGTCGGCGCGGCGTTCACGCAGATCGCCGTCTCCACGCAGACGTTCATCCCTACCTCCACTGCATTGCCCAACACCGGCTTCGCCGATGAAGTGGGGATTCCGGGCATGTTCTTTGCCGCGCTTGCACTCGTGGTTGTCATTTTCCTTGTTAGAAGGTTGCGAGCCGCGCCAGTGCGATAAGTCAGGCTATAACAAAAGTCAGACCCTAAAGGTTTAGAAACCTTTAGGGTTTTTGATTCTAAGTATGTTTTGTTATACTACGCTCTCCGCCACCTGTTCACCATAGCCCAACAGCGCTTTCACCATTTCCGGTGTACGTCCTTCAGCATATACGCGCAAGACAGGCTCCGTTCCAGACGGGCGAATCAACAACCACGAATCGTCCGCCATAATGTATTTCACTCCGTCGCGTTGACTGATCTCGGAAACTTTCTCGCCTCCGATCTCTGCGGGAGCCTGCTTCGTAAGAAATTCTGTCATTTCCTTTTTGGCAACAGGGCGACTAAGGCGCAAGTCCGTGCGCTCGTAATGGGCGGGACCGACCTCTGCAAGCAGATCATCCACGAGCTTCTGCAATGTCTTACCTGATTGTGCGATCATCTCCACCAGCAACAATCCCATGATCGGACCATCCCCTTCGGGGATGTGACCTTTGAAGGAAATTCCGCCCGACTCTTCACCGCCGATGAGAACATCCTCCTGCATCATGTAATCCGCGATGTGATTGAAACCCACGGGCGTTTCGTACAACTTCAAGCCATAGCGTTTTGCCAAGCGGTCAATCATGCGCGTGGTTGAGACCGTCCGCACAACCGCGCCAGACCAGCCGCGTTTTTCTACGAGATACTTTAGTGAGAGCGCCATGATCTTGTGCGGATCAACGAACGCCCCGCGTTCGTCCATCGCGCCGATGCGGTCGGCATCGCCGTCGGTGACCACGCCGAAATTCCCCATTCCCGCACTGATGGCGGAGGCGAGCGCGCCGAGGTTTTTCGCGATCGGTTCGGGATGGACGCCGCCAAAGCCGGGGTTCATCTCGCCGCGGATCTCGGCGATCTCACATCCGGTACCCTGCAAGAATGACTTGATCACACCGCGACCCGAACCGTACATGGCATCCACGACGAATCGTTGCGGGTTGTCTGCGATGACATCTGAGTTGATCAACGTCCGCACATGCTCGAAATAAGCGGGCAGTGGGTTGAACTTTTGGATCAAGCCCGCTTCCCGCGCGATTTTGAAATCCATCAGGTTGGGTCCGCGCGCTTGTTGTTCGTTGTCGTTGATGTACACCTCCACGCGGCGGCATTGTTCGGGCAGGGCAGAACCGCCGAACGCGCCCTTGAGTTTGACTCCGTTATAGCGCGGCGCGTTGTGTGAGGCGGTGATCATCACGCCGGCAATCGCCCGCTGGTGTTTGACCGCGTATGAAATAGCAGGCGTCGGCGAATCGGATTGGGCGAGCAGAACGGTGAAGCCATTTGCCGCGAGAACGCGCGCTACCTCCCCGGCGAAGCGATCCGAAAGAAAGCGCGTGTCGAAACCGACCACGATGCGTTTCGGGTCGGGTGCGTGGGTTCCGTTGCTCGTTTTGTCCCAGTGTTCTGAATTGACGGCATCGGCAATCGCCTGTGCCACGATGCGAAGATTGTCGAACGTGAACGAGTCCGAGATGACGGCTCTCCAGCCGTCCGTTCCAAAATGAATGGGCATGAGGATTCCTGATTCGCGGAGGGGCAAACGGCCGTTCGCCCCTCCAAATGGTTATGGTGTTGCCGTGAGTTCCGCCGTCGGTGAGGGTTGCCAGTCGGCAATGGGCGTTGCGGTGACCAGCACCGCTTGGATCATCCAACCCTCCACGCGCACATCGTTGACGGTTGCAAATACGTGCACCCAAATTACGCCGTTGATATCCTGAAAATCATCGGGGATGATTGTCACGGTCGCGCCGTTGCCCAATGTGGCAAGGACCTTCCCGCCCGGTCTTTCACGGATGAACGCCCCGCCTCCCTCCGCCGCACGGATCTGGGCAATGATGGGAGTGGGTTCGGCTGTGATGGTTGACGTGGGTGTTTGCGTAGGCGGCAGGACGGATGGTTGAGTGGGGCGCGGCGTTGCCGAAGGAGTCTGTGTGGGAACACCGATAAAAACTGTGACCGGCGGCGTTTGCGATGGGGAAGAGGTGGGAGCCAGCGCGAGGGTGGAGGTCGCTTGCGCTGTAGAGGCGGGCGGAGGCGTCGCAAGACCCGCTTGAATCCTGATCCATTGGTCAAAGCCGGACAGCATCACGATCGTTGTGATGGCGAGAATCAACGTGAGACCGGTTAAAGAAGCGCCTCCTGGATTTATGGGATAGAACCTCAAAAAGAACAATGACAGAATGGCGAGGAGCGTCCCCCAGGCAAAATGCGCGAGGAAAACCAACATGCCTTGGGGCCAGATCCCGCTAACGCCGCTTCCCAACCCGAAGCCAGCCGCGCAAAGCGGAAGGAAAAATTCATACGCGACGAGCGCGCTGGGGAGATACGGGCGTTCTTCCGAACGCACAAATGAAATTGTGAGGACGACCGCACCGATCGTCAAGGTGACGAAATCGGGCCACCACAAACGGCTATGGGTAAAGGCTTCGTTGAAGTTGAGCGGTCCAAAGACGCGCGAGGCAAAACCTGCCAGCAAGCCGCTGATGAAGATGAGCGAGGAACCCAGAAACAACGCGGCGAAAGTCTGCGCGAAGAAACGCGTGGAGCCTGCGATGGCGGCGAGTGAAAGCCCCACCCACGGCGTGAGCACCGGCGCTACGAGAACGCCGAATATGAGCAATGCCTGTGAGTTGACGAAGTACCCCGCGCCCAAGATCACACCCGCCACAAGCGCGAACACGAATAACTCGTACGAGGGGAATGCACGGCGCGCCAAGTGTTCGAACAATGCCGCGCGTCCGGCTTCATCGGCAGGGAAGTACGCGCGCCGCAGCGCGCGCCTCCTCCGCGCGCGCGCGGGGACGAACTCCGGCTCAGGTTCGGGTTCCGGTTGCGATGCAGGTTCGGTATAGTCCATTCGCTTCAATTATACAGTCTGATGCAGGATGTGCGAGTTGAGTTGGATGAGGATCATCGCTTTGACCGCAGGGACGGTTGCACGCGCTTATTGACACGAGTTTCTCATCGTGTATAATTTCCGTCCGCAAACACGGCTCCGTAGCTCAATTGGCAGAGCAGTTGACTCTTAATCAATTGGTTGAGGGTTCGAGTCCCCCCGGAGTCACAACAAGGATGCCTCTGATATTCAGAGGCATTTTGATTCTAGCCCTTCCCAATCCGCGTGGTGCACAGGGCGTGGAAACGGGCACACGCGGCACGCTCTACTTCGACGATTTTGAATCGCGGCGGTTTTCGTACATTGGAACCCTAACGGATCCGGGTGTGAATGACCCGACTGCCACGAATCCAGAAGGCTGGTTCGCGCGGACGTACACCTACAGCGCGAGCATCCCTCACGCGGTGACGAGAGCGCAAAAACGAACCCGCCTCCAAGTCTGTGCGAGGCGGGAGGGGCTAAGATAAAAACGGTCTCAGGCGAAATGTCCGCGAGACCGTTTTGTATGAATGACCCATCACAAACCAAGCGTATGTTTCAACGCCTTGTCAATGGTTTTCATCGGCAGTTTGCCGATTACACGATCTATAGTGTTGTAGACGATGGTTGCCAGATTGTCGGTCATCACCACCGAGTCAGTCAACAAGCCCGATTTCTCGCCCTCGGAAGATGCCAATTCAACAAATACCCGGCTGGGGTGTTTGGCGCGAGAGAGCTTACTGGTGATCATCGCCACGATCACTTGAGGCAAACCTGTTCCCAACTCATCGGCCTGGACAACCAATGCGGGACGCGGTTTCGCCGTCCGCAGATCAGAATGCGGGAACAAGACCAAAACCACGTCGCCTCGTTCAGGCTTTGACCGGATAGTTGTCATAGGCGCTCATTTCAGGGCTTTCCCAATCCTCTGCAAAGGTTGCGAGTTGTGCTCGCAATATGCGCGCCTTTGCCTTGGTGATGCCGCGCTTTCGCAAGTCAATCGGCTGGGAATCGAGAAACGTCACGATGACGACGGTTTCATCGCTGATATTTTTCGGCTGTTGCGTCAATTGAATCCTGCCCTTACGATACACTCCTTGCACACTGGTCAGCATGGATATCTCCTGTCTTTGAGTATTTTTATTATACCCGTTTAGCAGAAAGCCACACCACAAAGCGTAACACCAACTGCACAGGGACGATCATCGAATCGTGGTCGTTTGCCGGAGTTTACCCTGAGCGTGTCGAAGGGACGGGGACGGAGTCCGCGTGCTGACCGCGCACTTCACGGGCACACAAGGAACTCCTGATTCAACCACCTCCTATTACATGGGCGGACAGTTCGAAGTGAAAGATGGCGCAACCAAGAAATACTACTCCATGGCGGGGATGAGGATTGCGACCCCTCCCTGCCCTCCCCAAATCCGAAATGAAAATATTGGTTGTAATCCTTATACACCATCGGATTTGGGGAGGGTGTCCGAAGGACGGGAGGGGTAAACGGGATTACAATACCTTGTCTCGACAGGCTCGACACGGCGGCTGACCGACCATCTCGGATCGACGGTCGCAGTCATCAATCAATCTGGCACGTTAACATCCCAACAGAGGTACCTGCCACCTGTGCCCCGAAGGGGTATTCGGCGCGGCGCGCACGATCCCTAATTCTCCAATCGTCGGTACGGACTTCACCTACACAGGACAACGCCTGCTCGATTCTGGCATGGGCGGCATCATGGACTATAAGGCGCGGTTTTATTCGCCCGCGCTGGGGAGGTTCGTCCAGCCGGATAGCATTATTCCGAATCCTGCAAATCCGCAGAGTTGGAATAGATTTAGTTACGTACTAAATTCTCCCATCATTTTCAACGACCCAACAGGACATCAAAACTGTGGGCCCGATAATATCTATTGCGGCGGGCTTGCTGAAAATGATTATTAATCTGTCCCGAGGCCAAGTGGAAATAATGGAGGCGATGTTGAAGACGATGATGAGATTATCTCCGATCCTGATGATGAAAGCGATAGTTGTACTTCTTTTGCTACTTGCGTACCAGATTGCAGTGATCCGAGAGAGGGTTGTGTCACAGATGTTGGTGGAACACTTCAAGATCCAGCAGTTTATGTTTCTGGTTTTGTCGCCTGCGCAGTTACAGCGTGTTTACCGGCATTAGCTACCGGCTTAAATGCTGGCTACGAAGCCTTGGCCCTCCGCTGTTTAATGAGCGTAGTGTGTAGTACGCTTATTGGGGCAGGCGGAGCAGGAACACAACTTACTCCCAATCAAATTGGACAACAAGGCGTTCAGCAGGCAGGTCAAAACTTGCCAATTAATACTGGTCAATATCCGATTAGAAATCCTATAACAGGTCAATTGAGGATTTACGACGGGCGATTTATTAACGGTGGGTACGTTGAAATTAAGACTTCTTTGAGAGGGGTTACCTATGCAACCCAATTTGTTAGAAATCAGATAGCTGTTGATGCAAATATGCCTGCAAAACCAACTTGGATATTTGTGAGTTCAAATCCAAGCAATCCGCTTATGCAATTACTAAACAGTTCCGGTATCCCTTGGCATGTGCTACATCCATAATGGAGATCATTATGAAACAGATGCAAGACATCATTTATTACAATTACAAAAACAAGAATCCTTTAGCGCAGGGAATCACAGAAGGCGAGGTTAGAAAATTAGCAAGCGACCTTGGCAAAAGGCTTTCTTGGTCAGGCAAACAGCTAGAACCTTCTCAAGAAACTCTAGCTCGATTATTTAACGGGCTAGTAAGTTATTATAATCAGTTGAGTAGTACAGGATATTCATTTTCTGAAAACGAACACCTACAAATTGTTCGAGAAATCACAGCGTATTTCGGATACATAGTGATTCGCTCAAAGGGAGGTGAATGGGATAACCCGGGTGGGTTGTTGGATGTAGGTATTAAATTTAGCGGAGATTTTGAAGGTGTGAAAGGGAACAAGATAACTAAATCCACAATTCGCGTTGAAAATTTAGGATACCTTGCCGTAGGCATTTGGGACGGGGTTCTCGCGGGAATTAATATTGACGTAATGAAATATTATGGGTCCTTTGCTAAAAAGCGAATCGGGGAATCTTTATAACAGTTATCATCTCTCCTAGATTTTCGCACACTTGCCCTGAGTAGCGAAGCGTATCGAAGGGTCGGCACTCGCACCGACCCCGGCGTGGACGACCCAACGGCGACCAATCAAGCCGGCTGGTTCGCATTGACGCACGTCTACAGCGCGAGCATTCCTCATGCGGTGACGAGCGCGTTGAAAAACATAACCCGCCTCCGCGTCCGTGCGAGGCGGGTTATGTTGGCTTGAGATTTGATTCCATTCTTACTTACTCGTCTGCCACCAAACCCTCAAGGCTATTCAGCAATTCTGGCACACTTTCGGTCGCCGCCAGCCACACACGATTCACCAGTGTTTCACCGTACTCATGCGCTAGAATATTTCGCAAGGCGATCAACTGCGGCCAGGAGATCTCAGGATGTTTACTTCGAAATTGAGGAGAGAGATGATTTGCCGCCTCGCCGATCACGAGCAGCTGCCGCTCGACCGCGTATCTCAGAATCTTATTCCTTTCGAACTCCGAAAACTTGACACTCCTCATCATCTCGACAATCTCGCGTGCCGCCTGCCTCATATCCCACAAATAGGACAGTTCGCGCCTCTCAGGCGGCATACACCACCTGCGCCGTCTTCAGGATTTCGCTTCGACGGTATGGGTTGCGAAGCCCCTCCTTTTCGACCAGATCCACGGGGCGCTTGAATATCTTTTCCAGCTCCACCTGCATTTGCGCCAGATCGAACAGGCTGACGCGCGCATCTTTCTTGAATGACACCAGCACATCCACATCGCTGTCCGTGCGAAAGTCTTCGCGCAGGATCGAGCCAAACACAGACAATTCAGCCACGCGCCATCGTTTACAGAAGGCGGCGATAGATTTTTGCGGAATTGATAAGGACTTCTTCATGACAACTGCTCCGTGCAGATTATAGCACGCAGTATGATCCCATCGTTTGGCAAGAAAGGGAAACGCGTAAAATGAACTGGTACACCTTGAGTACACCTTACACAACAAGACGTAATAGACGGGATGGATTCATAAAACGTCGCTGGGCGAAAATCTATACGGATTGGACACAATGTGCGTGCTGGGCATCATACGAACTACAACCCGCTGTCTCTTAATCAATTGGTTGAGGGCCCCCGCAGGGGATGATATTCGAGTCCCCCGGAGTCACAGATTAACTCGCACCGCCTCCTGCATTGTAGGCGGTGTCTTTTTGAAATCCAACGATACAGACATTTCCCGTTATAATGAAATCCGTTACAGTAGACTCTTTAGAATGACAGTTCATTGGTATGTGGTCAAGAGCAAGCCGAACAAGGAAGATTTTCTTGCCCGTCAGTTGGAAGCGCACGAGATCAGGGTTTTCTACCCTCGTCTCCGTGTGAAGCCTGTGAATCCCCGGGCGCGCAAAACGCGCCCATATTTTCCGGGATACCTCTTCGTGAATGTGGATTTGACAATCGTCGGCTCCTCCACCTTGCAGTGGATGGCTGGAGCCGCCAACCTGGTCAGTTTTGGAGGCGAGCCCGCTCCGGTGCCGGAAGGGCTGGTCAACGCCATAGAAAAGCGCGTGGAGGAGATCAACGCTTCGAACAAGACGGGAGTTGACAATATGAAGCGCGGCGAGCCGGTCCGCATTCAGGCAGGTCCGTTTGCAGGCTACGAAGCGATATTCGATGGGAGGGTATCCGGGCAGGAGAGGGTGAGGGTCCTCCTGCGCTTCCTCGAAAAGCGGCAGGTGGCTATCGAATTGGAAGGGGATCAAGTATTGCGTGTAAGACGTTCCTGAACGTGAGGGCGAATATCAGGGAAGAAGCCCGGAAACGCCAAGAGTAACCTTTTTAAGTTCAGGTCGTCATGCAACTGCCTTGATATCAAAGGTTATCTTTCCGTTTTAGCGGAAAACGGGCGGATTCGCGAGATTTGAACAGGAAAACGAATTATTGTCAGTTGATTGATTTCTGAGGAGTCATGGGATGATTACCGCAGGACAAAATATGGAGAAAATTCATCGGGTTGCACTGGGTAAGAAGATTGGGAGGGTTAATTCCGTACTACCAAGGGAAACCCAGTGGTGGATCTACCGCGCGGCGTTGATTCTTGTGGATGTCTTGATGGTCAACATCGCGTTCGAGCTCGCTTACACCCTGCGATTTCAGATACCCGCACTTACGATTTTCGACCAGACGGTTGCAGTTTCGCCTGAATACTACCATGCCTTTGTTGCCTTATCCTCCGTACTCTGGCTGGTGATTTTTGCCCTGTACGGCTTATATGCAAAACAGAATCTGTTGGGCGGCACCCGCGAGTACTCGATGGTCTTCCGTTCCTCCACAGTGGGCTTCTTGCTGATCGTGATCGCAGGATTTCTCCAGGCATCCCTGTTGATCGCACGCGGATGGCTGTTGATGGCGTGGGTGTTCACCTTCGTATTTGCCGCTGCGGGCCGCTTCATCCTTCGACGGGTCGTTTACTTTCTGCGCAGGCAGGGTTTTTTCCTCACCCCGGCTGTCATCGTGGGCGCCAATCAGGAGGGCCGCTGGCTTGCCGAGCAACTGCAAAAGTGGGAAACGTCCGGGCTGCATATCGTCGGCTTTGTAGATAAGAAGGTTGCGGTGACGACCCCGCTGTATAACAACCTTGTGAATCTCGGCACGGTTGACCAACTGGGCGAAATCATCGAACAATTCCGGGTTGGTGAAGTGATCCTGGCTTCCAGCGCGGTCTCCACACGGGATTATCTACTTGATATATTCAAAAAGTATGGGGTCTCGGATAAGGTCAATCTGCGAATGTCCTCCGGGCTTTATGAAGTGATCACAACCGGCATGACGGTGGACGAATTTGCCTATGTTCCTTTAGTTCAGGTCCACAAGGTAAGATTGACCGGAACCGATGTCCTCATCAAAACCACAATGGATTATGTGATTTCCATTGTTGGTGTAACCCTCATCAGTCCGTTGCTGCTGGCCATTGCATTGGCCGTCAAGTTGACCTCGCCCGGTCCCATCCTCCATCGGCGCCGCGTCATGGGCCTGAACGGACGGCAGTTTGATGCGTTAAAATTCCGTACGATGGTGATAAACGGCGACGAAGTCTTGAAGCAACATCCCGAACTACAAGACGAGTTGGCGCGGAATCATAAATTGAGAGGCGATCCCCGCATCACCCCGATTGGCGCATTCCTGCGTAAGTACAGTCTGGATGAATTGCCGCAGGTTATCAATGTGTTAAGACGGGAAATGTCGCTTGTCGGTCCTCGCATGATCTCTCCTGAGGAAGTTGCGATGTATAAACAGTTCGATATGAACCTGCTTACCGTACATCCCGGCATGACCGGCTTGTGGCAGGTCAGTGGACGGTCGGATATTTCGTATGATGAACGGGTACGGCTGGATATGTACTATATCCGCAACTGGAGCATTTGGCTCGATCTACAATTGCTGTTTCAGACGATACCCGTGGTCTTCAAAGGTCGCGGCGCGTACTAATTTACCAAGAGGATGTTTCGCATGGCAAAAATACTTCTAACGGGTGGGGCTGGATTCATTGGGTCTCATGTTGTTGACCTTTTTCTTGAAAAGGGATTTGAAGTAGTCGTCCTTGACGATCTCTCTACCGGTCGAGCCTCCAATCTCAACGCGAAGGCGAAATTCTACAATATGGACATCCGCGACCCGAAAGTACGCGATGTATTCGAGATGGAACGACCAGACTACATCAGCCATCATGCGGCACAGATTGACGTTCGCCGCTCGGTGGCGCAGCCTCTCCTTGACGCCGATGTCAACATCCTTGGTTCCATCAATTTGATCGAATGTGCCAAGGAGTTTGGGGTAAAGCGCTTTATCTATATTTCCACCGGTGGTGCCGTATATGGCGAGCCTGAGCATCTTCCCTGTGAGGAGACTCATCCCATCAATCCGATCTGTCAGTATGGCGCGAGCAAACACACAGTCGAACATTATTTGTTTATGTATCACGCCAATTATGGCTTGAAGTACACGGTCTTGCGCTACCCAAACGTCTTCGGGCCGCGACAGGATCCGCACGGCGAGGCGGGGGTGGTGGCGATCTTTACCGGCAAAATGATGGCTGGCGAACCGGTCGTCATCAATGGCGATGGGGAACAGACGCGCGACTTCGTATACGTTAGCGATTGCGCTCACGCCAATTATCTGGCTGCTACGGTGGATCATGAACCGGGTATCTACAATATTGGTTGGGGTCTCCCCACATCAGTGAATCAGATTTTTTCAGCGTTGGCAAAAGCCACCGATTACAAATTACCGGCCGAATATGGAGCAGCCAAAGTTGGCGAGACCCGCCACATCTATCTCGACGCGTCCAAAGCGCGCAAAGATTTAGGGTGGAATGCAACCGTCAATTTGGATGAAGGCATGAGGCAGACCGTCGAGTATTTCAAAGTTGCGGAGCAAGCGGTTTGATCATTGTACAAACGCCGTTGCGAATAAGTTTTTTTGGCGGTGGCACGGATTTTCCCTCCTACTATATGGAAGAAGGCGGGTGCGTATTAAGTTCCGCCATTGACAAGTATATTTTTGTGACGGTGAAAAAACGGTTCGACAACAAACTGCGTATCGGGTACACTCAAACCGAAATGGTGGATTCGGTGAATGAAATCCACCATGAACTTATCCGGGAGGCTTTGCTGGTCACCGGCGTGTCAAGCGGGATCGAGGTCACCACCATGGGCGATATCCCTTCAGAGGGGTCGGGGTTGGGATCATCGAGCACAGTGACCGTCGGCGCGTTGCAGGCTTTATATACCTATCTGGGAGAGATCGTTTCGAAGGAAAGGCTTGCAAAAGAAGCCTGTGAAATCGAGATTGAAAAACTTGGAAAGCCCATTGGAATTCAAGATCAATATATCGCCGCTTATGGGAATTTGCGCTTCTTCGAGTTTTGTCCGGATGGAAGCGTGCGAGTCGAAAAAATGGATTTGGATGCCGACTTGAGATACGAATTCAATGATCGCTTTCTTCTTTTTTATACCGGGATCGGCCGTCGCGCCGATTCAGTGTTAACCGAGCAAAAGAGTAACATCAAGGGTCGGATTCACGTCCTGAGAGAAATCAAACAGATCGCGAAACAAGCAAAGCTGGAACTGCAGAATGGTCAACTCGATTCGTTTGGCTCTCTTCTGCATCAGGCATGGGAGTTGAAAAAGCGTATGGCTGGACCGATTAGCAACGGGACGATAGATGAGATCTACAATGCCGCGCGAAAGGCAGGCGCAATTGGAGGCAAGATTACCGGGGCAGGCGGCGGCGGATTCCTGTTGTTGTATGCGCCGCATGACGTGCACAATACTATTCGCAAGGAATTGAATGGACTGCAGGAGTTGCCATTTCAACTCGAATCCGATGGCAGCAAGGTGATATTCAATTATCGCAGGTGAGATTAATTGTGAGAAGGAAGTAATTATGGAACCGATTCGCTCTTACATTGGGACGCTACGCCAAACGATCGATCAACTGCCGGTGGAACACATCGCCCGGGTTGTGGAAACTCTTCAGGCGGCACGATTGAACGGCAGGCAGGTGTTCATTATGGGTAACGGAGGCTCAGCTTCCACCGCGTCCCATTTTGTATGCGATTTGGCAAAAAATACCCGTCGCTCCGACCTTCCGCATTTCCGTGTGTTCGGTTTGACGGATAACATGGCAATTTTCTCTGCCTACGCCAATGATGAAGGTTATGAAAATGTGTTCGCTGCACAGCTCGCGAATTTGATCGAGGAGCACGATGTGGTGATCGCCATTTCTGCCAGCGGAAATTCAGCCAACGTTCTAAAGGCTGTTGAGGTAGCCAAGCAGAACCATGCCATCACCGTAGGCTTTACCGGTTTCGATGGCGGTCGCCTTGCTTCAATGGTGGATGTCCATGTTCATGTGGACAGCCACGTCATCGAGCATGTGGAAGATATTCACCTGATGCTTGAACACATGATCGTTAAAACTCTCAAAGATTCATTGAACGATGGGTTTGTGATAGCCCCGAATATCGAGAAAACCCCGGCAAGCAACTCGCATCTTCGTTAGTGTTTATTCCGAAGTATGTTCGAGAATGAGATCTACGGCGTGCGAAAAGTCTTCTGCAATGATATAAGCACCAAGTCCGCTGGGTTTAGATTGAAGCAATTGTTCCTGCCCTCGGCCCGTTTGTACCATGATCGTTCGTCGCACGTGGGCCGCCTGCCCTGCCACTAGATCGCTCCATGCATCACCGATCAGCCAGGAGCGCTTGAGATCGAGCGATAGTTCGTTTGTCGCCCGTACCAACATCCCCGGTTTGGGTTTCCGGCAGTCGCAGTCATCCTCCGGTCGGTGCGGACACAGATATACCCCATCCACCTGCCCGCCGTTTTCTTGAATCAAGTCGCCAAGCCGCTTGTTGATCTCGTTGGCAGTTCCCAGACTGATGAATCCGCGTCCAATGGCTGATTGATTGGTCACAATAACGATTTTGTAACCGGCATCGTGTATTCTTTTTAGTGCGGAAAACGTCTTGGGAAAGATGACCACCTGAGACCACTCGCGGATGTAATCCGCCCGGTTCTCGATGAGGACGCCATCGCGATCCAGAAAAACGGCAGGAAACACGATTTCATTATATACTACTCGTAGTTTCCGCCTGTCATATGAGTGCGATCAAATCTCGAGCGATGTCGAGATGGCGGAGCACGCCAATTTTTAGCTTCAAGGATCATGCTGGCAAACATCCGTTTGTATTTGAGCCGTCAGGCGTCATCGGTTACTCGTTATTTTGTCGAACAATTCTTCATCGTCCTGTTGGGATGGATCCCCACGATTTTTGGGATTGCCGTCCGCAGTGTTCTGTATAAGTTGATTCTGCGAATTGACGGCTTCGCGGCGATAGAGAATAATGTGCGACTGCGGTTTGCGAATTTCATCCGCTTGGGGCACGGTTCGTATCTGGACCACGGGACGTATTTACACGCCTGCCCCAACGGGATCGAAATCGGACGCGGGACGATCGTAATGCACGGCGCGGTCCTTCATGTATATAACTTTCGCGACATGCCCAACTCAGGAATCAAAATCGGGCGCGATAGTTTAGTTGGTGAGTACTCCATCATCCGCGGACAGGGAGGCGTGAAAATCGGCGACCGCGTCTACACATCGCCGTTCACACAGATCATCGCCGTCAACCACGTGTTCGATGACCCGCACCGCCCGTTTGTCGAACAGGGCATCACGGCAGAGGGTATCGTTATCGAGGATGATGTATGGCTTGGCGCTGGCGCCGTCATCACAGATGGTGTGCGTGTGGGCAAAGGTTCGATTGTAGCCGCTGGTGCAGTCGTCACACAGGACGTACCGCCGCACACTGTGGTCGGAGGCGTACCTGCCAAACCCATCCGAGTTATCGATGGCAGTACCGTAAAGTCTGACCAGCGTATTTATCATTTGTAATTTACAAGGAATTGCATGACGATCTTATCGGTAGTCATACCTGCATACAACGAAGAAGATGGAATCACGGAGATCGCGAAGCGCGTGCTCGCGGTTAAGCCCGCGCTGAAAAGAGTTGGAGTTAGGCAACTGGAATTGCTCGTTGTAGATGATGGCTCACGTGATCGAACCGTGGCGGTTGCCTCGAAAATCAAGGGTGTGACGTTAATTCGCCACCCCAAGAACAAGGGCTACGGGGCAGCGTTGAAGACCGGCTTCTCGAAAGCAAAGGGCGAACTGATCGGATTCTTGGATGCCGACGGCACATACCCGCCTGAGCACTTTCCGAAGCTTTGTCAGGTGGCGATGAATGGGCATGACCTCGTAATTGGCTCGCGAATGGCTGGAGAAAAGAGTCAGATGCCCCTTGTCCGACGCGTGGGCAACTTCATTTTTGCCACACTGTTGACCATCCTCGGCCGACATCGCGTCACTGATAGCGCGAGCGGCATGCGCGTCTTCAAGCGCGAGATATTGGAACATATCTATCCATTGCCCGATGGCTTGAACTTGACCCCTGTAATGAGCACGCGTGCCGTGCACGAAGGCATCAAGATCGAAGAAGTGCCCATTCCCTATAGCGAGCGGGTGGGCAGATCGAAACTCAGCGCGATCCGTGATGGCCGCATTTTCTTACAAAGCATGGTATGGACGGCGATGTCCTATAACCCTGTACGAATCCTTGGGCTACTTGGGCTGGTCGCGCTGGGAGTTTCAGGACTTGTAGTACTGGGTTTGGTTATAGCACGATTGAACGGAATCACATCCTTAAATTCAGTTGGCGTTGCTGCGCTGTTTCTTGGGATGATTTCGGCAGTGGCAGGCATAAATGTTTTTGCACTTGGCATTACGTTCAATTATCTTGTTGCACTTTTTTACAAGAGACCGATCAAACAAGGGTTATTTGGAAAGCCAATTTTCAAAACGCCTCTCGATCAACAATTTGGTTGGATGGGGACTGCCGCGATACTGGTCGGGCTCGCAATCGGAGTAACAAGCCTTGCCCTTGGCTTGCAAGGCTGGGAGATCGAGCGATTGTGGTTTTATTTGCTTGGCAGTGCAATGATTTTTTTGGTCGGGATCCAATTGGTGGTGTATTGGTTGCTGTTGCGTATCCTCGAGGAACTCAATCAGCGTGAAGCACTTACCAAACAGGATATGGGAAGATAGGGGCTTGAAAGGAGTACTGAAATGGATAACAAACAGCAAGACATCAAGTCTGTGAATCTCGGCGCACGGAATATCCCGAAACTGCGCTCGGCGGATTTTCCTAATGCAGATGCAATCGTCCGTGACGGGTTGCTCACCGCTTCGCGCTCCCCCGAGGCGGTAGATATCATGTTGGTGAATCCGCCCACCCCTGACGGCGGCTTGTGGATTCGCACGCAACATCGCGTCGGTCGTCGTACACGCGAGAACATGGTCTGGCCCCAAGTTTCGCTGGCGCAAATGGCGGCGCTATTGCATCCCGTATACAAGGTGAAAGTGGTGGATTGCAATGCCGAGCGCATGGGTTGGCCCGAGTTCACGCAATTGCTGGACAAATATCAACCTAAATACTACTTCACGCAATTAACTGCCCCGACGCTGGAAAACGACATTTACGGCTGTTTCCTTGCCCATGCGCGCGGTGCAAAGACAATCGCCTTCGGAACGCACATCACACCAATCCCCGTTGAGACGATGCGTCCATATCCGAGCCTTGATTTTGCTCTCGTTGGCGAACCCGACCTCACAATCCGTGACCTGCTCGATCATCTTGAAGGAAAGATCGAAGAACGCTCCCCCGAGATCGAGAAAATGTTCAACAAGCACGACCCGCTGTACAAACCATCTCTCAACGCTGATGGAAGTGTAAATATGCACGGCATTAAGGGAATCGCCTGGCGGAAGGGCGATGAGATCCTCCTAAATTTTCCACGCTCGTTCATTGCCGATTTGGACGATATGCCCGTTCCCATGCACGAACTTCTGCCGTTACAATCGTATCGCATGCCGTTGATAAAAGGCGCGTTCACCTTCATTGTCACCAGCCGCGGCTGTCCTGCGGGTTGCACGTATTGTATCAAGCATGTAAGCTATCAATATGCCACACGCCTGCGTTCGCCAAAACTCATCATGGAAGAGTTATGGTATCTGAAAAAACTCGGCATCAACAACATACATATGTATGCTGACCTCTTCACCGTGAGTCGGGACCAAGTGGTTGAATTGTGCAAGATGATGATCGACGAGAAGATCGGTATCAAGTGGACGTGTAACAGTCGCGTAGATTATGTAGATGAAGAAATGCTCATATTGATGGGCAAAGCAGGTTGCCGCCTGATCTCTTGGGGCATCGAAAGTGGAAACGAACAAATCCTCAAGCACGCGCGCAAGGGAGCGTATCCCGATAAAGCCGAGCGTGCACTTCGCTGGGCGAAAAAAGCCGGCATCATGAACTGGGGCTACTTCATTATTGGTTTGCCGGGCGAAACCGAAGAGACCATCCGACAGACGATTGATTTTTCGAAGAAACTGCCGCTTGATATTGCCTTGTTCCATGTTGCCGCGCCGTATCCCGGTACGCCCTTCTTCTTCGAAGTTGTGAAGAACAAGTGGTTCCGCCCCGGCACGCGTTGGGAGCAGGTTGATATGGACAAAGGAACAGTGCTCGATTATCCGAACATGCCGGCTGAGAAGTTGCTATACTGGCAGAAGCGTGCCTTCCGTGAATGGGCGTTCCGTCTGGGACCTGCAATAACATACCTAAAGATGCTGATGTATGACTGGTCGACGATGAAGACTGCCGTCAATGTAGGTCTACAACACCTCTTCTGGGCCTCTTCCGACGAGGGTGCACCAATTGGTGGGGCGGGGTAGTTTCACAACGATCTTCCTCAACCATCATGGTCTCCTCGGACTTTGGATGTTGAAAAATGACATAATTTAAGAATGAAAAATTCAAAGTTTCTCTTGCATAAACTCTTGATTCTTGTGATGTTCACGTTGATTTTCTTAGCATCGGCACCGAAAAGCCATGCACAGAACAATCAAGACTGGTCCACCCCGGTAAATCTGTCCTCTTCTGGGCTGGCTACCAATCCGAATATGGTTGTGGACGTCAATGGCGCGATACATGTCATTTGGGTGGATAAGATCAGCGGATATAAATATAGCGGGAGCAATGATGGTGTTACTTGGACGCCTCCGAAAGAAGTGGAGTTTCCATTTGAACCTGATGGTCGTCCTCCTGTATTAATTCCCGATAGGAACGGATCCATCCGGGTTTTTTGGGTTACCGATGATGGCGGGTTACTTTATAGCCAGTCAGCCAGTGCAGATTTTTCAGACCCGAGAAAGTGGACAAGTCCTACTCGGATTGGGAGTGATGTTTTAGATTTCGATGTGGCTTTTGATGCCCGCGGTATATTAAACGTTGCCTTTATCCGAAAATCCCTAACGGATTCAAATCCCGCCGGTGTCTATCATAGAAAATCCATTGTTGGAGGTGGATCGTGGTCGGCCCCGGCCCCTTTGTTTCTGTCAGAATACTTCCGATCAGCTAGTAACAGCGATGCCTATATCCGCATATCAACATCCGGTGAGATGGAAAATGAACGCATTTATATAACTTGGGATGATCGTGCCCAAAAACGGATATATATGACAGTATCCGAAGATTCCGGACTCACTTGGGGTAGTGTTCTACAAGTGAAAGGTCCAGGCGACATTAGTGGTACTGGGGCACCTTTTAATTTGACGGTGGCAGCATATGGTGACAATGTTTTGCTTATGTGGCAGGTGGGTGAACCTAGCTCATCCGGGTGTACTATATATAGCCAATTTTCCATTGATGGTGGTAGGAACTGGAGTGAAGTAACAGCCGTGCTAGGGGGTCCGTCTGAATGTCCGATGGAGATAAAAATCGTTGATCTAAGCGGGGAGTATGTATCTGTGATGTTGATCGGGCATGTGAGTCCGATGTTAATTGCATGGAATGGCGAGAGATGGAGCGATGTGCAAGAGCAGACCCGGTTGCCACCTATTTCGAATCCTCTGACCTTCGACACAGTAATGTTAGGCTGCCGGTTTGATTTTATTTACAACCGAACTTTGTACGTGGTGGGGTGCGATCAGGGTGATGGACAGGATGTTTGGTTCTTATCCCGTTCCCTTGAGATGGTGGAGGATTGGTTTTCTCCGTTATCCGTATGGGGCGTTGCGCACACTCTTCCGGTGACGTCTGAAGGTCTTCATCAGATTTCGGATTTTGCCTCGGTCGCGGATGACGGAGGTAATGTTCAGGTGATGTGGTCGAAATCTTCTCTGAGTGCCAACGGTGTGTTGACTAGTGCGATTGAAATTTCTCATTGGAACGGAGAACAATGGGCAGCTCCAGTGTCTATTTTCGGTTCGCTGAACAGTATGCCAATGCATTTGTCGATGATAACTGATTCGCTAGGACGGCTGTTGGTTTTATGGGTCGATGGTTTCTCTGGAGATCTTGCCTTCAGTTACACTGGTCTTGAGAAAGCTCGCTTACCATCTCAATGGGCGAATATAACGGGTTTGCCCTCTCCCTCAAAGCTGATCTCATCATCGGACGCTGTAGTGGATGGTTCCGGACGAATTATTGCTGTATATGCGGTGCCGACCAACGAGAATAGAGGGATCTATTTGGTGCAATCTATTGACAATGGGCGGAATTGGTCAATTCCGGTTCAGGTTTTTGATGCCATCTCTGAGGAATGGGAACGTATTGATGAACCCCGAATTGCTGTTGACCGAGATGGCGTTCTGCATCTAATTTTTGTGCGACAAACCCTGCGAATGGGACAACCGGCAGGATTGTACTATTCACGGTCGTTGAGCGGCGGAGAAACATGGAGCACTCCGCAGGTATTAAGCACAGGTGGAATCCAATGGGCTGAGATTGTGAGTTATGATGAGAAGACTGTTCATGTGGTGTGGCAAGAGTATGATGGGCTCGTCTATGCTAACCTATCCCAGGTATCGGAGGATGGAGGAGAGACTTGGTCAAGGCAAATTAATGTGGGTGGAGTAAGCAGTGAACCAACAAGGGTAACATTAGCTTCTCGCGGAGGAGGTTTACTGCACTTTCTTCAGCTAATGAAGAAATTTGAAACACCTGCTCTTAATCAGGAAAATCTTATACTTCAGGACTGGAAGTGGGATAATGGCTCCTGGAGCCCGGATTTACCCAAGGACATTTCCATCACTGGCGGGCAAGTCACGTACTCTCTATTTGCAAACATAACTTCGGCTGGCCACTTGGTAGTATTATTACCAGTTGAATATTCCGAGCCCGGGGGGATCAATAAAAGCGAGATTCTGCTATTCAGCCGATATCTTGAAGGAGTCGATATCAATCATGTATTGCCAGCAGTACTTCCTACACCGAGCACCGAGGCGGCTGATATCGATGTGAGCGTTGTGAATCCAACCGCTACACAGGATTTATCAACTCTAAATACCGACAGGAACTCATTTTCTTTTGCTAGAATTATCGTTGGATTTGTGCTGATCGTAGTGAGCGTTTTGATCGTTGTGTTCGTGCTCATTCGGCAAAGGACTGGCAACAGAGATACATGAAAATTGTTAAGATTTCGCTTGTTCTTGGTTTGATCTTGGTAGCATTGGTTGCTTTCATTCCAGACCGTGGAATTGCGATGAGCGGGATCCAATCTGGTTGGGCTCCAGATAAGCGGGTGCCGGGGTACCTTGATGACACGTTTACGCCTTTTCTTGTGGCCGACCGAAACCGGACTGTCCATGCTTTTGCCACTCAGTGGGTTGGAGATGGAGAAGAGCGAAGACGGGCGATTGTTTATCGTCAATGGACGGTCGCCGGAGGTTGGACTAGACCAAATGATATATTATTATCCCCGACCTGGGATGCTCAAATATTGGGTATGTTTTTGGCTTCAGACGGAGTGTTTCACTTGATATTTTGGGGAAGTGCTGCGGAAGGTGACACACCAGCTATATATTATTCTAGTGCATTAGCTACATATGCCGAAAATGCCTCAGCTTGGTCATATCCAGAGTTAATTGGGGAAGGAGCATTCACCCCAAGTTCCGGGGTCATCGAAGGAGATAGTCAAGGAAATCTTGTTGTTATTTTTAATGGAAATAAAGATGGCAATGGGATCTACATAGCTATTTCAAATGATACAGGTCGGAGTTGGTCCGATTCCGTTCCTCTATTATTGACGGATGATTCCAATACTATACCCTATAAGATTAAATCGTTTGTTGGTCCGTCAGGCAGAATGCATCTAGTATGGAGTGTTTATGTGCTCGAAGGTGGTATGCCAGATTCCCTCTACTATGTTGGTATCGATCTTCAAACCGGGAAATGGCTCCGACCGATCTTGTTGGATAAAAGGCCTGATATTGTGGGCTATTGGGGGCCGCAGGTTCCTGCTGTTGTCGATAATGGACAGTATGTGGTGATTATGTATAATGGCGGGAATCCTTTTACTGGGGGTACTGTACCAGTTGGACGTCCCACATTATTAGTTCGATTGTCAAAAGACGGCGGGCAAACTTGGGGGAATGTGACCAGCCCTCTACCTTTTCTGACCGGCTGGAGCGACGAGCAGATTTTAGTTGTCGATAGTAATCAAATTGTACACCTAATCGCCATAATGCGTATTGATCAGATTGTGGATGGTGAATATCAATCAGTGGGCGGAGTTTGGCATAGTCGCTTTAAAGATGGTGTTTGGATTTATCCGGATCGATTCGTGCCTACAATTGCTCCCTCGACTCTTAGAGCCGTTGTATCTCAAGGGAATATAATATTGGTGACATGGACGGCAGATATTGTTATTGGAGGGAAAGAGGGAGTTTGGTATTCATACACTGTTTTGGATTCACCCGAATTGCCAATCTCTCCTTTTTCGATACCATCAACCCTTGAAAATAGCGCCAATATAGCTGCCCCCGCGACAAGTACCGAAAGCATACCACTTCCAACTGCTACCTCTGAACTTCCTCTTTTATGGAATGAAGTATCTTATTTATCGAATCCACAAATCTCAATGCTTTTCGGCATATTTCCCGTAACCTTACTTTTAGTGTTAATTGTGCTTTGGGTGTTATATTCGAGGAGGAAGTAAAGATTCTGTTCAAGCTTGAGCCTGCTACATAAGGTTCAGGGAAATAATGGTCGGAGGATCTTTCAAAGCAAATCATATGATTCGTATCGAGCCTTCAAAGGGTTGGTTCTCTCTCAGGTTGAATGAGATCTGGGATTCTCGTGAGTTATTAATGATTTTTGTGTGGCGAGATCTTAAAGTTCGATATCGACAGACCGTTATTGGTGCATTATGGGCGATACTCCAGCCATTGTTAACAATGGCGATTTTTACTATTTTCTTTGGGCGTCTGGCTGGAATTCCTTCGGATGAGATTCCCTATTCGGTCTTTACCTACGCCGCCTTGGTTCCTTGGACGTTCTTTGCGAATAGTATTCATCAGGCTTCAAACAGTCTGGTAAATAACCCTGAGATGGTTAAGAAAATTTACTTTCCCCGCTTGACAATGCCGGTAGCGTCGGTGTTTGCAGGATTGGTAGACTTCTTTCTAGCTTTTGTTTTGTTGCTGGCCATGATGCTTTATTATGGCTTTGTTCCAACTCTAAATGCTCTCTGGTTGCCATTTTTTGTCGTCCTGTCGGTGACAACTGCTTTGGGCGTAAGTTTCTGGCTTTCGGCATTGAATGTTCAGTTTCGGGATGTTCGATATATGATACCTTTTATCGTTCAGATTTGGCTTTTCGCAACGCCAGTGGCTTATCCGAGCAGTTTGCTATCTGACCCTTGGCGAACGATCTATGGCATAAATCCCATGGTGGGAGTGGTAGAGGGATTTCGCTGGTCCTTGCTAGGTGTGGACACTGCGCCCGCACCCGTGATTTTTGTATCTTACGGTGTGGCTCTGGTATTGTTAATAGGCGGCGCAATATATTTTCGCCGTATGGAAAGAAATTTTGCAGATGTTATTTAAGAATCTCCTTCATGAATGATGTTGCAATTCGAGTTAAAAACTTGGGAAAGAGGTATTACATAGGAGGCAAACGAAAAAACTCTATTCGTCTGGGCGACAAAGTTGTTGATGTTGCCTTGACACCTTTCCGTCGAATAAAAAAGTTAATCAAGGGAGACCCAGCGGGCGCATCCGATCTAGATCGTGAGTTCTGGGCCCTAAATAACGTTTCCTTTGACATAAAACATGGTGAGATCATAGGCATTATTGGTCACAATGGCGCGGGTAAAAGCACCCTCCTGAAGATTTTGTCAAGGATTACGGAGCCAACCACTGGGTATGCAGATGTGTATGGAAGAATCGGCTCTTTGCTGGAGGTGGGAACAGGGTTTCACCCCGAACTCACCGGCCGCGAAAATGTTTATTTAAACGGTTCAATTTTAGGAATGCGTAGGACTGAAATCAACCGAAAATTTGACGAGATTGTTGACTTTGCTGAAATCGAACAGTTTATAGATACTCCGGTAAAGCATTACTCCAGCGGCATGTATGTTCGCTTGGCATTTTCCGTCGCGGCGCACCTGGAACCTGAAATTCTATTGATAGATGAAGTGCTGGCGGTAGGCGATGTGGATTTTCAGAAAAAATCGCTGGGGAAAATGGAAAACGTGTCGCACGAGGGTCGCACCGTGGTCTTTGTCAGCCACAATATGAATGCCTTGCAGCGCTTGTGCCCTCAATCGATCCTATTCAGACATGGGCAGCTGATTTCCCAAGATAAAACCCGCAGAGTGATTGAGCAATATTTGTCCGCGATGTCGTCCGAGACATCCGGACCAAACTCTATCATCGACTTGACGAATCAAAAGCGTGATGGAACTGGGGATGTTATGTTTCAATCCTTATCATATAAGGGAAATGACGAATCTTTGGCATATTACCCATATACGAATGGACCGCTGGAAGTTAGTATCACGCTGTTTTCCAAATCGGCATGTTCAGTTAGTAGTATTGCCATTGTCATCCTTGATCGATATGGCACCAAATTGGTAAACGCCGATTCATTAACACACGGAAACAATATTTCACTCAGGAAAGGCATCACTACACTCACATTTCAGATGGAGCAACTACACCTTAATCCCGGGCTCTATACAATTGGGTTGTGGGTTGCAAATCCACCCATTGAAGTATACGATTACATTGCGTCAGCCGCGATGTTCGAAGTAACCGAGACTGAAAGCCAAAAGATCCGTGTACAAGAGGATGGGCTTGTGCCGGTGAAATTTCAGGTTCTGGGTATTTCCTAATTCGATCCATTAATTTCATATGGAACAAAAACTTGCGAGCGTTATTATGCCCGCCTATAATGGCGAAAAGTATATCGGTCAGGCAATCGAAAGTGTGATTTCACAAACGTAT
>Ga0187893_10000569_pt1 | contig 95608 bp, 58 predicted proteins | sample MA1701074metaG_FD_139574 | JGI IMG/M metagenome (GOLD analysis project Ga0187893, IMG submission 139574) | White microbial mat communities from a basaltic lava cave in the Kipuka Kanohina Cave System on the Island of Hawaii, USA - MA170107-4 metaG ... | reverse complement strand
TGGGAATCTGAAAGATTCACACCCTTTGAGCCGAGCGCGCGGAAGCCCGAGCCCCTTCCTTGCCGCGCGCTCGGCTGCGGGGGGTTCGGGGGGCGGAGCCCCCCGAAGCCGAAGACCGGCGAAGAGCGTGTGAATCGGAAGGATTCACACGCTCTGAGACTGAGGGGTCGTCAGCTCTTCGCGCTCGCCGCCGGCTCCTCGGGAACGGGCGCGCGGGCCGGCGCGGGCGCGGGCGCGGGCGTCGAAGCGGGTGCCGGGGCCGGCGCCGCGTGCTTCTGCGGGCGCGCGTTCCACACCCGCGTCGCGAGCACGAAGCCCAGGATCGCGACCGGGAGCATGGCGATCGGCCAGTTGCCCCAGCTCGCCGGGTCCTGCGCCCCCGCGCCCTCCTTCGGGAGGATGCGGCCGAGCAGGATGCTCTGGAAGGCGGTCCCGAGGTAGACGAACCCGTCGATGATCCCGACCGCGACGCCCGCGTTCTTGCGGCCGCCGAAGTCCATGCTCGCCGTCCCCGAGAGCATGCCGTGGACGCCGATCACGCAGAGCGAGGCGAAGATGACGACCCAGCCGAGGGCCGGGCCGGTGAGCGTCACGAAGACGCCGCCGACCCCGACGATCATCCCGCCGTAGAGGACGGCCGAGACGGGCCCGCGCCGCGAGTGGAAGACGTGGTCGGAGATGACCCCCGCGAACATGCCGCCGAGGATCCCGGCGACGCAGAGCAGCATGCCCCAGTTCTTCGGCACGAACTGGACGTCGGTGATGGCCGTCTGCTTCGCGAAGATCGGATACCAGTGCATGATCGCGTTCCGCAGGAAGCCGCTGCAGAACTCGATCAGCGCGATCGTGACGATGACGGGGTTCGAGAACATGCGCGTCGCGACCGCCACGACCCCGAGCCGCGGGCCCGTGTCGCCCGACGAGGCGTCGCCGACGTCGAAGTCGCGGTGCCCCGCGTCGCCCGGCGAGTCGCGGATCACGAAGAGGTCGATGACGAAGAACACCGCCAGCACGGCCGCCGGGACGAAGAAGACCCAGTACGTCGGCGCGTGCTTGACGATCAGCGTCCCCCAGTCGAACGCGAAGTAGATCCCGAGCGAGATGAGGATGCCGAAGACGCCGCCCAGGACGCCGCGCTCGCGGATGTGGAACCAGCCGGCGTTCACCTTGACGATCGAGACCGCGCCGAAGCTCTGGAAGTACATGTTGACGGCGTAGATCGCCGAGAAGATCGGGACGAGGCCGCCCGGCGGCGCCCACCCTCGCGCGAGGACGAGCCAGGTCACGATGCCGAGCGCCAGGTTCATGGCCGACGACCCGAGCGCCGAGATGAGGATCGTCCGCCGCCCGCCCCAGCGGTCCGTCAGCGGGCCGTTCAGGAGGAAGGACACGCCGTACGTGAGCGTCCCCCAGAAGAAGATCGCCCCGAAGTCCGCCTTCGACATGAGGTCGCCGAGGGCGTTCTTGCTGACGGTCAGGTTGTACCGGCCCATGTAGAGGAACGCGTACGTGAGCCCGAGCGGGAACCAGTTGAGGAAGCGCCGGCGCCGGAACGCGGCCGAGTGGCCGAGGTCCACCCGCGGCAGGCGCGCGAGGACGACGGCGATCGCCCCGAGCAGGATCAGGATCGGAAGGAGCTGGCTCAACCACTGAGGCATGTCGGGTCTCGCTAAGGCTCGTGCCCGTCAGGGGACGGAGTGAATGCCCCGCGTCCGCGACTCGACGCGCACGCCCTCGGGGACGACCTCGTAGACCGTCTTCCCGGCCGCCCGGATGATCGCGAGGACGTCGGCGTACGCCGCGTCCGTCGCCGGCTTGAACCCGGTGATCGCCGCGACGTCGCCGAGCAGCCGGCGCCCCTCGGGGGTGGCCGCGACCCTCTCGAGCGCGGCCGCCAGGCGCTCGCGCTTCTCCTCCGGGAACCCGCGCCGGAAGAAGACCGGCTCGTCCGGGATCGGCGGCGTGCGCGCGATCGCCCGGAAGGGCTTCCCCGCGGCCGCGCCCGCGTACGTCGCGGCGGCGTCCACCTCGCCCTCGCGCAGCCGCTCGAGCGCCTTCTCGTGGCTGCCCGCGAACTCGGGCACGACCGAGACCTTCGCGTCGGCGAGGAGCTTCGCCGGGAAGATGAAGCCGCTCGTCGAGTGCGGGTCGACGTAAGCGATCCGCTTGCCCGCGAGGTCCTCGACCTTCCGGACCCGGCTCGGCGCCCGCACGAGGATCTCGCCCGCGTACGCGTCGGCGCCCTCGCCCCGCAGCACCTGGAGCCTCGCCTCGACCCCGTACTCGAGCCGGGCGAGGAGGTACTCGAAGAGGCTCAGCAGGCCGACGTCCGCCTCCCCGCCGAAGGCCTCGATCGCCGCGATCGGCGTCGCGGCCACGCGCACCTCGACCTCGAGCCCCGACGCCGCGCGCAGGCCGTCCGCGAGGGCCCGGCGCTCGCCGGCATCGAGCCGGCCCGGGTTCCCGTGCTCGGGCGAGAGCATGAAGATGACGGGCGTGCCGGGGGCGCCGACGTTCCGCTCCCGCGACTCCTCGCGGGCGATGAAGACCGCGGCGACGACGGCGACCGCGAGCGCCGGCAGGAACGCGACGATCCAGGCGCGCCGGCCGGGGCCCTCTCGAGCCTCTTCCATGCGATCCGACTCCTCAACTGCCGGGGAGGCCCGTGATTATACCGGCGATTGTGAAGGGCGTGTGAAGGAATCGTCCGGTCTGCGTCAACGGGGCCGCCGACCGGTCGCGGCGACCCGGTCGCGGGCCGGGCGCGCCGATGGACGCGCCGCTCGCCGGCCCTTAGAATGCGGGCGGCTCCGGAGGCGCCGTCCCCTTGAACGAGGCCGTCGTCCGCGCGCTCACGTCCACCGTCTCCGGGATCTTCTCGCGGCTCTTCGGCGAGGAGCCCGAGGCCGGGCCGCCGACCCCGGTGTGGCTCGAGCGCTTCCGCTGCACCATGGCCGGCGTCGTCGGCCTCGCCGGTGCGCGCTCGGGGCTGCTCGCCGTCCACGCCGACCGCGAGGGCGTCGAGAGCCTGGCGCGGCGCCTGGTCCCGTCGCCCGGCGACGCCGACCTGCGCGACACGATCTCGGAGCTCGCGAACATGATCGCCGGCAACCTGGGCATGCACGCGAGGGGCGCGCTGCCCGTCCTCGCGAGCTCGCTCCCGAGCGTGATCGAGGGGGAGAACTTCTACGTGCGCTTCGTCGGCGCGGTCGAGCGCGTGATCCTGCCGTTCACGTTCGGCGACGTCCGCTTCGTGGTCGAGCTCGTCCTGGAGCACCCGGGGGGAGCCCGCCATGACTGAAGGCGCCCGCGTCCCGGCGGTCGAGAAGCACGTCCTCATCGTCGACGACTCGAACATCACGCGGCAGATCCTCTGCCGCCTCCTCCGCGACTTCGGCTTCACGAAGGTCCTCGAGGCGAAGGACGGCCACGAGGCGCTCGACCGCGTCGTCGCCTCGAGCCCGCCGATCGGCCTCATCCTCCTCGACTGGAACATGCCGCGGCTCTCGGGCGTCCAGTTCCTCGCGCGCTTGAAGCCCCTCAAGGCGGCCCGGCGGATCCCGGTGATCATGGTCTCGGCGGAGTCGTCGACGCAGCGCATCATGGAGGCGCTCGCCGCCGGCGCCAAGGGCTACGTGATCAAGCCGTTCCACCCGAACGAGCTCCGGGTGAAGATCCTCGAGGCCCTGCGCCTCGGCGACATCGAGCCGCCGCGCACGGCCCTCTCGGGAAGCCTCGCCGACGTCGGGCTCCCGGCCCTGGTCCAGCTCATGAGCGCGGCGGCGCTCTCCGGGATGCTCTCGATCGCGGTCGACGGCGCGCCCGTCGGGGAGGTCGGCCTCGCCCACGGCGAGGTCCGCACCTGCCGCTGCCGGGGCGCGGTCGGGGACGAGGCCTTCCTCGATCTCGCGTCGCTCTGCGACGGGCGGTTCGACTTCGTCGCCGGCGACCCGCCCGCCGCGGGCAACGTCCTCGGGTCGACGGTCGCCCTGCTCATGGAGGCGATGCGGCGCCAGGACGAGCGGCTGCGGGCCGAGAGGTGCCCGGGCCCCGAGGAGGCGAGCGGGCCGTGATCCAGTCGAGCGGCTCCGTCCCCGTCCCGGCGGAGCTCGTCACCCAGTTCCGCGCCGAGGCGCTCGAGCGCGTGGAGCGGCTCGAGGCCGGCTGGATCCGGCTCGGGCGCGCGCCGGACGACCACGAGCTGGCGGCCGACGTCCAGCGCGAGCTCCACACCCTGAAGGGTGAGGCGCGCCTCATAGGCTTCGCCGACATCGACCTCCTCTGCCACAAGCTCGAGGAGCTGCTCGCCTGCGCGCGCCGCCTCGGCTTCCGCGTCGCCGCCGACCTCGACTTCGCCGTGACGATGGCCTTCCAGTTCACGCGCCTGCTGCTCCGCAAGAAGGCGGGCCAGCCGCTCGGCGGGATCGACCTGCCGGGCTTCGTGCGCCAGGTCGACGAGACGCTGCACGAGGCGGCGCCGGAAGCGGCGGCGGCGCGCGACGCCGTGACGGTGCGCAAGGTCGGCGGCGCCCACGCGCCGGCGGCCGAGCCGGTCGAGCGGCTGTCGGCGCGGACGCGCGAGCGGCTGGCCGCGGCGGCGACGGCCGTCTACCTCGAGTCGCTCGCCGCCGCCGGCCCGTCGCGCGAGCGGCTCCGCGACGTCTTCCGCGGGCTCGTGAGCGACCTGGCCGCGATCTCGACCGTGCCCATCGCGGCCCGCATCGAGCGGCACGTGCACGCCGCCGCCCGGCTCGCGCGCGACCTCGCGAAGCCGGTCGACCTCTTCCTCGACGTCGCGGACGGCCTGGCCGCGCGCGCCGAGGCGGCCGACGCCATCGACGTGGCGCTCCTCCACGCGGTCAGGAACGCCGTCGACCACGGGATCGAGCCGCCCGAGGCGCGCCGCGCGGCCGGCAAGCATCCGTCCGGGTCGATCGTGGTCCGGGCGCGCGAGGTGGAGGACGCGATCGAGGTCTCGGTCGAGGACGACGGCGCCGGGATCGACCTCAAGGCCGTGCGGCGGCGCGCCGTCGAGCTCGGCTTCCTGAACGAGGCCGCGGCCGCGCGGGCGACCGACGCGGCGCTCCTCGACCTCGTCTTCGGCCTCGGCTTCACGACGCGGACGGCGGTCTCCGGGGTCTCGGGGCGCGGGGTCGGGCTCGACGCCGTCAAGCGCGCGCTCGAGCGCGAGGGCGGCACGATCCGCCTGACCACGCGCCCGGGTGGGGGAACGACGACCGTGGCTTCGGTCCCGCAGTCGAGCCGGCTCGTGCGCGTGCTGGCGTTCCCGGCCGCCGGTCTCGACCTCCGGCTCGCGGTCCCGGCGACGTGGACGGCGATGGACCCGGAGTCGGGACCCGGCGCGGGACCGGGCGCGGGACCGGGCGCGAGCTCGAGCCCGAGCCCGGACGACGACGCCGTCGACCCGCTCCGGGCCCTGGGGATCGCCGCCGCCGGCCCGCCTCCGGCCGCCGTCCACCGCCTGCGGCTCGTCCGCGGCGACGAGGAGGTCCTCCTCATCGCGGGCTCGCCGCCCGTCGCCGCCGACGCGAGCCGCCGCTGCCCGACCGGCGACGACCGCCCCGTCGAGGTCGTCGCGATCGAGGGCCGCGAGGCCCTGCTCCTGCGCCCGGAGCGGCTGCGGGCGCTCGCGCCGGGCAAGAGCTGACTCGCCCCGGGCAGTGCGGCCGCGGGCGGCGCTCGTGTCGGATGCCCGTGGAAGAAGGAAGAGCGGGGGATCCTGGGGTCGTCCGGCCCGCCGCCGCGGCCGCCGCGGGACGAGGGGTCAGGCCTGGCCGGGCGGCGGCGAGGCCGGAGGGGCCTCCGAGCCGGGCCCCGGCCCGGGCGGCGGGCCCCCGGGCGGCGGGGCCGCCGGCCTCCCGGCGCGCGGGCGGCGCGGCCGCGAGGGCGGCGCGAGCCGCTGAGCCTGGCGGTGCGGCGGTCCCGAGCGGGCGGCGCACGGGCCGATCACGAGGGCGTAAGCGATGGCCCGCTGGGCCGGGCTCAGGTGCCCATCGACCGCGGGCGGGAGGATCGCGCCGGGCGGGGCCGACCTCGAGGCGGCGTCGACGGCGCGCGGCGAGGCCGCGCTCCCGGGCCCCGGCCGCCGGGCCACGGCGCTCGGGTCGACGAACGCCGCGGCGGGCGGCGCCTCCGGATGCGCATGGACGAACGCCCCCGCGGAGAGCGCCGCGGCCGGCTCGGGGACCTCCTCGAAGACGGGCGCGGGGGCGCGCTCCGGCTGGCGCTCGCGCGGGCGGCGGCCGCGCAGGCGCTCCCGCTCGCGCCGGACCCAGTCGTCGACGCCGCGGTAGGGCCTGGACCGCGGCGCCGGCGCCGGCTCCGGGTCCTCCTCCTCCGCCTCCTCCTCGCCAAAGGGGGTCGCGGGCGGGGCCGGCTCCGCCTCGGCGGGCGCCGCGTAACGGCGCCGCGCGGCCTCCTCGCGCTTGCGGCGCTCGGCGCGGCTCTTCGCCCAGCTCACGAGGCCGGAGATGATGACGAAGAGGACGAAGAAGACGACCTGGGCGATGTCGCCGCCGTCGCTCTTCGCCGCGAGCACGAGGATCATCGCCTACGCCTTCCCGGGGTCCCCGCCGCCCGGACCGGCGATCGACTGGCGCATCTGGGTGTCCGCCTGGATGTTCTTGAGCGAGTAGTAGTCCATGACGCCGAGGTTGCCCTCCCGGAACGCCTGGGCCATGGCCTTCGGGATCTCGGCCTCGGCGAGGACGACGAGCGCGCGGTTCTTCTGGATCTCGGCCTTGTTCTCCTGCTCGGCGGCGACGCCGAACGCGCGCCGCTCCTCGGCCTTCGCCTGCGCGACCTTGAGGTCGGCGGCGGCCTGGTCGGCCTGGAGGCGGGCGCCGATGTTCTCGCCGACGTCGACGTCGGCGATGTCGATCGAGAGGATCTCGAACGACGAGCCCGCATCGAGGCCCTTCGAGAGGACCGTCTTCGAGATCCGGTCGGGGTTCTCGAGCACCTCCTTGTGCGAGGCGGCCGAGCCGATCGTCGAGACGATGCCCTCGCCCACGCGCGCGATGATCGTCGGCTCGGTCGCGCCGCCGACCAGCCGGTCGATGTTCGTCCGCACCGTCACGCGGGCCTTGACCCGGAGCTGGATCCCGTTCTTGGCGATGGCGTCGATCGTCGCCCGCCCCATCTCGGCGCTCGGGCAGTCGATGACCTTCGGGTTGACGCTCGTCCGCACGGCCTCGAGGACGTCGCGGCCGGCGAGGTCGATCGCGCACGCCCGCTCGAAGGTGAGCTTGATGTTGGCCTTCGACGCCGCGATCAGGGCCGCGACGACGCGCAGGACCTTGCCGCCCGCGAGGTAGTGGGTCTCGAGCTGATCCGTCGAGATCGGGAGACCCGCCTTCGTGACCATGACCCGGGCGTCCACGATCTCCGCCGGCCGCACGCCGCGGAGCCGCATGCCGATGATCGTCAGCAGCTTGACGCGGCAGCCCGCGAGCAGGGCCCGGATGTAGAGCCCGCCGTACGTGAGGAACGCGAAGATGAAGACGAGCGCGACGATGACGAGGAGCGCGACCAGGACCACCGTCGCGATGCCGCTCGGGTCGTTGTCTCTCGCCGCGAGCGGCGCCGGCCACAAGACGCTTGCGTTCACGTTCAGCTTCGCCCCCTTGCTACCGCGTATGGTGAGTGTGGTTTCGTGGTTCCCGTCTATCCCTTGACCTCGCGCACGACCACGCGGCTGCCCTCGACCTCGATCACGCGCACCTTCGCGCCCGCGTCGACGGGCTCGCCGCGCGTGACGACGTCGACCCGCCTCCCCTCGATCCGCACCATGCCGGCGGGCAAGAGGGGCGAGGTCGCGACGCCCTCGCGGCCGACGAGCTCAAGGAGCGTCTCGTCGGCGGACGAGTACTTCGGATCCGCTTGCGAGGCCGACGACGTGAGGCGTCTCGCCCAGACGACGGCGAGGCCGACCGCGACCGCGACCGACGCCACGAGCTGGGCCGTGCCGGCCATGGGCCCGTAGGTCGCGTACATGAAGTAGATGCTGGTCGCCACGCAGCCGAGCCCGACGAGGCCGATGACGACGCCGGGCACGAACATCTCGGCGAACAGCAGCCCCACGCCGACCGCGTAGAGGAGGATGATCAGCTCGAGGTCCATGGGCTACGCTCCCGTGCCCGCGCCCGGGCCCGACCTTCTGACCACGACCCGGTTGTCGTCCGTCTCGATCACGGTGACCGGCGCCCCCTGCTCGATGAGCTCGCCCTCGGCGACGGCGTCGACCGGCTCGCCGTCGATCTCCACCCGGCCCGCCGGCCGGAGCGGCGTCGCCGCCACGCCGTGCTTCCCGAGGAGCGCGATGCGGGCCGAGGACGCGACCGTGTACCCGTCCTCCGGCCGCTGCTCGCTCGTGAGCACGATCCGCGAGGCGAGCCGGGTCTGGGGCAGGACGCGCAGCAGGGCCGCGAACGCCAGCCCGGCGAGGGCGACGGCCGCCACGAGCGTGAAGATGTTCCGCTTGAACTCGCCGATCTCCCAGGGCGTCGTGGGCCCGCCGGGCAGACCCGGGAGCGTGAACGACTGGAGCGAGAGGAGGAGCCCGGCGGTGACGCTGACGATCCCGAGCAGGCCGACGACGCCGAAGCCCGGCAAGATGAAGATCTCGATCAGGAGGAGCGCGATCCCGACGAGGACGAGGACGACCTCGATCACGTTCGCGAGCCCGGCCAGGTAGCCGCCGAAGAACGCGAGGGCGAACGCCGTGAGGCCGATCGCCCCCGGGACGATCAAGCCCGGAGCCTTGAGCTCGGCCAGGATCCCGAGGATCCCGATCATGATCAGGATCGCCTTCACCTCGCTCGAGTTGATGAAGCCGATGAAGGACTCCCACCACGTCACTTCCAGGACCGAGACCTCGAGCGCCCGGCCGCTCTCCTGCTCGAGCGTGCGCACCAGCTCGTCCCGCGACGACACGACGAAGCGCGCGAAGCCGAAGTCCTTCGCCTTCTCCGCGTCCATGGTCAGGAGCTGGTCCTTGCGGACGACCGGCGGCTCCTCGACCTGGTGTCCGCCGCCCAGGCGCGGAAGCGCCTCCAGCTCGGCGTCGTCGAGGTACCGGACCTCGGCCTCGGCCGCGTCCTCCTTCTGGAAGCGGACGCGGTGGACGGCCGGGCCCTTCGTCACCATCGCCCGGGCGAGCGCGCGCGGGTAGCCGTTGCGCTTCGCGTAGCTCTCGAAGCGCTCGCGCAGCACGGTCTGGATCTTCTCGGGGCCGGTCTCGATCCCCTCGCCGGTGACGAGGATCGGCTCGCAGTCCCCGAGGAGCGTGCCCTCGCGCATCGCGATCCGGCGGGCGGCCAGCGAGATCAGGGCCCCGGCCGAGATCGCCTTCTTGGAGACGTAGGCGACGGTCGGGATGCCGGCCGCGTCGAGCCGGTCCGCCTGCTCGGCCATGTCGAACGCGGCCCCGAGCTCCCCGCCCCACGTGTCCATGTCGAGGACGACGACCTCGGGCTTCCCGCCCGCGAGCACCTCGTCGACGCGCCGCTTGACCGTCATGGCCAGCACGCCGTCGATCTCGCCGTGGATGGGGATGACCACGACCCTCGGCTCGCGGGCCTCGGCCGCCGCGCCCGGCGAGACGATGCGCGCGTCGGCGAGGGCCGAGGCCGACGCCAGGCAGGCGAAGGCCGCGACGAGCGCCGTGTGCACGCGACCGCTGGTGAGACTCATCGACCTGAGCCTCCAAAGCCCCGTGGCCCGAGCCGCGGTTCCGTGGATGCCGTCGTCGCCGTCGCTTCTAGCCCGGGTGAGTGCGCGCGAGGAGCGGGTGTGGTGGAGGTAAGGGGACTCGAACCCCTGACCTTCTGGATGCCATCCAGACGCTCTCCCAGCTGAGCTATACCCCCACGCTGGAACCGCGAAACGGCGAGATTCTAGCCGAGGTCCGGCCGGGTGTCAAGTCGCGCGGGGCCGCGGCCCGGCGTTTGAAAAAGCCGCCCGCCCGCGCTATCATGCGCCTTTTCCGTTTCGAGGCGAGACCGAGGAAACATGCCGCGCGCCATCCCGAGGTACGACCCCCGCACGATCGAGCCCCGCTGGCAGCAGCGGTGGAAGGAGCTCGGCCTGTTCCGCGCCCGCGACGGCGACGCGCGGCCGAAGTCGTACTGCCTCATGATGTTCCCGTACCCGTCCGGCGACCTGCTCCACGTCGGCCACGGCCGGAACTACATCCTCGGCGACGTCGTCGTCCGCCTGAACATCATGCGCGGCAAGAACGTGCTCGCGCCCATGGGCTGGGACGCGTTCGGCCTGCCGGCCGAGAACTACGCCATCCAGAAGGGGGTCCACCCGGCCGAGTCCACGCGCGCCAACATCGCCCGCATGAAGGTCCAGTTCGACCGGTGGGGCCTGGGCTACGACTGGGAGCGCGAGATCGCGACCTGCGACCCGTCCTTCTACCGGTGGACGCAGTGGCTCTTCCTCAGGCTCTACGAGAAGGGGCTCGCCTACCGGGGCGAGGCGCCCGTCAACTGGTGCCCGTCGTGCGCGACCGTGCTCGCGAACGAGCAGGTCGAGGCCGACGACACCTGCGAGCGCTGCGGCAGCCCGGTCGAGCAGAAGCGGCTCACCCAGTGGTTCTTCCGGATCACGCGCTACGCCGACCGGCTCCTCGACGACATGGCCCGGCTCGGCTCGTGGCCCGAGAAGGTGAAGCTCATGCAGCGGAACTGGATCGGGCGGAGCGAGGGGGCGCGGATCGACTTCGCGCTGGACGACCTGGAGGTGGTGTCCGTCTTCACGACCCGGGCCGACACGCTCTTCGGCTGCACGTACATGGTGCTCGCGCCCGAGCACCCCGTCGTCGCCCGCCTCGAGAGGCCCGAGGTCCGCGCCTTCGTCGAGCGCATGAAGGGCGAGTCGCGCGAGGCCCGGACCGGCGAGGACGCGCCCAAGGAGGGCGTCTTCACGGGCGTCCACGCCGTCAACCCGGCGACGGGCGAGCGCGTCCCCGTCTGGATCGCGAACTACGTCCTCATGGAGTACGGGACCGGGGCGGTCATGGCCGTGCCTGCCCACGACCAGCGCGACTTCGAGTTCGCGCGGAAGTACGGGCTGCCGGTGAAGGTCGTGATCCGGCCCGAGAGCGGCGAGCCGGCGCGCGCCGGGGACATGACGGAGGCGTTCGTCGACGACGGCGTCATGGTCGACTCGGTCGCCCTCGACGACACGCGCTTCGACGGCATGCCGAGCGCGAAGGGCCGGCTCGAGGTCACCGAGTGGCTCGACGAGCGCGGCGAGGGCGCGCCCCTCACCCAGTTCCGGATCCGCGACTGGCTGCTCTCGCGCCAGCGCTACTGGGGCGCGCCGATCCCGATCGTGCGCTGCGCGCCCTGCGGCGACGTGCCCGTGCCCGAGCAGGACCTGCCGGTCCTGCTCCCGCACGACCGCGGCCTGGACGTGGCCGTGCGCCCGACCGGGACCGGGAAGTCGCCGCTCGCGAACGTCCCCGAGTTCCTGAAGACGACGTGCCCGCGCTGCGGCGGCCCGGCCGAGCGCGAGACGGACACGATGGACACGTTCGTCGACTCGTCCTGGTACTTCCTCCGCTACCTCGCGGCGCGCGACGAGGCGCGGCCGTTCGGGCGGGGCGCGGCCGACTACTGGCTGCCCGTCGACCAGTACATAGGCGGGGCGGAGCACGCGACGAAGCACCTGATCTACGCGCGCTTCGTGACGAAGGTGCTCTTCGACCAGGGCCTCGTCGGGTTCGACGAGCCGTTCACGAACCTCTTCTCGCAGGGGCTCATCTGCAAGGTGAGCGAGAAGACGGGCAAGCTCGAGAAGATGTCGAAGTCGAAGGGCAACGTCGTCACGCCCGACTCGATCATCCAGAAGTTCGGCGCCGACACGCAGCGCCTCTACACGCTCTTCATCGGGCCGCCGGAGATGGACGCCGAGTGGTCGGACGAGGCGATCGTCGGGCCGTCGCGCTTCCTCAACCGGCTCTGGACGGCCGTCCACGAGGCGGCGCCGCGGGCGACGGCGCTCGGCGATCCGGCGAGCGTCGACGCGACGAAGCTCACGCCGGCGGGGCGCGAGCTGCGTCGCAAGACGCACGAGACGATCGGGCGCGTGACCGCCGACACCGACCGCGGCTTCCAGTTCAACACGGCGATCGCGGCCGTGATGGAGCTCGTCAACGCGTGCGGCGCGGTCGACGCGGAGACGGCGGGCGACGACGACGTGCGCGTGCTCCGCGCCGCCCTCGAGGCGGCGACGCTCCTGCTCGCGCCCATGGTGCCGCACGTGGCCGAGGAGCTCTGGCGCGCGCTCGGGCACGCGGAGGACGAGACGGTCTTCCGCGTCCCGTGGCCGCGCCACGACCCGGAGCTGGCGAAGGCCGCGACCGTCGAGGTCGTGATCCAGGTGAACGGGAGGGTGCGCGGGCGCGAGGTCGTCCCGCGCGACGTCCCGGAGGACGACGTGCGGCGCGCCGTCCTCGAGAACCCGCGCGTCAAGGGCTACCTCGACGGCAAGCAGGTGGTGAAGACGATCGTCGTCCCGAACAAGCTCGTGAACCTCGTCGTGAGATAGAGGGCGGAAGACAGGAACCCATGGCTGCCGAGACGAAGAAGGGCCTCACTCCCAGGGCGCAGGACCACTCGCAGTGGTACCTCGACGTCATCGCGCGCGCGGACCTCGCGGACTACGCGCCCGTCAAGGGCTGCATGATCATCAAGCCGTACGGCTTCGCGATCTGGGAGATGATCCGCGACGCCCTCGACCGCATGATCAAGGACACGGGCCACAGCAACGCGTACTTCCCGCTCTTCATCCCCGTGAGCTTCCTCGCGAAGGAGGCGCAGCACGTCGAGGGCTTCGCGATGGAGTGCGCGGTCGTCACCCACTCCGGCCTCCAGAAGGCCGCGGGCGACGGCCCGGCGCGGCTCGTCCCGAAGGGCGAGCTCGAGGAGGCCCTCGTCGTCCGGCCGACGTCGGAGACGATCATCTGGCACGCGGTCCGCGGCTGGATCTCGTCCTGGCGCGACCTGCCGCTGCTCCTGAACCAGTGGGCGAACATCGTCCGCTGGGAGATGCGGACGCGCCTCTTCCTCCGGACGCTCGAGTTCCTCTGGCAGGAGGGGCACACGGCCCACGCGACCGAGGAGGAGGCGCGCGAGGAGGTCGCGCGCATGCTCGAGGTGTACCGGACGCTCGCCGAGGACTGGCTCGCGATGGCCGTCGTCCCGGGGAAGAAGTCCGAGAGCGAGAAGTTCGCGGGCGCCGTCGACACGTACGCGATCGAGGCGCTGATGCAGGACAACAAGGCGCTCCAGGCGGGGACGTCGCACTTCCTCGGGCAGAACTTCGCCCGGGCGTTCGACGTCGCCTTCCAGGACAAGGACGGCCAGCGGAAGCTCGTCCAGACGACGTCCTGGGGCGTCTCGACGCGCCTCGTCGGCGGCCTCATCATGAGCCACGGCGACGACCGGGGGCTCGTGCTGCCGCCGCGCATCGCGCCCATCCAGGTCGTCGTCGTCCCCATCTTCAAGAACGACGCCGAGGGGGCGAAGGTGAAGCCGGTCGTCGAGCGGATCGCGGCGGCGCTCGAGGAGCGGGGCATCCGCGTCCGGGTCGACGACCGCGACAACCTCTCGCCCGGGGCCAAGTACTACGAGTGGGAGGGGAAGGGCGTCCCGCTCCGCGTCGAGGTCGGGCCGAAGGACGTGGACAAGGGCACGGTCGTGGTCGCCCGCCGCGACGCGGGGGACAAGCAGTTCCTCGCGCCGGACGCGTTCTTGGACGGCGCGCCGGCCCTGCTCGAGCGGATCCAGCGCGAGATGCTCGAGCGCTCGCGGGCGCGCACGAAGGAGCGGACGTTCGATCGCGGCGACTACGCGGGCCTGCGCGAGGTCGTGGACGGCGACCGGGGGATGGCGCGGTCGCCGTGGTGCGGCGCCGCCGCCTGCGAGGCGAAGGTGAAGGAGGAGACGAAGGCGACGATCCGCGTGATCCCGCTCGGGGACGAGGGTACCGCCGGGGGCGCGGAGCGGTGCGTCGTTTGCGGGGCGGAGGCGAAGTGGCGGCCGCTGTTCGCGAAGGCGTATTAAACCAGAAGCGATGGACGGCGCCGACAACGGAAACCCTGGGCGCATAGACTCCGAGGCGGACACGCTCCGGCCCTCGTCGCTCCCGGCGGAGGCCCAGGCCGCGCTCAGGGAGGCCGCCGCCAGGCGCGCGCCCGCCCCCGGCGACGAGTCGACGACGAAGAAGGAGGCGCTGCCGCCGCCGCTGCCGCGGCCGGCCTCGCCGTCGCCGTCGCCGTCGCCTTCGCCTTCGCCGTCGCCGTCGCCGTCGTCGTCGGGCGCGGTCGCCGCCGCCGTCGCGGAGCCCTCGATCCCGGATGCGCGCGGGCCTTTCCTGCGCAGCGTCGCGAAGGGCGTCGCCCTCGCCCTCATCTGCTCGGCCCTGATCCTCGCCCGCGGCGAGCTGTCCGCCTTCTTCCGCCTCCTCGCCGGGCTCGAGGCGCGGATCGACGGCCCGTCCTTCCTGGACAACCTCACGTCGCCGACGCACCTCGTCGTCGTCGCCCTCATGTCCCTCGCCTGCGTGGGCTTCGGCGTCCTCGACGGCCTGCGCGACCGCAGCCTCGAGCGCCTCGCCTACCGCGAGCGCGAGGTCCGCGTGCGCGTCGAGGCCCTCGCCCGCGAGCTCGAGGAGAAGAACCAGCAGATCGTCGACGGCCAGATCCGGCTGCTCCAGTCGGAGAAGCTCTTCTCGCTCGGCGGCCTCGTCGCCGGCCTGACGCACGAGCTCAACAACCCGCTGGCCGTGATCACCGGCTTCAGCGAGCTGCTCCTCGCCCGCCAGGACCTCGAGCCGGACGTGAAGGAGGCCCTCGAGGCGATCCACGGCGAGGCCAAGCGCTGCGACCGCATCGTCCAGAACCTGCTCGCCTTCGCCCGCCAGCGCCGGATGACGAAGTCGCCCGTCGACCTGAGCGAGATCGTGAACAACGTGGTCGAGCTGCTCGGCTACCGGTTCACGGTCGACGGGATCCGCCTCGACCTGAAGCTCGACCGCCGCACGCCGCCCGCGATCGGCGACCTCTCGCAGATCCAGCAGGTGGTGCTCCACCTCGTCACCCACGCCCACCAGGCGGCGCTCGACTCGCCGGGCGAGCGCGCGATCGGGATCGCGACGCGGACCGATGTCGACATGGTCCTGCTCGAGGTGCGCGACAGCGGGAAGCCGATCGCCGAGGCCGACCTGGCGCGCGTCTTCGACCCGTTCTTCGCCTCGCGCGGCCAGAGCGAGGGCGGGCTCGGCCTCTCGCTCTGCTACGGGATCGCGCGCGAGCACGGGGGGCGCATCGATGTCGAGAGCCGGCCGGGCAGCGGGACCGCGTTCACCGTCCACCTCCCCAAGGCCCCGGCCCCGGGCGTCGCGGCCGGGGTCCTCACGGACTCGGGCGTGCGCCGCCTGAAGCAGGCGGAGGGGCGGGGCGTCCTGATCGTGGACGACGAGCCCCACATCGTCCGGCTCCTGACCCGCGTGCTGACGCGCGAGGGCTACCGGTGCGCGTCGGCGGGCGACGGCGAGGAGGCGCTGCGCCTGCTCAGGAGCGGGGCCTTCGAGGTCGTCCTCGCCGACGTGAAGATGCCGAAGCTCGGCGGCATCGAGTTCTACAAGCGCGTCTCCCAGGACACGCCGCACCTCGCGAAGCGCGTCATCTTCACGACCGGCGACCACCGGGGGGAGGGGACGGCCGAGTTCCTGGCCTCGATCCCGAACCGGTTCGTGAAGAAGCCGTTCGAGCTCGACGAGGTCATGCGCCTCGTCGCCGACGCGGTGGCGGGCGCCGGGTAGGCGGCGGCACCGGAGACCGGCGATCGCGGGACCTACTGCCGGGCCGACGTCCCGCCGTCCTGCGGCCCGACGGCCGCGCGCCGGCGCTCGTGCGCCCGGCGGATGGCGTCCATGAGCGCGGCCGTCTCGAAGGGCTTCGGGACCACGGCATCGGCGCCGGCGGCGAGGGCCGCGGAGGTCACGTGGCCGGGCGCGTGGGCGGTGATGACGATCACCGGCGCGTCGGCGAGGCGGGCATCGCGCTTCAGCCGCTTGAGGACGGTCAGGCCGTCGACGTCCGGGAGGTTCAGGTCGAGGAGGACCAGGTCCGGCGGCGTCTCCCCGAAGTCGGCGATGGCCGTCATGCCGAAGCGGTGCTGGGTGACGGCGACGTCCTCCGAGAGCGCCTCGCGCACGATGACCTTGATCGCCCCCGCGAGCGAGAGGTCGTCGTCGATCACCGCCACGTACGGCGCCCGCCCGGCCACGCCGCCCGGGGCGGCGCGGGCGGCGGCCCGCGGCGCGCCGGAGGCGCCGCCGAGCGGGACCGCCTCCCCGCGCTCGGCCGGGCGCGCGCCCGCGGCCGGCGGGGCCTCGGCCGGGAGGTGGATCGCGCGCAGCACGCGCGCCCGCAGGTCCTCGCCGTCGAAGGGCTTGGCGATGCAGTCGTACGCGCCGGCATCCTTCGCGAGGGCGAGGGCCGCCGGCCCGGCGTGGGCCGAGAGGAGGAGCACCCGGGTCGACCGCTGGTCCAGCTCCTTCTTCAGGATCCGGAAGACCTCGAAGCCGTCCATGCCCGGGAGGAGGATGTCGAGGAGGACGGCGTGCGGCCGGAAGTCGCGCGCCTTCGCGATCGCCTCGACCCCGTCGCGCGCCGCCTCGATGCGGATGCTCGGGTGGGCGAGCAGGAGCGCGAGGGACGACGAGATGTCGGCGTCGTCCTCGACGATCAGGAGCCGCCGGGATGGCCCGTCGCGATCGGACGGCGGCGTCACTTCCCCTCTCCCCAGTCGCCGCGAATGAGAACATCCCCCTCGACCCCGGGGATCGCCCTATCGTGGCTGCCCCGGCGCCTCGGCCCGTGCGATGGAGCCGGACGCGGAACACGGGGCGTCGGGGGCTTGACGTCTCAACGGGGTCGTCGATGAAGAATGTACCCGACGGCTCGCTCGCCCATCAAGCCCGGCGGCTCGCGAGCCCCGGCGGGGGGCGGGGAGCGGTCGTCCGCCCGGGGGCCGAGGGCGAGGGTTGGTCCCCCGCGGGCGCTCGGCGGGGGCGCCGGGGTCCGTCAGGTTAATCCTGGACAACAGCCCGTTTTCATCGGAAGGTCGGGTGACGAGGGCTCCGCCCAAGCGCCGCTTGATTCGAGAACGACATAGGCGTATACTCCGAGGTGGGCAGAGTCTGGAGAAGCCGGAGCTCTCCGGGGTCGGTGTTCGCGGCCGGGAGCGGGGTCGCCGCCGCCGGCCGTCGCATGGGTCGAGGAGAGGGGGCAGCTTCCGATGGCCGACACCGACGTCGCCAGGCGACCGGGCGCCGCGAAGGACGACGAGCCCGCCGCCGGGCACGCGCCGCACGAGGGCGGGAACGCCCATCAGGAAGGCATCTACGTCTACTGCATCATCGAGTTCGGCGAGCGCCGGACGTTCGGCCCCGTCGGGATCGGGACCAAGGGCGACGCCTACACCATCAACTACAAGGACCTCGCCGCCGTCGTCTCCGACGTCCCCCTGGTCGTCTACGACCCCACCCGGGAGAACGTGCTCGCCCACGAGCACGTGAACGAGCTGGTCATGGAGGAGTTCACGGTCCTCCCGATGTCGTTCGGGACCGTGTTCCGGACGCGCGAGGACATAGTCGAGCTCCTGCGCTCGACCTACGACGCGCTGAAGGACGTCCTCCAGAAGATGAAGGGCAAGATCGAGTTCGGCCTCAAGGTGAACTGGGACAAGCTCCAGGTGCTGGCCGAGATCGAGGCGACGAGCGAGGAGATCCGGCGCCTGAAGGAGGAGATCGAGAACTCGCGCTCGAGCTCGACCTACTTCGCCCGCATGCAGCTCGGGCGGCTCGTCGACTCGGCGCTCTCGGCCCGGGCGGACGAGTACGTGGAGGAGATCTACCGCGCGCTCAGGGACGTCGCGGTCGCGTCGCGCTCGAACAAGCCCATAGGCGAGAACATGATCATGAACGCGGCCTTCCTCGTCGACCGCGACCGGGCCGACGCGTTCGACCGCTCCGTCAACGAGGTCGCCAAGGGCTACGAGGGCAAGCTCCACTTCAAGTACACGGGCCCGTGGCCGCCCTACAACTTCGTCAACATCCGGCTCAAGCTCGAGCGGGCGCGCGAGGACTAGAGGCCGGGCCGTGCTCATCGTCGACGACCTCCTGTGCTGGTGGCCCCTGAAGGGCGTGCTCTGGCTCACGAGCCAGCTCAAGGACGTGGCCGAGAAGGCCGCGACGGACGAGCAGCCGGTCCTGCAGGCGATCCTCGAGAACGAGGTCGCGCTCGAGGACGGGCGGGTGGACGAGGCGACCTACGCGGAGCGGCAGCAGGCGCTCATGGGCGAGCTGCGCCGGATCCGGGAGCTGAGGCAGCGGCTCGCCGCCGAGGCGGCGGCGGCCGCCGCGGCCGCGGCGGGGGGCGGCCCGGGCGCGCCGGTGCCCGCGCCCGGCCAGCCGATCTCGGGGAAGGCGAAGCTCGAGGTGGACGTGGACTTCGAGGGGTACGGGAAGGGCGCCTGATGCCGCGCTTCCGGGACATCCTGGCCGGCGCCCGCGTCCTCTTCTTCTGCGGCAAGGGGGGCGTCGGGAAGACGACGCTCGCCGCCGCGACGGCGCTCGCGTCGTCGGCCGCGCAGGACGGGGCGCGGCGGCGCGTCCTCGTCCTCGGCACGGACCCGGCGGCGGCGCTGCCGCGCGTCCTCGGGCGCGCGCTCGAGCCGGGCGCGGAGGTGGAGGTCCGGGCCGGCGTCGCCGCGCGCCAGGTCGAGGGCGACGCGCTCCTCGAGCGCTTCCGCGCGGCCCACGGCGCGACGCTCGCCGCGATCGTCGAGGGCGGGACCTACCTCGCGCGCGAGGACGCCGAGGCGCTCGCCCGCGCGTCCCTCCCCGGCGTCGACGAGGTGCTCGCGCTCCTCGAGATCGCGGACGCGGCGGGCGGCGACGGCGACGGCGACGGCGACGGCGACCCGGACCGCCTCGTCCTCGTCGACACGGCGCCGAGCGGTCACGCCCAGCGCCTGCTCGCGCTCCCGCGGGCCTTCGCGGCCTTCATCGAGGTCCTCGAGGCCATGCGGGCGAAGGCGCGGGCGGTCGAGGAGGCGTTCGCGCGCCGCGCGGCCCGCGAGTCGGCGGCCGATCGGCTGCTCGCGAGCCTCCGCGGCCGGCTCGAGCGGCTGCGGGCCCTGCTCGCCTCGCCTCGGGCCGGGCTCGTCGCCGTCGCGGTCCCGGAGCCGGGCGCGGTCGTCGAGGCGCGCCGCCTGGCGGACGCGCTCGCCGCCTCCGGTCCGCGGCCCGTCGCCGTCGTCCTCAACGCCGTGGAGGGCGGGGAGCCCTGCTGCCGGGAGGCGGAGCGCCGGGCAAGGGCGGCGGACGAGGCGCGGATCCAGCTCCAGCGGGCGTTCCCGGGCGTGCCGGTGCTCGAGGTCCGCCGGGAGGACCCGGAGCCGCTGGGGGTGGAGGCGCTGACCGCCCTCGGGGAAACCCTCCTCGCGGCGCCGGCCGCCGGGCCGCAGATGCAAGGAAACCTTGCATCCGAGGCCCTCTCGCTCTCGAGGGGTCCTCAGATGCAAGGAGTCCTTGCATCCGCCGGCCGGACGCTGCCCGTCGACGGCGACCTCGTCCTCGTCGGCGGCAAGGGCGGCGTGGGCAAGTCCACGATCGCCGCCGCCCTCGCCGTGAAGCGCGCCCTCGAGCGACCCGACGAGCGCGTCCTCCTCGCCTCCATCGGCCCGTCCCGCGGGCTCTCGCGGGCCCTCGGCCTCGACCTCGGCGACGAGCCGCGCGTGGTCCCCGGCCTCCCGAACCTCGAGGCCGTCGAGGTCGACGCGATCTCCCGCTTCGAGCGCGTGAAGGAAGGCTTCCGCGCCGACGTCGAGCGGGCGCTCGACTCGCTCCTCGGCCCCGGCGGCGGCCCTCGCGGCCTCGACCTCCGGCACGACCGCGCCGTCGTCCGCGGGCTCCTCGACCTCACGCCGCCCGGGGTCGACGAGGTCGTCGGCCTCGGCTTCCTGGCCGAGGCCCTCGACCGCGGCGGCGCCCTGGTCCTCGACTGCGCGCCGACCGGTCACCTCGCCCGGTTCCTCGAGATGCCGCGCCTCGCGCGCGAGTGGCTGTCGCTCGCGCTCGGGCTCCTCGGGAAGTACCCCGAGCTCGCGTCGGCCTCGGCCGTCGAGCGCACGGTCTCGCTCCTCCGGCGCGTGCGCGCGGTCGCGACGCGGCTCGCCGACCCGGCGCGCGCGGCCCTCGTCGCCGTCACCCTCCCGGAGCGCCTCCCGGTCGAGGAGACGGCGGCCCTCGAGGCGCGGGCGCGGGCCGAGGGCGTCCGCCCGGCCGTGCTCGTCGTCAACCGGGCCGAGCCCGAGGCGTCGTGCCCGCGCTGCGCCGCGCGCCGCGCGGGCGGCCTCGCCGCCGCGCTCGCGCTCGCCGCGGCCCTCGGGCCCGCCCCCGCGTTCGTCGTCCCGGAGCTCCCCGAGGAGCCGCGCGGCCCGGCCCGCCTGGCCGCGCTCCCGTTCGCCCCGGCGACCGTCCCGGCGGTGGCGGCATGAGCGACGCGCGCCTCGTCTACGTCTACTGCGTCTCGGCGCCGGGGGTCGAGGCCGCGCTCGCCCCGCTCGAGGGGCTCGAGCCCGGCCTCGCGCCCTACGCGATCGCCGCGCCGCCGGCGCCGGGCCTCGTCGCCGTCGCGAGCGACGTCCCCGCCGCCGGCTACGCCGAGGACGCGCTCCGCGCCCGCCTGCTCGACCTCGACTGGACGGGGGCGAAGGGCGTCGCCCACGAGCGCGTCGTCGAGACCTGCTTCCTCGCCGCCCCGACCGTGCCGTTCCGGTTCTGCACGATCTTCGCGGACCGCGGGCGCGTCGAGGGCCTGCTCGCGCGCCACGGCGAGCGGCTCGCCGAGATCCTGCGCGCCCTCGCGGGCAAGGCCGAGTGGGGGCTCCGCGCCTACGTGGACCGCGCCCGCTTCGAGGCCCATCACGCGGCCGAGCGCGCGGCCGCCGCCCGGCCGGCCGCGGCCGGCCAGGGGAAGGGCGCCGGGCGCGCCTACCTCGAGGCGAAGAAGGCGAAGGAGGACGCGCGGCGCGCGGCCGGGGACGCGCTCGCCGGCGCGCTCGCCTCGGTCTACGCGGCCCACGAGGCGATGGCCGACGACGCCGTCCGCCAGCCGGCGGGCGACGCGGGCGAGCTGGCGCTCAAGGCGGCCTTCCTCGTCCCCCTCGAGCGCCGGGCGGGATTCGAGGCCGCGGCCGCCGCCGAGCGGGCGCGCCGCGCCCCGCAGGGGATCGATGTCCGGGTGACCGGCCCCTGGCCGCCCTACGCGTTCGTGCCGCGCCTCGAGCGGGAGGAGGCGAACGCATGACGCCGCCGCGTCCGCCCGGCCCGCCCCGCCCGCCCGGCCCGTCCGCGCTCGCCCTCGACCTCGAGCCCCTGCGGGCGCCGGCGACGACCCTCCTCGACGCGATCGACAAGGTGATCGACAAGGGCGCCCTGCTGAGCGGGGACCTCGTGATCTCGATCGCGAACGTGGACCTCATCGCCCTCAACCTGCGGCTGCTGCTCGCGGGGGTGGAGACGATCGCGAGGTCGATGGAGGGGCGGCGGCCGGCGGAGGGGCCCGAGGGGCGGGCGTTCCGGGTGGAGGCCGTGGAGCGCGGGGAGCGCGTCGAGTCCGGGCCGGACCGCCCTCGCCCTCTCCCTCTCCCGGGGGGAGAGGGGGGGCCGGTCGGGGCGGAGCCCGAGAAGGTCGCGACCGGGCCGGAGGAAGGGCCGCACGGGGAACCCGTCCCCGCCCCCCGCGCCCGCGTCGCCGTCGACCCGAAGTCCGCCGAGAAGGGGGTCGCGAAGCTCGTCCTCACCCTCGTCGAGTTCATCCGCCGCCTCCTCGAGCGCCAGGCGATCCGGCGCATGGAGGGCGGACGCCTCGACGACCAGGAGGTCGAGCGCATGGGCGAGGCGCTCGCGCGCCTCGAGGCGAAGGTCCTGGAGATGAAGCAGGCGTTCGGCCTCGAAGGCGAGGCCCTCGACATCGACCTCGGCCCTCTCGGACGGCTCTCGGGGCCGCCGGGCGACGCCGGGTAGGAAAGGGACGGCATGGCTGCCGACGATCAGAGGCTGCCGATGGGGCGTAGCGCGGGCCTCGTCGATGTCCTCGACCGGATCCTCGACAAGGGGCTCGTGGTCGCGGGCGACGTCAAGGTCGCCCTCGCCGAGGTGGAGCTCCTGACGATCCGCATCCGCCTCATCATCTGCTCGGTCGACAAGGCCGAGAAGATCGGCCTCGACTGGTGGCGGGCCGATCCCTACTTCAGCTCGTACGCGGCCCGGGCGACGGGGACGCTGCCCGCCGGGACGCCGCCGCCGACGCGCGAGCTCCCCGCGCCGGACGCGCGCCGGCTGGAGAGCCGGATCGAGGAGCTCGACCGGAAGATCGCGGTCCTGCTCGAGCGGGCGGGACCGGCGTCGCCGGCCGGAGCCCCGAAGCCGGGGGACGAAGGCAAGGCGCAGAGGACAGGCTTGAACCCGTAGGTCAACCGTTTTCTAAGGAGCCCCTTCCATGGCCGTCGAACGTGCAACCGCCGGGGCGAGCCTCATCGACGTCCTCGACCGGGTGCTCGACAAGGGCATCGTCATCGACGCGTGGGTGCGCGTCTCGCTGGTCGGGATCGACCTGCTCGCCGTCGAGGCGCGCGTCGTGGTCGCCTCGATCGACACGTACCTGAAGTACGCCGAGGCGGTCGGCGTGACGACCGTCCAGCCGCGCCGGGCTTCGATCCCGGGCGTGGGGGCCGCGAGCGACACCGACCGGCTCCTGGCCGAGAACGAGGAGCTCAAGCGCCGGCTCACGGCCCTCGAGGCGAAGGTCCCGCAGTAACCCGCGCGCGGGCCGCGCCGGCCGGCGCGCCGGCGCGCGGCGAAGGGGTACGGCAGGAGGGTCAGGCACATGGCGCCCGAAGTCGGTGGACCGGTGGCCGCGCCGGCCGGGACGGCGCCGCGGGATGCGCCTCCGGCCGAGGGGAGCGCCGCGGCGATGACCCTCTTCTGGCGGCGCGCGGCCGAGCGCACGCGCCCCGAGGATGTCGCCGCGCTCCTCGTCGACGAGTGCTTCGCCCGGCTCGACTGCCGGCGCGCGTTCTACGCGGCCGTGGAAAAGGACGGGACCCTGGCGGTCCGCTTCGCGAGCGGGTTCGAGGGCCTCGCGCTGGCGCGGCTCCCGCTCTCGGCGGACGAGATGCCGCTCGTCGCCGCGGCCCTCGCGGGCCAGGTCGCGCCGCTCGACCACGACCAGCTCGTCGCCAGCGGCCTTCCGGCGGCGGTCGTGCCCGACCCGGCGAACGCGGTCGCCGTCCCGCTCGTCGCCGTGCCGCTCGTCGGCGGCCCGAAGGGCGACCTCCAGCCGCACTGCCCGCTGCACCGCCAGGACTTCACCCGGCGGACGCGCTGCTTCCTCCAGAAGGCGCCGAGCGCCGACCCCCAGATCCCGCCCTGGGAGGTGCGCGTCCAGAACCTCTGCCCCGACTGCCCGGTCTTCGGGACGATCGGCGTGGTCGTCGCCGAGCGGGACCGCCCCTTCGCGCCGGCGGACCTCGAGCGGCTCTCGCTCCTCGGCCACATCGCCGGCCAGCGCTGCCGGTCGCTCGAGGCGGTCGCGCGCCTCGAGCGGGCGATCGAGAAGATGCGGAAGGAGCGCGAGTGGCTCGACACCGTCATGGTGTCGGCCGCCGACCCGATCGTGGTCACGGACTCGACGGGCATGCTCGTCCTCCAGAACCGCCGCGCCGAGGACCTGCTCGTGGCCACGAGCGACGACTCGCCCGGGCGGCGACGCGCGATCTCGATCAACGACATCATGTTCTCGGCCTACCTCTCGTCCCTCGGCATGGACCCGAAGCGGGCGCCGCGCGAGCTCCCGCTCGTCCACCCCGTCGACGGCTCGGACCTCCTCTTCGAGGCGATCTCGACGCCCGCCTTCGGCGGCGGCGGCCAGCGGATCGGGATGGTCACGGTCCTCCGCGACATCACCGACCTCCAGAAGGCGACCCAGGAGCTCCTCCAGCAGGTCTACAAGGCGCAGCGCGCCGAGTTCCTGATCCGCCAGGAGCGCGACCGCCTGAACGTCATCGTCCAGAGCGCGGTCGAGCCCATCGTCGTCACGAACCCGGCGAACGAGATCGTCCTCACGAACGCCGAGGGGGAGCGGCTCTTCCAGGCGGCGCCGAACGACCTCGAGACGCGGCAGAAGGCCGTCCGCCACAACGACGCGTTCTTCAGCTCGTTCCTGAGCGAGTTCATGACCGACCTCGGGATGCAGCGAAAGCGCGAGCTCCGGCTCATCGACCCGGCGACCGAGGAGGTGCGGTCGTTCGAGGTGACGGCCGGCAAGGTCCGCGACGAGCGCGGCCAGGCGGTCGGCGTCGTCAGCGTCTTCCACGACCTGACGCGGCTCCGCGAGCTCGAGCGGCGGCGCATCGAGCAGAAGCTCTTCGAGTCGGAGAAGCTCGCGGCCGCGGGCCGGCTCGCCGCCTCGATCGCCCACGAGATGAACAACCCGCTCCAGTCGATCAAGAACTCGCTCTTCATCCTGAAGCCGCGGATCCCGGAGACGGACCCGGCGGCGCGGTTCGTCGAGATCGCGCACAAGGAGTGCGACCGCGTCTCGAACATCATCAAGCAGTTCCTCGGCTTCTACCGGCCGACGGCGACGATGCTGCCGGTGCAGCCGGCGGCGATCCTCGAGGACGAGCTTAGGCTCGTCGAGAACCAGCTCCAGAAGCGGCGGATCTCGGTCGTCCGCGCCCTCGGCGCGACGCCGTCCGTGCTCGCCAACGAGGACCAGCTGAAGCAGGTCTTCCTGAACCTCATCCTGAACGCGATCGAGGCCATGCCGGCCGGCGGGACGCTGACGATCTCCACCCGCCACGACGAGCAGGCCACGGCGATCTCGGCCATCGCCCCCTCCGTGCGCGTGACGATCGGCGACACGGGCTCGGGGATCGCCCCCGAGCACATGGCGCAGGTCTTCGAGCCGTTCTTCACGACGAAGACCGAGAAGGGGACGGGCCTCGGCCTGTGGGTGAGCTACGGGATCGTCAAGGGCCACAAGGGCGACATCAAGATCGAGACCCAGGTCGGGCTCGGGACCAGGTTCCACGTGATCCTGCCGGTCGCCGAGGAGGTCGAGGCGAGCGGCGACGCGCCGAGGGGGACACCATGACGGCCGGCGACATCGCAGGGGCGAGAGGGACGAGCGGCGCCCGGGAGGCGCACGATCCGCGGGAGCCGCAGGACGCGCGCGTGCGCGTCCTCGTCGTCGACGACGAGGAGAACGTCCTCCTGACGCTCGGGACGATCCTCGCCGACCGCGGCTACGCCGTCGAGCTGGCGTCGAGCGGCCGGCAGGCGATCGAGAAGGTCGCCCACGAGTCCTACGCCCTCGTCCTCACCGACCTCGCCATGAAGGAGTGCGACGGGCTCGAGGTCCTGGCGGCCGTGCGCCTGCACCAGCCGGACGCGGTCGCGATCATGCTCACGGGGTACGCCTCGCTCGACTCGGCGATCGAGGCCATCCGGCGCGGCGCCTACGACTACCTGACGAAGCCGGCGAACCTCGAGGAGATGTGCCAGACGATCGAGCGCGGGCTCGAGAAGCGCCGGCTGACGCTCGAGCTCAGGCGCCGGGTCGAGGAGCTCGCGGCCCTGCACCGGCTCGCGAACCTGGGCGTCGACGAGGTGATCCGGTCGACGCGCGACAGCGGGCGGGCCCTCGGCCGGATCGCCGAGATCGTGGCCGAGCTCCTCGCCCCCGCGGGCGGCGTCCTCTTCCTCCTCCGGTCGTTCCCGGGCGGCGCCGGGACGGGCGCCGGGACGGGCGCCGGGGTGGGCCTCCCGGGAGCCGGCCCGGGCGGCGGCGTCGTCGGCGGCGGGGCGACGCCGCTGCCGCCCGCCCGGCTCGAGCCGCGGGTGCGGCTCGCCCGCTCGGAGGCGGTCCGGCCGCTCCTCGACGACCCGGGCATCCTCGCCATCGCGCGCGAGGCGCTCCGGTCCGGCCGGCCCGTGCAGCAGCCCGTGGGGGCCGGCGTGGCGCTTGCGGTCCCGGTCGAGGGGCCGGCGATCCGCGCCGAGGACGGGGAGGCGGGCGACAGCGGCCCGCGCCGCCGTTACGGGGCGCTCGTCGTGGTCGAGAGCGGGACCCGGCCGTGGAACGACGAGCAGGTCGAGACGGCGGCGACGATCGCCGGGCGGGCGGGCCTCGCGATCGAGAACCACGACCTCTACCGGCGCGTGGCCGAGGAGAAGGAGACGCTCCGCCACATCCTCGACGCCGCCGGCGACGGGATCGTGGGCGTCGACGGCGAGGGGCGGATCGCCTTCTTCGGGCGCACGACCGAGCGGCTCACCGGCCTCAAGGAGGCCGAGCTGCGCGGGCGTCCGATCGACGAGCTCGGCATCGACCGCGGCGACGGGGGGGAGACGTTCACGGGGCTGCGCGCGCGCGCGGCCGTGGTCCCGGGCGGGTTCACGGCGGCCGAGATCGTCATCCGCGGCGCCGGCGGGCTCGAGATCCTGTGCGACGCGCGCTGTTCGTACCTGTCGCCGCTCGGACGCGGGGACGACGACGCGCCGGGCGCCGATCCGGGCGCGTCGGCCGTGCGCTGGGTGATCGCCCTCCAGGATGCGCGCGAGCGGCGGCGCCAGGAGGAGCTCAAGACGACGGCCTTCTCCCACCTCACCCACGAGCTGAAGACGCCGCTCACCTCGATCCTCGCCTACACCGACCTCCTGGTCGCGCACCGGCTCGGGGCGCTCGGCCCGCGCCAGGGCGAGGCGCTCAAGGTCATGCAGCGCAACGGCCGCCACCTCCTCTCCCTGATCGAGAACATGCTGACGATCGCCAAGATCACCCAGGGCGTGGTCGAGTACGACCTCCAGCCGCTCCGGCTGTCGTCCCTGCTCGGGCAGGCCCGCGAGTCGTTCGAGCCGGTCGCCGCCGACCGCCAGGTCGGGTTCCTGGTGGAGACCCAGGGCGACCCGGAGGTGCGCGGCGACCGGGCGATGCTCTCCATGGCCCTCAACAACCTGCTGCTCAACGCCTTCAAGTTCACGGAGCGCGGGGGGCGGGTGCGCGCGGCCCTGAGCGACCGCGGCGACGAGGCCTGGCTCGTGGTCGAGGACACGGGCGTCGGGATCGCCGAGGAGCACCACCAGCGGATCTTCCACGGCCACTTCCAGGTGGACAAGGCGAGCGGAGGCTCCGGGCTCGGGCTCAAGATCGTCCGCTCGATCGCCGAGGCCCACGGGGGCCGCTGCTGGGTCGAGAGCCGCCCGGGTGCCGGGGCGCGGTTCTACGTCGCCCTCCCCAAGGCGAGGGCGGCGGTCGCCCCGGCCCAGCTCGGGGTCCCTACCGGGAAGAGCATCCCGGCGGGTCGAAGCTGACCCTCGACCCGTCCTGGTAACGCGATCGCCTTACTCACCCGAACGGCACCCCGTCGCCATCCGCGCTCCGGATGTCGCGTCGACCCGTTCCTGGCGCCAGCGATCCCCACGTCCTGCGACCTAATTCAGGTTTGCGCTGTTGCCTCATGTGCTCCGGCGAGTACGCTATGAGCAGGGACGGCGCTTGCCCGATCGATCCAGCGGGGGAGCAGGGGTTGGCGGAGCGTCAACACATGCAGCGCACGCGGCCGCGCGTGCTCGTCATCGAGGACGACGGCGACATCCTCGACGTCGTCACCCTCTTCCTCGAGGGGGAGGGCTACGATGTCGTCCGCGCGCGGCACGGCCTCGAGGCGCTCGAGCGCTTGAGGTCCCGTCCCCCGCCGCCGGACGTCATCCTCCTCGACCTCATGATGCCGGTCATGGACGGCTGGCAGTTCTGCCACGAGCGACGCCGCGACGGACGGCTCGCCTCGATCCCCGTCGTGCTCCTGACCGCCAACGGCGAGGCCGAGAAGATGGCCCGAAAGCTCGGCGCCGAGGGGGCGCTGCGGAAGCCCCTCGACCTCGACGCCCTGCTCGGGGCCGTCGCGCGCTTCGCCCCGCCCGCTCCGGGCAACGGATAGGGGCCTTCTCCTCCCGACCTCCCGACCCCTCCTCCCTCTCCTTCGACCTCCCGGGCTACGAGGCCGCGGTCGCGACCCCGGGCCGGCGGCGACGCCTGGCCCCGAGGAGCACGAGCAGCGCGATCCCGAGCGGGGCGAGCCCCGCCGGCCCGGCGCCGTCCCCCCCCGCGCCCTCCGCGAGCGCGCAGCCGCTGCTGCCGCTCCCGCGCCGCGGCGGCGGCGGGGTCGTGGGCGCCGTCGGCGCCGGGCCGGGCGGGGCCGCGGGGGGCGGGGCCGCGACGACGGCCGTCGCCTCGGCCGTACCGCCGTACCGGCCCATGTCGACGCGCCCGCCGCCGCCCATGGGCTCGCCGCCGACGGGAGTCGCGGGATCGCCGGTGTCGATCGCCGGGCTGCCGGGGAGGAGGTGGAAGTCGCGGCCGGCGACGTCCGCGTAGGCCGGGTCCAGGGAGATGTTGCCGCCCTGGCCGGTCCGGTCCGGGGTGTCGAGGTAGTCCGAGTCGTTGTCGAAGACGTCGTTGAAGGCGACGAGGAGGCCGTCGCTCGGCGCCCCGCCGAAACCGAGGAAGAGGTCGACGATCCCGCCGCCTATGAGCCGCGGGTCCGCGCCGCCCTGCGACGGGCCGTGGTGCGCGGTGATGATGTTGTTGCGGATGTCGGCGCCGCCGCACCCGTCGAAGAGGACGATCCCGCCCCAGTGGCCGTTGCCGTGGAGCGTGTTGTTGACGATCGAGGCGTCCGTCGACCGCGCCTGGAGCCCGAAGCCGCCGCGCCCGTTCGCGACGACGAGGTTGTGGTCGTAGCGGGCCTCGGGGCTCGTGAAGGCGAAGATCCCCCAGCGGCCGTTGTCGTGGACGGAGCAGAAGCTCGCCGCCGGCCGCGGCGACTCCTCGAAGAAGAGCCCGTTGGTCTGGTTCCCGTCCACCTCGCACGAGACGACGGCGACGTCGCTCGCCAGGAACGCGCGCAGCGCGCGCTGCGTCGTCCCGGTGAGGCGCAGCCCCTCGACGCGCACGTGGCTCGCGCGCACGATCTCGAGCGCCGCCGCCAGCCGGCCCTCGCCGTCGAGGACGACGGCCGCCCCGGGCTCGGCCCGGAGGACCGTCGGGGCGCCGGCCGTCCCCGCCCGCGCCGCGCCGACGACCACGAGCTCCGCGTAGGTCCCGGCCGCGAGCGCGATCGTGTCGCCGCCGGCGGCCGCGTCGACCGCGTCCTGGACGAACCGGAACGTCGCGCCCGTGCGCTCGTTCCGGACGCGGGCGTCCGGCGGGAGCGCCCGGCCGCCCGGCACGGTGAACGGCGCGCCGGCGACCGAGTTCCCGAGCTGGTCGGTGAGCACGATCCGGTAGCTCGGGCCCGCGTGGAAGGTCGGCGCGGCGCCGCGCGCGGCGAGGGAGATCGCCGGCGACTCGAAGATGTTGGCGCCCGTCGCCCCGTCGAAGCCGACGAGCGGCACGTTGCCGTCGAAGGCGAGCGAGCCGAGCACGTTCGGGCGGAAGGCGCCCGTGCGGTCCGACTCGACCGCGAAGAGGACCTGGCCGCTCCGGTCGCGCGCCCGGACGTCGAGCACGGCCTCGGTCGCGCCGGCGCTCGCGACGATCAGCCGGTCGACCGCGGGCGGCGTCAGGTCGAAGTTGAAGCCGACCGGGGTGTACTCGAAGCCGTCCGCGCGCCCGAGGAGACGGGCGAGGTAGCGGCTCGTCTCGTCGACGGAGATCGCCGCCTGCACGTCGGCCAGCGCGACGTCGACGATCGTGTACGTCCGCCCGTTGCGGGAGGGGACGACCGTGCGGCGCGCCGGGCCGCGGAAGATGGCGGTCGCCCCGCCCGAGTTCGGGCGGCGCCTGAGCCCGAGGTCGGCGACGAGCGCGTCGGCCGGGAGCGCGCCCTCGAAGATGAAGCCGACGACGCCGTCCGTCGGCCCGAAGAGGCCCTGGTTGACGGAGACCGTCGTCAGGATCTCGGCCGGCGGCAGGCCGGCCGGCGGCCCGGAGGCGGGCGGCGCGTTCGGGCCCGGGACGCGCGGGAGCGTGGCCGGGATGCTCGGGTCGACGGCGCCCGGGTCGGCGACGTTGTGGACGGCGTAGCGGACGACGAAGCGGCCGAACGCGTCGCGCCCGTAAAGCTTGAGCTTGATCGCCCGGCTCCGGTCGTCGAGGAGGAGGTACTTCGTCGCGTACGCGTTCAGGCCCCGGCGCGTCCCCGCGGCGTTCGTCTGCAGGGCGCCCGTCGGCGCGGCGCCGGCGGCGTCGAACGGCGGCGGCACCGCGTGGCGGCGCGGCTCGAGGCCGCCGGCGCGGGCGATGTCGACCTGCTCGCCGACGAAGATGTTGGCGCTGAACCGGACCTGGTTGCCGAGCGCCGTCTGGCCGGCCTCGGTCGCGTTGATGATGAGCGCGTCGTCGAGGTCGCCGTCCTGGCGCCGGTCGTTGCGCCAGGTGCCGTCGCGGAAGTCGAGGACGAGGTTGCCCTCGGCCGGGCTCGGGTGGAGGAAGACGACGTGGTCGCCGTCCCCGAGCGGCAGGCGGAAGTCGGGGTCGGGGCGGCGCGCGAACGGCGCCGTCCCGGCGAGCGTCAGCGGGTCGCCGCCCGCGTTCGTCTGGACGACGGCGAGGCCGAGCGCCCCGCGGAACGTGTTGTGGTAGGACAGGCCGACGTTCGAGAGCCCGGCGCCCTGGAGGACGTTCGGGACCGAGTTCACGGGGTGCGAGGGCGCGGCCACGAGGACGTCGTCGCCCGCCTCGGTCGAGGCGAGCGGCACGAACGGGCACCAGCCGAAGCTCGTCATGGCGTCGGACGTGGCGACGAGCCCGGTGCCGACGCCGGCGGACGCGAACGCGACCGCGTTCTCGAGTAGCTCGATCAGCTGGGCGTTCGGGTTCGCGCCGCCGAACGAGAAGTGGAAGTCGGGGTCCTGGGTCGTGATCACCGCGTTCCCCGTGATCGCGTCCTGCCAGCGCCGCCCGCTCGCGAGCAGGCCCACGTAGCGGTCGCCGGCCGAGTTGCCGTCGCGGCCGCGCGGCGGCTGGTTGAAGAAGCCCGCGGCGTTGGGCGGAGCGGGGCGGCCGTGGACGCGCAGCGTGTTCGCGCGCGACGAGTCGAGCGCCTTCTCGACCTCGGCCGCGATCGCCGTCGCCGCCTCGGCGAGGACGCGCGTGAGGACCTGCTCGGCGCTCTCGCCGGGCGCGCCCTCGACGCTGCGCACGATCGGCTCGTCGAAGACGTCGCGCCCCCGTCTCGGGATCGTGGAGCTGGCAGCGGACCTCGGCCCAGGCGACGAGCCCGCCGCGCCGCTCGCGCGACGAGGCGAAGATGGCCGCCGCCCGGTCGCGCTCGGCCCGCGCCAGCCGCCGCTCGGCCTCCTCGAGCCGCGACCGCGCCTCGTCGCGCGCCTCGGCGCCGCGCGCCTCGCGGAGCCGCACGCGCGCCTCCTCGACGTCGCGCCTGAGCGCCGCGACCTTCGGGTCGTCGGGTGGCGTCGCCTCGCGCCCGTCGAAGGGGTGCCGGACCTCGAGCTGGACGATGTCGCCCTTGACGATCCGCCCGATCGTCGGGGACCGCCCGGCCTCGCGGCGGCGGCGGTATAGGTCGAACGACAGGACCGGACCCAGGCCCTGCGACTCGATGCGGTGGAGGAGCAGCTCCTCGAGCCGCCGCTCCGCCCCCTCGCGGGCCGTCAGGTTCTGGAACGGGTAGATGATCACGGCCGGGGGGCCCGACCTGTCGGCGGTCCGCTCGACGACGGTGCGCGCCCGGTCGCTCGCCGCGTACGGATCGAGCTCCTGCGCCTGCCGGGCCCGCAGGCGGGCGAGGTGATACAGGCCGCGCCGCTCGGCGCGCTCGGCCGACTCCGCGAGGGCCCGGGCCGCCGCCGCCCGCGCCTCGCGGGCGAGGTCGCCGATCCCCGGGACGTCCGACGAGAAGGCGTGGGCGCGATCGACCTCGCGCAGCGCGTCGGCCGGCCGCGAGGCGGCGAGCGCCTCGCGCGCGAGGGCCAGGTGCCGCTCGGCGGCGACCTCGACCGACATCTGGAGGACGAGGCGCCCGTGGGCGAGCCACTGCGGCTTCCGCTCCCCGCGCGGCCGGGAGGCGATCGCGCGCTCGACGGCCTCGCGGAGGGCGGCGATCTGGTCCTCGGGGACCGCGTAGTCCTTCGCCTCGCCCTTGCTCCCCTTCTTCGGGTAGCCCTCGGAGAGGCGCTTGACGTCGGCGGCGGCCTTGACCCAGGCATCGATCTTCTCGGCCCCGACGGCTTCCTCCCGGCCGGCGCCCGGGCCCGCGCCCGCGACCGGGCTCGCGCCGGCGCCCGGCCTCGGGGTCGCCGCCGTCGCCGCCAGCTCGGCCTCGATCTGGCTCGCCCGCTGGATGTCGGCGTGCGCCTCGTCCACGCGCCCCGCGGCCGTTCGCTTCGCGGCCCGGTCGCGCAGGAAGGCGGCCGCCTGCCGGCGCACCTCGTCCCAGAGCCTCGCCGCGTCGGCGACGGCGGTCCGGTCGCGCCCGAGCGGCGAGAGCGCCGCCTCGGCCGCGAGCGGATCGCCCTCCTCGAGCAGCCGCCGCGCCTGCGAGCAGGCGAGGCGGACGCGCGCGACCCGCGCCCGCTCGCGGACGAGGATCTCCTTCGCCTCCGACGACGGGTCGAGCCGGACCGCCTCCTCGAGCAGCCGGACCGCGCTCTCGAGGTCGCCGGCCGCGAGCCGCCGCTCGGCCTCGGCGAGGCGCAGCGCGGCGACGTTCGCCGCCGTCTCCTGGAGGCGCCGCTTGACGCGGAGGTTCTGCGGCTCGAGACGCTGGGCCTCGCGGTGCTCCTCGAGGGCCGCCTCGTACTCGCTGCGGGCGAAGTGCTCGTCGCCGCGCTGCTCCTCGACGGAGCGACAGCCGGCCGACGCGGCGGCGACGGCGCCGAGGAGAGCGAGGACGGCGAGGCGCGACACGAGAGCCGACATCGGGTACCTCCGCTTCGCGTGACCGGCCGACCGACCCTACCTTGTTTGACTACCCGGTCACGCAGCCATCCGGCGACGGGTTGCGATCGACGCAGCTCGCATCGCGTCGTCCCGCCGTCCGGCCTTGAGCGCCGCTCGAAGATGCAAGAGCGCCTCGGCCATCCGGAAGTAGCTCCGCACCCCGAGCGAAACCTGCCGGCCGCTGGCGCGTTCTGAGAAGCGGAGCGCGCGGAAGACCGAGGTCGGCTCCTTGCCGCACGCTCCGCGCAGGGGTTCGGGGGCGGAGCCCCCGAACCCGAAGAGGTGTCGCGCGGCGCGCGCGCCCGGGCCCGGCGCAGGCGCGACGCGAGACGTCCCTTTCCCCGTTCGCGAAATGAACCGCAACGAGGCGTGCTGCGGCACGCCCGAGGGAGGCATCATGTCCTCGCATCGTCTCGCCCGCGGGCTCGCGGTCGCCGTCCTCGCGCTCGCCGGCGCCCTCGCCGCCCGGCCGGCGCTCGCGCAGACCGCGGCCACGACCGTCCCGACCACGCCCGGCCGCCACGCCCGGGCGACCGTGCACGCGGGCATCGTCCGCGCCTACATCATCTCGATCCCGACCGGGTACGACGCGGCCCGGCCCGCGCCGCTGCTCCTCGTCTTCCACGGGCACGGCCAGACGGCGCGCTCGTTCGCGCGGCGGCACCCGGACCTCTTCCGCGAGGCCGACGCCGCCGGCTTCATCCTCGTCCTGCCCCAGGCGACGACGATCGGCGACCCCGAGGGCAAGCCGCGCTGGCTCACGGAGGTGCCCGATGCGTTCGGCGTCGACGACCCGGGCTTCGTGCTCGGGCTCGTCGGCACGCTCTCGCGGTCGCTCGCGATCGACGCGCGGCGCGTGCACGCCGCCGGCTTCTCGAACGGCGGCGGCATGACGCACCACCTGGGCGCGACGCGGCCCGACGTCTTCGCCGCGATCGCGATCGTCGCCTCGGGGCTCGGGCACCCGTCGACCGCGCAGCCGACCGCGCCCGTGCCCGCCCTCCTCGTCTACGGGCGGCGCGACACGACGCGGCCGTACGACGGCGAGATCAACGAGCACGGCTTCCTCGTCCCCCCCGCCCGCGAGATCGCCGAGATGTGGGCGCGCGCGGACGGCTGCCTGCCCGTCCCCGCACGGCGGGCGAGCCCCGGCGTCACGATCGACCGCTACGGCGGGTGCCGCGAGGGGACGGAGGTCATCTTCGTCACCGTCGACCGCATGGACCACAGCTGGCCGGACGCGGCCGATGGCTGGGGCTTCGACATGAACGAGACCGTCATCGCCTTCTGTTGGCGGCACCGGAACTGAGCCACCTGAGTCATCGATGAGCCATCATGAAGCCATCCACGAGGATCGTCCTCGCCCTCGCGCTGACTCGCCGGCGCGACGGCCGCCGCCGCGCCGCGCCCGACCGTGATCTGGATCCACGGCGGCGGCTGGCAGTCCGCGAAGGACCGCTTCCCGCCCGTGGTCCTCGAGCTGGCGCGCCGCGGCGACGTGTGCGCGTCCATCGAGTACCGCCTCTCGGACGAGGCGGTCTTCCCGGCCCGGATCGAGGACTGCAAGGCCGCGGTCCGCTGGCTCCGCGCGAACGCCGCCGCCCAGGGCGTCGACCCGGATCGCATCGGCGTCATGGGCTCGTCGGCGGGCGGACACCTGGCCGCGCGGCTCGGGACGTCGGGCGACGTGCCGGCGCTCGAGGGGCGCGGCGGCTCTCCCGGCGTGTCGAGCCGCGTCCGGGCCGCCGTCCCGTGGTTCGGCGCGCACGACCTCGTCGCCCTCGCCCGCGCCCGCGAGGACACGCTCTTCGCTTGTCTTCGTCTTCGGGGGGCTCCGCCCCCCGACCTCCCCGGAGCCGAGCGCGCGGCGAGGATCTGGCTTCGGTCTTCCGCGCGCTCGGCTCACCTCGCCGCCTTGACCGCCCGCCGGCGCCAGGGGCCGGCGACCTCGAGCTCGAGCGGCGCGGGCAGGCGGCCCCGAAGGCGTCGACGGCGCGGTGGTGCTGGCGGGCGCTTAGAGCGCGACGCTCGCGGCCTCGACCACCCCGTAATGCGCGCGCAATCCACTCTCCGATCGGACGGGCATCCTGAAGGCGTGCGCGCCCGCACGCCCCCGGCTCGCGCGGTGTCGGCGGAGGGACGCGCCCGCGGCGGCTCACGGAGGGGGCGGATCGGAGAGAGGAGCGGGCGCCAGAGCCTGAACGCGAGCGTGGTCGGCGACGCCGCCCGCATCGCCGAGCTCGCCGAGGCGGTGACCCGGCGGTACGGGGCGCGCGTCCTGCTGGGCGGTCTCTTGGGGGGCGGCCACAAGCGAAGGTGGTGGTTATGCCGATCTCGGCATAATGGCGGAGGATGCGTTCGAACACGGGGGGCTGGTCGATGGTGACGTGTGGGACGCAGCACCTCAGCCGGACGGCCGCGCCGGCGCACTCCTCGCCGCTCTCGCCGTCGCGTTCCTCGCGGGGAACGTGTCGGCCGCCTCGAACGACTTCGGCCTCGCGACCGCGCTCTCGCGCGTCGGGAGCGCCTTCGGCTGGAGCGTGGAGATCGTCCTCCCGCCGGGCCCGTGCCTGCCGCCGGGCCCGTGCCGGCCGGCGCTGAAGCTGGACGTCGACCTGGACGCGCGCTCCGACCTCGACCACGAGGTCACCCTCGGCCACGCCGGGAACGACGGGCAGTTCTCGCCCTGCATCAGGGTCCGGCACGGGATCGGCGCGGACGGGGCGATGCTTCTCACGTTCGCCGTGCCCGCCGGGTCCTTCCTCAGGCCCGTGGGCGTCGACGGCGTCGACACCCTCGACACCTACGAGGTCATACCCCCGGTGCCCTGACGCCCACCCATACGGTCCGGCTCTGGGACGTCGAGACCGGGAAGAGGTCCTCGCCCTCGCGGCCACGAGGGCGCGGCCTTTAACGTCGCCTTCAGCCCGGACGGGCGGCGGCTCGCCTCGGCGAGCGGCAACAAGGTCCGCATCTTCGACTGCGCCGCGATCGAGCGCCTCCTCGCCGCCCCGCCCGGGACCCTCCTCGCCGGGGCCGAGCGCCACACCGGCCTCCGCGTCCCCGAGAACGGCTGGGGCCCGAGGAACCGGCTCGGCGGGAACCGGAGCGTCGCGTGCGCACCCCTTCCCAGGCCCCGGGGAAGGCGGTTGACGAGGACGTCCGGATGCGTTCGGATGCCTCAGGTGGATGCTCCGCTCGTTCGCGGAGGCCCCGGGATCGCGATGCGGGAGGCGCCTTCGGCATGAGGGTTCGCCATCGAGCGGGGGTCGCCGGCGCGATCTCGCTCGTCGTCGCGCTCGGCCTCGTGGCCGCTTGCGAGCGCGAGCCGGAGCCTTACGAGAGCTGGTACCCGGCGGACATCTCGCCGCCGCCGGGGACGCGGTATCCGTGCGAGATGAAGGCGCTCCCGGCGGGCCTGCCCGGCATCCCGCGCAAGGACCACCGGTTCGTCGACCACGCGCTGAGCCTCTGCCTCCGCGCCACGCACGCGAAGCTCGTCCTCATCGAGGCGCTGGCGAGCGGGGCCGGGCTCCGCGCCGCGCACGAGGCCTACCGGAGCGAGATCGAGTCCGCCCTCGCGAAGCTCCGGGCCGAGCCCGTGCCGGACGATGACCTCGCGGCGATCCGCACCGATCTCGCGCGCGCCCTCGAGCTGCAGCTTGCCTTCTTCGACCGCGCCGCGGCGGAGCGCGCCGACAGCGGGCGCCCGCTCGGGTGGAGCTACGAGAACGTCCGGGAGGGCCGGGCGGCCTCGCAGCTCCTCCTGTCGGTCCACGAGAAGTTCTCGCGGCGCTACCAGGGCTGGCCCGCGGCGACCGCAGACGCGTTCTACCACCACCTCTGCGCGCTCGACCTGTTCTGACGCGGACGGAACGGCTTCAGCGGAGATCGGGGCGTCGCTCGAGGATGGCGCGCAGGCGCGGGCCGGCTTGCGTGTCGCCGGCGGCGACGGCGCGGCGGTACCAGTGCACCGCGACGGCCTCGTCCCTCGGAACGCCCTGACCCGTCTCGTACAGCCACGCGAGCCCGAACATGGCCTCGGCGTGCCCGGCCTCGGCGGCGCGCCGACCCCAGACCGCCGCCTCGGCCGGGTCGCGGTCGCAACCGAGCCCGGCCGCCAGCCGGTGCCCGAGGAGGTTCATGGCCGACGGGTCGCCCTCCTCGGCTCCGCGCCGGCACCAGGCGGTCGCCTCCGCCTCCGACCGCGCGGCCGCGAAGCCCCGGGCCCAGGGCAGCGGCGGAAGGTCGGCGGCGGCCGCCGTCGCCGCCGGCGCGCGCGACCGGGGCGCGCGGTCCGTCGCGGCGGAGCGCTCCCGGACGAGCTGACGCAGGCCGACGGCCAGGGCGAAGAGCAAGAACACCGCGGCGACCCCGAGGCCCCGCGACCGCGCGGTCTCGGCCCGCCGCGTCTCGGCGGCACACCGCTCGGACCAGCCGAACCCGTGGGCGATCGGATCGTCCATCGCCGCGAGGAGCGCGGTCGCGTTCGGCGGTCGCCGCTCGGGCCGGCGCTCGAGCATGGAGAGGCACAGCGCCTCGACCTCGGGCGGGACGGAGGGTGCGGCCTCGCGGAGCGGCCGCGGCGGGCGCTCGAGCTTGTCGATGAGGAGGCGGTGAACGGTGGGCGCCTCGTACGGCGGACGCCCCGCGAGGAGCAGGTAGAGCGTGGCGCCGAGCGCGTAGATGTCCGTCCGGCCGTCGACCGGACCGCCGTCGATCTGCTCGGGGCTCATGTAGAGCGGCGTTCCGACTCCGCCGGCGGCGCCCGTGCCCGTGAGCGACGCGGCGGCGGCGTCGCCCGTCGCGGCGAGCATCTTGGCGAGCCCGAAGTCCGCGAGCTTCGAGCGGCCATCGCGGCCGATCAGGATGTTCGCGGGCTTGACGTCGCGGTGGATGATGCCCTGCGCGTGCGCGGCGGCGAGCGCCTCCGCGACCGGGCGGACCAGCGCGAGCGCGCGGGCCGGAGGGAGCGGCGCCTCGCGGCCGGCGAGGTCGGCCAGGCTCTCGCCCTCGACCAGCTCCTGGACGATGAAGAAGAGGTCGCCTTCGCGGTCCACGTCGAGCACCGAGACGACGTTGGGATGCCGGACGCGGGCGGCCGCCCGCCCCTCAGCGAGGAAGCGGGCCACGAGGTCCGCGCGCAGGCTCAGCGGGACGGGCAGGACCTTGACGGCGACGGCGGCGTCGAGGTGCGCGTGGTGCGCGCGGTAGACGACGCCCATCGCCCCCGCGCCCAGCCGCTCGAGGAGCCGGCACGGCCCGAGCGTCCGGCCGACGAGGGGATCGTCCCCGTCTCCCCGTCCACCTCCGCCCCGGCCCGCGCCCACCGGCCCGGTGTCGTCGCCGGAGAGCGAGTTCTCGAGCGAGGGCGCGGTCACGGGGGGCCCGCCACGTCGTTCACCGCGCCGCCAGGGGCCGCCGGACCTCGCGGATCGACGCGTCGTAGGAGTCGGGGGGTGGTGCCCGGTGCTGTCGGAGACGAGGATGAGGTCCCGGTCGACGACCTGGAAACCGGGGACGAGACGGCAGCTCGGCTCGACGTAGGTCGTAGAGGATCAGAGAGACGAGGAGCAGGTCCGGATGCTCCGGACCGATGCCCTGGCTCCACCGCATCTCGTCGAGCGACGGAAGCCCGGGCTGCGGGGCGCCGCCGCCGAACGCGCCGAGGACGTGGCCGCCCGCGAACGCCTGGCAGCCGGCGCCCGCCATGCCGATCGGCTCGATCAAGAGGATGCGACCCTTCAAGCTCGAGAGGCGAACCGTCGCGCCCGTCACTTCCTATCGGCCGTTCGCGCAGGCGAGCGCCGATCCAACTTCCTATCGGCACGCCGGCTCGATCGGGATCGCCATCGTCCTGCTCTTCGCCACGATCGCCGCCGAGCTCGCCGGCCCGCTCGTCCTCCGCCACCGGATCGACGAGGAGATCCGCACGGGCGACCGGCGCGGGATCGTGCTCTCGGCGCTCACCTACGCCGGGATCTTCGTCGTCGGCATGAGCGCGGCCTTCGCCCAGGTGGTCGTCGTCACGCGGGTCGGGCTCGCGATCGTCACGCGCCTGAAGGAGGACGTCTTCGCCCACCTCCTCACGCTCTCGGCGGCCTACTTCGACAAGCACCCGCCGGGCCGGCTCATGGCGCGCGTCGAGTCGGACGCCCAGCGGCTCCAGGCGCTGTCCGCTGATGAGCAGGTACTCCGCGCCCCGCCGCTCAAGGGCGCGGAAGAAGCTTCGCATCCTGGAAGGCCTCGATGTCGGGGAGCCGCGCGCGGATCGCCCAGCTCCGGCGCAAGCGCTCGGCCGGGTCAGCTCGATCCAGTCGTACCAGAAGAGGTCGAGCTCGGGCGGGTCGTCGGCGAAGTCGATCCGCCGACCCGCGACGGCGCGCGCGTGTCTTGGCCTCCGGCTCCCCACCGCGGCTCATTCTATCCCCGTCCAAGCGCCCGGGCAAAACCGCCTGAACGTGTGGCGAACGATGCGGGCGTCGTCGGCCTCCGCTCTGTGGCCTCTGTGTGTCCAGGGATCAGGGGTCGCGGGCGATCCGGACGTCGAGGGTGGATTTCGGCTCCATCTCCATCGCCGTGCCGTCCTGGTCGATCTTCACTTTGAGCGCGCGATCGATCTTGTAGGCATGGGTGTGGATCGCGCCGCGGCCGAGGTCGAAGACGAGCTTGCCGCTCACGTCGCAGCGGGCGAGCTCGACCCGCGCACCCGGCATCATCGCGAGCTCGCCCTCGTGCTCGCCCCTGCCGGTGATGGTGAAGACGGCGAGCTTGCTTCCGTCGCGCTCCTCGATCGAATCGAGGAGGTGCTTGAAGGTGATGCTCGTGGCGCCGAAGCTCTGGAACGGCACCGCGGTCGTGTGCTCGAACGAGTCGCCTCTCGCCAGCGGACCACTCCCGACCCTCGGGAAGAGGAGCCGGATCTCCGCGCCGACCAGGCCCTCCACATCCACGCCCATCGCATCCAGCATCGGGTTGGCCTCGCGCATGGCCCCGGCGATCCCGGAAGCATCGATGTGGGTCACCTCGCCCTTGCGCGTCACCTTCAGCGTGGCCGCCTTGCCGATCGTGGCCGCGTGCATGGCGAGGCCCGGCTCCGCGGGAGCGCCTCCTTGTTCGGAGTCGTACGATTGCATGCCGACGGGCGAGGTGAAGTCGATCTTCACGGCCTCCGTCGTGCTCGCGAGGGTGGCGTTCCCCGAGCCGTCTACCTCTAGCACCTCGAGCAATCGGCGAAACCGGCGGTCGCTCGTCATCTTCATCTCCTCCATTCCGGGGAACGGGATCGACGCGAGGACCTTCTCGTCGATCCTGTAGATCCGCTTCTCTCCCTTGGTGAACGCGTAGCTCGGCTCCACTCGCTCCTGGGCCCGCGCGACGATCGGCGCCCATGCGAGCCCGAGCGCCTGAAGAAGCGCGATGGTCGAAAGGCGAGTCATGGGAAGCCTCACAACGAGCGCGAGCGCGCCCGCGGGCCCGCGGACGGCCGGTCACGGACCGCTCGCGAAGTTCAAGACCTGCGCGCGCTCCTCCGGACTCATCCCGACGAGCGCGTCGGGGTCGCCGAGGATCGGGTCGGCGAGATCCACGAGGGCGCGCGCCTGGGCCTCGGCGCCGGCCGCGTCGTCCGGCTCGCGCTGGACGGAGAAGTGCATCACGATCCGCGTCTCGCCGGGGGGGACGGTCACGTCGTAGCGGTAGAGGACCGTCGCGTCGCCGCTCGCGAACCGGGTCGCCGAGGGCGGGGGCGCGTTCGGGCCGGCGAGGACGAAGGCGAGGGCGGGCGTCGTCCGCCCCGAGGCGCCGTCCTCCTCGGTCACGGCGAACGTCCGCCCCGTGAAGGCCGGGTCGACGACGAGGACGGTCTCGATGTCGGCGGCGAGGAAGCCCCGGATGACGACGGGCGCCACGATCGGGCTCGAGGTCGGGTTCTGGAGGACCTCGAGGAAGCGCGCGAACTTGCCCGCCGGGGGGACGAAGACCTTGCGGGTGACGAAGAGACCACCGAGGTCGGCCGGGCCGAGGACGACCTCGCGGCCAACCTCCTCGAGCAACGCGGGGCCGGAGACGAACGGGAACGACCGCAGGCTCACCTCGAGCCGCAGGGCCTGGGAGAAGTAGCCCGAGTCGACCCGACCGTCCGCGGTCCCACCGCGCGCAAGGCTCCCGTCGCGGTCGAGGCGGTACAGGAAGCCGTCGGCGCCGACCTGGTCCAGCGGGAACTCGAACTCGGGAGCGGCGGTCCCGAGGCGGACGTCGACGGTCGTCGCGCCGCCGGGAGCGAGCGTCCCGATGGCGATGCCGAAGGCGAGGGAATTGACGTCCGAGGCCTGCACGCGGACCTCACCTCCGACCGCGTCCGAAACGGCGTAGACGCCGTTTCCCCCGGCCTGCGTCGCGGTGCCGGCGACGACGACCGGCCCGGCCGGGCGGGTGACGACCGTCTCGACCTCGACGCCGGCGAGCGGCGCGCCGGCCACGCCGCCCGCATCGGTGACGGTGCCGTCGACGACGCCGGTCGCGGGGGGCGTGGTGACCGGGACTTGGACGGTCTGCCCGTGATCGACCGCGGTCACCGCTCCGACCGCGTACCCCGGAAAACCCGAGAGCGTGATCAGGAACCGTCCCTCGGGGACGTCGGCGAACGTCGCCTTCCCGTCCGCGTCCGTCGGCCCGGCGAAGCGGAAGAGCGCGAAGGCATCCTCGAGGAAGATGGACTCCCCCGCGACAGGCCCACCGGCCCCCGACACCGTGACCTCGACCGCGGCGAGGGCCGGCCGCGTGACGGAGACGGTCGCCCCGCTCGCGCCGACGGTTGTCGTCGCGACGGCGTAAGAGTTGAAGCCGGACCGGAAGGCCAGCACGGTGACGGGGCCCACGAGGACATCCTGGAACGTCAGGTCCCCGTTCGCGTTCGTGCTCGCGAACCGGGTGTCGCCCCGGGCGTCCTCGAGCCGGACCGAGACCACGCCCGGCGCGCCCCCACCCGGCTCGCGGACCTGGACCATCACGGGCCCGGACGTCACGAGCGTGAGGGTCGGCGGCGAGGATGTCTGGTCGGCGGCCACGGTCACCGGCGTCGCGCTCGGCACCTGGGTCACCGGGTCGATCGCCCGAACCGTGTAGCCGCCGGCGGGGATATCGGCGAAGGCATAGCGGCCCATGGCGTCGGTCCGCGTCGTGAAGACGATGAACCCCGAGACGAGCCGGACCTCGACGTCCACGGCCGCCAGGCCGCCCGCGGTCTCGACCGTGCCCTCGACCGCGCCGGCGGGCCCGAACGAGACGTCGATCGTGTTCTGCGTATCGGCCGCGACAGCCCCCGTCGCCGAGGCGAAGAGGAACGGTCCCTGCGGATGGACTAGGAAGAATGCAGTGACCGTCGCCGTCCCGGGCGTGACGACCGCGACGGTGTAGGTCCCGTCGGCCGCCGTGGAAGTCGAGGCGTTCACGGGCGGGTTCCCGCCGGCGAGGGAGACGTCCGCGCCGGCGACCGGCGCCTCCGCCGGGTCGCCCGGCGCCCGCGGGAACACGCCGCGCGTGACCCTGCCGCGGACGACGCCCGTGCCCGTGAAGACGATGTCCACGTTCACCTGGTCGACGCCGCCACCCGGGGCCGGGATCGAGCCCAGCACGTCGATCTCGGCGAGCGCGGGGGCGTTCGTCCCCTCCGTCGCCAGCCCGGCGAAGCGCACGCGGCGCACGCCGGCGCGGTCCGGGTCGACGTCGAGGTCGAGGTCGTGGTCCGGCCCGGGCAGGTCGACGTCCTCCGAGAAGAGGACGGCGCCCGCGGCGTCGAGCAGCTCGACGCGACCGCGGGTGAAGTCGCGGGAACCGAAGATGCGGTCGCCGCGGAGGTTCACGGCCGAGACGGTCGCCTCGGCGCGCAGCACGACATCGATCGCGGGGATGGTCGGGCCGGGCGGGACCTCGAGCCGGACCGTCCGGTTCACCTCGAGGCTGAGCGGGACCCCGGATCCGTTCGCCGAGAGCGCGCTCCAGGTCCAGCCGGGGAGGTCCAGGAACGAGGGAGTCACGTCGACCGTCGACCCGCCATCGATCCGCGAGATGACGAGGCCGTCCGTCTCGCCGGCGAAGAAGTGGTCGACCGTGAACGTCGTCGGGAGCTCGCCGTTCGTCCCGTTGTTGCCGAAGTAGAAGTCGCCGCCCCCGACTCCGGGATCGTCCTCGACCGTCCGCACCGCCCCGTCCGGGTCGCCCGCGACCTCGACGAAGACGCTCGCGAATCCGTCGTTCGCCGCCGTCGCCGCGCCATGGATGAGGAAGAGCGAGAGCGCGTCCGGCCCCGTGCCGCTCACGAGGAAGAGCTGCGAGCGCCGCTCGACGAGGGCCGGCGCCGGCTCGTCGACGGGGAGCGAGGCCGAGGGACCTGCCGCCCCGCCGTAGCCATAGAACTCGGCCGCGCTCTTGCCCGAGAGGAACGCCTCGATCGTCCCGAGCGGGGCGAAGCTCCCCGAGAAAGGCGCGCCCTCCTGGAGGACCCGCACCACGAGCGGAGCGGCGGCCCAGGACGTGCCGAGGTCCCCGTCGATCGCCTGCTCGGGTCCGAAGCCCGGCAGGGCGCTGCTCGCGACGGCCGTCGCGCCGAGCGTGAGGCTGCCCGTGAACGTCCCCGCGAACCCGCCGGCGGCGCGTGCCTCGACCCCGGTCGCGGGGTCCGTGGCCTCGAGCGCGAACGTGTCGATGGGCACGGCGAGCGGCAGGAAGGCATCGTCGAACCGCGCCAGCACCTCGAACGCCCCGTTCGGGTCGGCCACGACCTGGTGCGTGCGGCCGAAGAGGGGGTGGTCGCTCCGGAACCGGACGCGTGCGGCGGAGACCGGCGTCGCGCCGTCGCTCGCGAGCACGTGCCCCGTGACGGTCCCCGTGAGCCGCGGGAGCGGCGCGAGCGCGCTCGTCCCGCCGGCCGGGACGGCGAAGTTGCGGATCGCCGCGACCTCGCCGGGCTCGAGGCCGGCGAGAGCCTCGGGCGGAAGCTGCACCAGCCGCTCGGCGGACGCGCGCGCCGCCGCCCGGCTCGTCTGCTGGACGACGAAGTGGAGGTAGGCGACGGTCCCGCCGGCCGGCACGGTCACGCCGGTCCAGGCGTAGACGAGGCGCGCCACCGCGCCAGAGGACACGAGGCTCCCCTCCCCGGTCCGCTCGACGGCGCCGGCGCCGTCGAAGACGAAGGCCACGGCCGGGCTCCCGAAGGGGAACAGGAACGGGTCGCCGTCGACCCCGTCGTCGAGGACGACCCAGCGGTCGGGGCCGCTGGCGCCGGGGGCGCCCGTCACGTCGAGGACCACATCGCCGCTCGAGGTCGCGATCGCCTGGGGTGTCGTCGACCCCGTGATCGAGCTCAGGATGCGGACGTCGACCGTGATCGGGTCCGCCGTCGGGTTCGAGAGGACCTCGACGTAGCGCGCGAGGTAGCCGGTCCGCGGGACGAAGACCTTGCGCGTGACGTCGAGGCCGGCCACGCCCTGGCGCCGGACGGCGATCTCGCGCCCCGCCTCCTCGACGGTGCCCGTCGTTCCGGCGGTGAGCCGCGCCGGCGCGCCCGCGGCCACGATCTCGAGGACGGCGGCGCCGCGGTCGGGCGTGCCGTCGTCGAAGACGGAGCTCGTCCCGCTCCGGACCTCGGCCGTCCCCTGGATGTCGAACGTGAAGCCGTTGGCGTCGAGGCGATTCGCGGGCAGCGCGATCGCGTTGTCGACGAGGTCGATGTCGACCGTGACGGTCTGCCCGTCGACGTCGATGCGCCCGAACGCCTCGCCGCGAAGCGTCGCGCCGGACGTGGCCGTGGCCGTGAACGGGCCGACGGGGACGCCGCCGACGGCATACTGGCCCATCGAGTCGGTCGTCGCCCCGAAGAAGCCGCCGAACGTCGCGTTCTGGCTCTGGACCACGACCGAGGCGCCCTCGACGGTCGCCAGGCTCGGGTCACGGACGACCCCGCTCACGGTCCCGAGGCCCACGAAGACGAGGTCGCGGCGCACGACCTCGCCGTTGACGGCGAGCGTGACGCCCCCCGGCTCCCGGGCCCGGATCCGCCCCGTGCCGTCGCGGGCCAGGAGATCGTAGAACCCGACCGGCACCGGGTCGAAGCGGAACGCGCCGCCGTTCGCGGTGGTCGCCGTCCGCGTGAACCCATCGCCGGCGAGGGTGACGCCGTCGAGCGTGACCCCGGCCCCGTCGACGCCCGTCAGGCCGTCGGGGGCGAAGACCGTGCCCTCGACCGCGCCCGAGGCCTCGAGGCGGATCGTGACGCTCTCGCTCGCGCCGACGTCGACCGTCCCCATCGCCGAGCCCTGAAGGCCGGTCCCGGAGTCGCTCGCCGAGGCCGTGAACGGCCCGGCGAGCACGGACAGCGTCGCCTCGCCGTCCGGCGGCTGCGTCGTCGCCGTGCGCGTGTCGCCGAAGACCGTCCCGCTCGTGACCGTCACCTGCGCCCCGGCGAGGGCCTGCCCCTGCGCGTCCTCCACGAAGACGGTCACGGAGCCCGTGCCGTTGAGCGTCACGTCCCTCGTCACGGCGTCGGTCGCGCCCGCGATCGTGAAAGCCGCCGCCGCCCGGTCGCCCGTCGCGGCGAGGGTGAAGTCGAGCGCGTAGGTCCCGATCGCGAGAGCGCCGAACGAGTACCGGCCGGTCGCGTCGGTCGTCGCCAACCGGGCGGACCCGGCGGGCGGGACGAGGGTCACGTCGACCCCCACCGCCGGCCCGCCGCCGTTGCCGGCGGCGCGCGAGACCACGCCCTCGACGGTCCCGCCGGTCGCCACGACCGTGAGCGCGCGCGGGGCCGAGAGGCCGAGGTTGTTCCCCGCGTCCTCGGCCGCGGCCTCGATCGCGAGCGCGCCGGGCGTCGCGCCCGGGGGGACGCTCACCGTGAAGACCTCGTTCGCGGCGGCCCGCGGCGGAGTCACCGGCCGCGCGATCGTGTCGGAGAACGCCCCGCTCGCGGTGATGGCGATCGAGGTGATCTCGCCGTCGTCCGTCGCCGCTACCTCGACCTCGAACGACGTCCCCGCCTGGACCTGCGTCCCGCTCGCGGGGCGGACGATCGTCACGACCGGGGCGGTCGAGTCACCGGTCGCGAGCGCGAGCGTCGCCTCCGCCGACACGTTCCCGGCCTCGTCCCGGGCGCGCGCCCGCACCGTCAGCGGCTGCCCGAGCGGCGCGGTCAGCGGGACCGTGAAGACGAAGTCCGCCTGGGCCGTGGAGGCGGGCGTCACGGCGACGGTCTCCTCGACCGCGAAGGCGCCCTCCGTCGCGAAGCGGAACGAGGCGACGCCGACGTCGTCGGTCGTCGTGGCGCGGACCGTGACCTGGCGACCCGGGATCACGCGCGTCCCGCCGCCCGTGCGGGAGAGCGCCGGGACCGCGGGCGCCGTGACGTCCGCGACGCGGAGCCGCCGCACGACGGACGCCGTGTTGGGCGGCGAGGCCGTGTCGTCGGCCCGGGCCGTGAGGTCGATCGCCGACCCGGCCGCGGCCCCGACGGGCACGGGGAACGCGAACGTCTCGGTCGCCGACCTCGTCCCCGGCGGCTGCGCGCGCGCCGTCGCGTCGAGAGAGATCGAGGCGAGCCCGCCGTCGTCCGAGGCCGAGACCCTGACCGCGACCGTGTCGCCGGGGAGGACGAGCGCGCCCTCGACCGGCGAGACGACCGCGACGACCGGCGGCCGCCCATCCCGGACGGCGAGGGCGAGGACGGCCGGCGCGGACGCCTGACCGCGCGTGTCGATCGCCACCGCCTGGACCGTCACCGTCCCGCCCGATGGCGTTTCGGTCGGCAGGAGGAGGTCGAAGCTCTCCATCCGCGTCGTCTCGGGCGGGACGACGCTCCGCCGGACGCTCGCGCCCGCGGCGCCCACGGCCGAGAAGATGACCTCGGCGACGCCCAGGTCGTCCGTCGCCGCGACGTCGAAGGTCGCGCTCGCGCCGGGCGAGAGCGCGGCGATGCCTCCCGGGCTCGAGAGCGCGACCGTGGGCGCGAGGTCGGGCTCGACCGCGATGGCGCGCGCGGCCCGGGCGCCGCGGTTCCCGGCCGCGTCCACGGCCACGGCCGCGACCTCGACCGACGCAGCGCCCGCGGGCAGCGCGAACGTGAAGCGGAAGGGCGCGCCGACGACGGTCCGCGCGGGCACGCCGCCCACCGAGAAGTCGACGCTCACGGCGTCCGGGTCGGCGAGGACGGCGAGGACGCTCACCTCGGTCCCCTCCTTCCGCGATGGCGTCCCCTCGAGGTCGAGCGCCGCGATCGTGGGTCCGAGCGTGTCCAGCGTCGCGAACGAGGCGACGACGGCCCCGCCGCCCGGGAGCGCGTTCCCGGCGAGGTCGGCGAGGCCCGTCGCCGCGTACGTGTAGACCTCGTTCGTCGCGAGCGGCGCGGCCGGCGTGAAGGCGAGGACCGTGCCGCCGAAGAGGAGCGCCGGCCGGCCGGCGACCGGGACCATCCCCGGGCCGCGGGCGAGCGCGATCGACGCCGAGGGCGACATCGACTCCGAGAACGTGAGCCGCACGACCGCCTCGGGGAGGACGCCCGCGGCGCCGGCCCCGGGGCTCTGCGAGAGGAGCGCCGGGGCGACCTTGTCGCGCGATGTGAACGAGAGCGTGAACGGCTCCGCGACCGGGCGGTCCGCGGCCGCGTCGCGGATCGCGCCCGCGCCGTTCCGCACGATCAGGAAGTAGCGCGTCTCGCTCTCGAACTCCTCGAGCGGGGTGATCGTGACCGTCCGCCCGTCGGTCGAGACCTCGAGCATCGAGGCCGCGCGCTTGCGCCCCCGGTCGTCCGTGAGGACGAGGTTCCCACCCGGCCTCGCAGAGCCGACGTCGTTGTCGAAGAGGACGCTGCCCTCGTCGATCGCCTCGTTGAACGTGAGGACGATCGGCGCGCCCTCGGGGACGCCGATCGCGCCCTCCGGCGGATCGGTCGCGACGACGCGCGGCGCGTCGAGGTCGAGGAGGACGTCGCCGAGCGCGAGCCCGGCCGCCGTGACCTCGCCCCGGATCGTCCGCCGGCCCCGCGAGACCGGCTCGAGGATCTCGATCCGGAAGGCGCCGACCGGGATGTTGGAGAACGCAAACGCGCCCTGCCCGTCCGTCAGCACCTGGAACGTCCCGCCGAGCCCCGTCTGCGGCGTGAACTCGATCGTCACGAAGGCGCCCGGCACCGGCGTGGCGGCGGCGTCGGGGAGGATCAGGCGCCCGGCGATGTCGCCCGTCGCTCCGAGCGTCACGTCGATCGTGATCGGATCGCCGGGCGCCGCGATCGTCGCGCGCGCGACGCCGCCCGCGTTCAGGTCGAGCGAGCGGACCGTGGCGACGACGTCCCCGACCGGCATCACCGGGAAGCTCTTCGTCCCGAAGTCGGGCGCCCCGGGGACGCTCGCCGTCGCCCCCTGGAACGAGCCCGCGAACGGCCCCTGGCCGAGGACCGTCACATCGGCGCCGCCGACGAGCGTCGTCCCGTCCGCGTCGAAGACGCGCACCGTCACGGACCCCGTCCCGCGGAGCGGGATCTCGACGTCGGCGATCTCCCCGTGCGCGGCGAGCGTCGCCTCGGCGATCCCGCCGTCGAGCGAGTCGAGCGGGTCGAGCGGCGAAAGCGGCCCGCGCCTTGCGATGAGCCGGTACGCGCCGAGTCGGAGGAAGCGGAGCTCGAACCGGCCGTCCGCGTCGACGGCGCTCGACGCGACGCCGCCCCCGCCCGGGTTCCCGATCGTCACGCCGGCGATCTCGCCGGCGAGAGCCATCCCCTGGGCGTCGAGGACCGTCCCGCGCACGGTCCCGAAGCCCTCGAGGCGGACCTCGACCTCGACGGTCTCGCCCTCGCGCGCGAGGGTCCCCGCGGCCGTCCCCTGGAAGCCGCTCGTGAGGTCGACGGCCAGAACGGAGAAGGGCCCCTCGGGGATGCCGTCGAAGGCGAAGCTGCCGTCGGCGGCCGCGTTGATGAAGGGCAGGCTCCCGACGCGAACGGCGGCCCCCGGGACCGGGGCAAGGCCGTCCGCCGTGAGGACGCGCCCCTCGACGCGTCCGAGGGCGCCCGTCACGACCGCGATGTCCTCGATGTCGTCCTGCCCTTCGATCCGCCCCGTCGCCTCCCCCTCGCGTCGCGTCCGCGGGTCGATCCCGTGCACCGTGAACCGTCCCTCGGGCACGATGGCGAACGTGAAGCGGCCCTGCGCGTCGGTCTGCGTCGCCGCCGCGCTCGCCGCCCCGCTCGTCCGGATCGAGACCTGCCCGCTCGCGATCGGCGTCACGCCGTCCGCCTCGAGGAAGGTCCCCGTGACCGTCCCGAACGCGCGCAGCGTGACGGTCACCTCGACCACCCGCCCGGCGAGGACATCCGTTTGCTCGATCCGGAAGCCGGCGCGCCCCGCGACATCGTCGAACGTGGCGAGGACGCCGTACGCGTCCTCGGCGAGGCCCGCGAACCGCACCGTCCCTTCCGGGCCCGTCGGGCCGCCCGCTCCGTCGCGGGGGAACCCGCCCCCGGCGACCGCGACCTGCGCGCCCTCGACGGCTGCGCCGTCCGCCCGCAGGACGCGCACGATGACGTCCGTGCGCCCGACCAGCCGGAGCGCGAAGTCGACGTTCCCGCCCGGGGGAACACGGACGTGGGTCTGCGCCTCGGGCGGCGTCGCCGGGTCGTCGTTCACGGTCACGACGTAGTTCCCGGCGAGGACCGAGAACGGCTGCGTCCGGAACCGCCCCTCGGCGTCGGTGAGGACCGTCAGGTCCCCGAAGCCCGTCCGGACCCGGAGCCCCGGGCCCGCGGGCGTCACGCCGTCCGTCAGGAAGACGATGCCCGAGAGGCTCCCGTTCGTCTCGCCGGGCGGCGGGAACCGGAAGACGATCTGGTCGTCGGGGACCGCGTCCCCGATCACGCCCGCGTGCGTGAGGATCTCGGGGCTGAAGGGCCGCGCCGCCTTCAGGATGTAGTCGCCCCGGGCGATCGCCGGGAACGAGAACTCGCCCGTCACCGTCCCGCTCTCGAAGAAGCCTTGGTGCCCGATCCCGGGCGAGCCGAACTCGTCGAGCCTGAGCCCGATCGCCTGCATCGCGGCCTTCGTCCCGCGGCCCTCGCTGTCGAGCGTCCGGCCGGAGACGGGCGCGGTCGGGAGGTAGTCGATGTCGGCCCGCGCGGGGATGCCGTCCTGGAAGGAGCGCACGTTCCGCACGAACCCGAACGTCCCCGGCGTCGAGGCCGGCGCCTCCTGGAAGAGGAGGTTCGACGTCCCGACGAACACCTCGACGGCCTGCTTGAAGGCCGCCTTGATCGCCGCCAGGTTCCCGCTCGCGACGGCCTCGTTGAAGTCGGCCGTGAGCTTCGTCGCGACCTCGTCCGGCGAGAGCGGCGCGGCGACGTCGCGACCCTGGGCGGAGACGAGGTACGTGCCGAGCGGGAGGTTCGGGAAGACGAAGACGCCGTCCGCGTCCGTCGTCGCCTTGAGGTAGCCGAAGGGCGGCTGCGGGATCCGGACGAGCGCCCCGGCGACGAGCTGCCCCTGCGCGTCGCGGACGACGCCGGTGATGTCGGCGGCCGGCTTGAGGAGGATGTCGCCCATCTCCACCTCGACGCCGGGGAAGACGTCGACCGGGGCGCTGCCCGTGCGCTTCGAGACGGGGTCGCCGGCCGCGATCGTCTGCCGTCCGGTCGGGACCTCGGGGATGAAGAAGCGGCCGTCCGGCCCCGCCGTGACGAGCGCGAAGCCGCCGGCCACGAGCGCGTCGGGGACCGCCTGGACCTGGCCGCCCACGCTCCGGACGACGCGCCCGCGCACGGCCCCCGTCGTCGCGAAGATGAGGTTCACGCCGACTGTCGCGTCGCCGACGACCTGGACGCTCGCGACGGCGAACCGCTGCGACCCTGGATCGACGGCGACGACGTCGATCGGCCCCGGCGGAAGCCCCGCGACCTCGAAGCTCCCCGTCTCATCCGTCTCGGTCCGGGCGACGCTGCCGAGGAAGACCGGCAGCCCGGCAGCCGGCGTCCGTTCGCCGTTCGGGCCGGGGAAGAAGACGCGCCCGCGCACGGTCCCGGTCGGCGGCGCGGGCGGGGCGACGCCGAGGACGACCGTCACCTCGGTCGTCTCACCCGCGCGGAAGACGACGCCGGCGACCGTCGCGGACTGGCCCGTCGCGAAGGGGACGACCCGGCCCGTCTCGGGCACGAACCGGAACTCGACGGTCTCCACGCGGAGCGTGAACCGCCCGAGGGGGACGTCCTCGATCGCGAACGTCCCGTTCGCGTCGGAGAAGACGCCCTTTCCGACCTCGCCCGTGCGGAAGTAGTCGGGGAAGAAGTTCACGGCCGCCGGCCCGGCCGGGGTGATGCCGTCCGGACGGAGGATGCGCCCGGCGAGGCGGGCGCGCCCGAAGAAGGTCGGGTTCACGACCTCGGTGCCGCCGAGCGTCCGGACGCGGCTCTGGACGGAGGCCGACTCGCCCGTCGCCGGGTCGACCGCCGAGACGACGAAGGCGTCCGCCTTCCGCACGAAGTCGACATCGAAGTAGCCGTTCTCGTCGGCGCGGAACGAGGCGACCGTGTAGAAGTAACGCCCCACCTTGACCTGAAGGAAGAGGAATGCGCGCGGGACGGGCCGGCCGTCCGCGCGGCGCACCTGGCCGATCAGCTTGGCCCCGTCGGCGAGCGGGCTCGGGATCGGGAGGGTCCGCTCGGCCGCCATCGCCTGCCCGCGCTCGTCCGTGAGGCCGCGCACCGTCACGCTCCGCGGGACGAGCCCGCCGATCGGCTTCGAGAGGAAGAGGGTCACGATCCGACCGGTCGGCTGGAGCGCGGCCGCCGCCACGGGGTTCCCCTCGGCGATCGTGTAGTGCGCGACGTCCTCGGCCGAGGCGCGGTCGACGCGCCGGCTGAGGAGGACGTCGACGAGGACCCCGAACCGGGCGAAGATGGAGTTCGCGCGGGCGTCGAACGCCTCGGAGAAGTCGACGAGGTGGCGGGCGGCGAGGGCCGTCGGCGGGGCGTCGAGGATCGCGCGCGGCGTCCCCGGGTCCGGGAGCCGGCTCGCCTCGAAGGCGCCGTCGCCGTCCGCGTCGATCTCGAGGGCGAGCGGCCCGGGGCTCGCGAGCGAGAGGACGAGCCGGAAGCGGCTCCCGGGGGCGACGGGGAGGGCCGTGTAGGTGACCTGGATGAGCGCGCCGGGCGCCCCGCCCGGGAAGACCACGCCGAGGTCGGCCGTCCCGGCGCCCGTCCCGAAGACCTCGATCGTGTAGCGCTCCGAGAGGGGTCGGGCCACGACGATCAGATCCTCGCGCGCGCCCGCGGCCTCCGAGAGGAGGAAGCGGTGGGCGAAGGGGATCGCTCGCGCCCGCGAGCCCGGGGCGGGCGACTCGCCCGTCGCCCGGCCGAGGGCGTCGGTCACGCGGAGCAGGACGGGCGAGCCCGCGGCGACGGAGATGTGCGGCTCGCGGGCGGCGGCGACCTCGGCGACCTCGCGCTGGAGGTCGAGGACGGTGGAGACCGTCGGGAGAGCGCTCCCCGGCGCGCCGATCGCGGCCCCGAGACCTGCGCCGAGCGCCCGTGTCCAGGCGTCGCCGGCCTCGGTCTCGCGGAGGAGCTGGTCGAAGCCGGGGTCGGCGGTCGCGTTGCCCGTCCAGTCGAGGAGGAGGTCCGAGAGCCCGCGGACCGGGTGCTCGCTGAAGGCCGCGCGCGCCCCGACATCCGCCAGCTCGCGCCCGCGCTGGAAGACGAGGCGGCGCGGGATCGGCAGGACGCCTTCCGGGAGGAGCGGCGCCTGGGAGATCGAGAGGGCCTGGCCGAGGACGCGCTGCGAGGCCTGGACGAGCGCCGGGTCGAGGCGGTTCGTGAGCGTCGGCAGGACGAGCGCGTTCGGCGAGAGCGGGACGTCGCGCTCGCCGACGCCGCCCCGAAGGGCGAAGCTCGCCGTGATGCCGGGCTCGCTGACGATCTGCGAGAAGGTGACGTTTCCCGTGCGCTGCGAGAGCAGCCGGAAGCGGGCCGTCGCCGACTCGCCGGGGCGGAGCGTCTCGAACCGCACGGTCTTCTCGGAGAGCAGCTCGGCGCCGGAGAGGAGGTTCGGGTCGAGCGAGACCGAGAGGAGGTTCGCGGTCGACGCCGACGTGTTCGTGAGCGTGGCGAAGAGGTCGTAGGGCTCGAGCTGGCGGACCGTGTCGGGGTGCGAGAGGGTGAGCGCGAAGCTCGGGTTGCGGACGAGGACCACCCCGCGGGCCGCGCCCTTCAGGGCGACGGGCCCGGAGGGCAGGCCCTCGAGGACGGCCGAGAGGTCGATGTCGAAGGCGTGGGTGCCCTCGAGGCGGCCCTCGATGAGGTGCTCCCCCTGGCCCACGTCGCCCGGCTCGAGGAACGGGAGGTCGTCGGGCGTCCCGGGCGTCCCGTCGAGCCCGGGCCCGCGGACGGGCACGGTCTCCCTGAGGCCGGCCGCCGTCCGCGCGATCCGCAGGGGATCGTCGGGGGTCCCCGCCTCGCGGTCGAGCCCGAGCGGGAGCCGGATCGTCGAGCGGACGTCGCGGACCCGGAGCCCCGAGCCGAAGGGCGCCCCGTTCTCGACGATGACGACCGCCGAGAAGAACTGGTTCAGGAACCCGACGTTCCCGGCGATCGCGATCAACGCGGGGATGGGCGGGATGGTGAGCGTCAGCTCCTCCCCGCTCGGGGCGACGGGCACGAGCTCGGCCCCGATGAGGACGATGTCGAAGCCCGGCCGGTCGAGCTCGGGCGGCAGGACGATCGGGATCCGCTGCGTGTCCGAGAGCGCCTGCGCGAGCGCGTCGGCGAAGTCCCCCCCCGCGCGTCCCGGGACCCGCACCGTCGGCGGGTTCGGGAGCACGACGGGGAAGTCGACCCGCACCGGCGCCCCGTCGATCACGAACTGGGCCTGGAACTCGAGGACGTGGAAGCTCGACTCGTCGATCACGATCCCGCGCTGGCGGATCTCCTCGAGGCTGAGCGGCCGCGTCGTCACCCGCGATACGAGCAGGTCGGGGACGACCTTGATCGGGACCGCCGGCGGCGACCCCGCGAGGATCGTCTTCCCGTCCTTCACGAGCCGTATGTCGTCGAGGAAGTAGTCTCCCGTCACCCGGAAGGGCGGCAGCCTCAGCGGCTCCCCGGGCACGGCCGCGATCGTCGTCGGCGCGATCTCGGGCCCCCTCAGCTCGGCCAGCACCGCCGCGCCGTCCGTCAACCCCCGGATCGCGGCCGGATCGGGAGCGTCGATCCTCGCCGTCACGAACGTCGCGATGTCCTTCGGGACCGTGAGCGCCGGCGGCTCGACCACGAGCCGCGCGCCGACGATCCGGAGCTCGAGCTCGGTCAGGAGCGCGGGCGGGGGCTGCTGGGCGAGGGCACCCGTCGGCACGGCCGCCACGAGAAGGAGCCCTCCGATCGCCAAGGCCGCGACGAACGCGCACAGCAGGCGCGGCTGCAGGGATCGCTCCTCGCGCCCGCCGCCCTTGCCGGAGAGGCCGCATCGAAGTAGCATCGTTTACGATGCCTCGAAGATGCTGACGGGGGAACCCATGATCGATCTCGAAGGAATCCGCTCGCTGACCGACTTCAAGCGCAACACCGCCGAGTTCCTGAGGAAGCTCAAGGAGACGGGCCGGCCCCAGGTGCTCACCATCGGCGGGCGAGCGGCCATCGTCGTCCAGGACGCGGCGTCGTACCAGCGCCTGCTCGAGCTCATCGACCGCGCGGAGGCCATCGATGGCATCCGCCGCGGGCTCGAGGACGCCGCGCGGGGCCGCACCAAGCCCGCCGCCCAGGTCCTTGCCGGGCTCCGGCGCCCACGCAAGGCCGTCCGCCGCAGGTGACCTACCGAGTCGAGGTCGCGCGCACCGCGGAGCGGGACCTCCGCGCCGCTCACCGGTGGATTGCGAAGCGCGCCCCCGAGGCCGCGGACCGCTGGCTCGAGGGGCTCGCGGCCGCGTTCGACTCGCTCGCGCAGCACCCCGGCCGATGCCCCCTGGCAGCCGAGAGCGCCGCGTTCCGGACGGAGATCCGCCAGTTGCTCTACGGCAGCTATCGATTGCTCTTCACGATCCGCGGCCGGAAGGTCCTGGTGCTGCACGTCCGACACGCCGCGCGCCGACCGCTCGGGGGAGATTGAGACGAAGCCAATGCCACATATCGGGAGGAGGCGCCCCCCCCGGTCGAGAAGGTCTCGTCGCTCGAGGTCCGCAAGCGGCTCGGCGACATCCTGAATCGCGTCGCTCTTCGCCACGGACAGTTCGTCGTCGAGCGCGAGGGAAAGCCGCTCGCCGCCATCGTCCCCGTCGAAAAGCTCGAGGAGATCCAGCGCTTCGCCCGCCGCAACCTCCTCGACGCCCTCGCGCGGCCGCGCCGCTCGCCGCTCACCCAGGCGCGCGCGGCTGCTCTTGCCGACGAGGCGAAGCATGCGACTCGACCTCAAACGAAGCGCCGCAAGCAGTAGGCGATGCTGCGCGCGGTCCTCGACGCGAACGTGTTCCCGAGCGCCCTCATCCTTCCCGATGGCGCGCCGGGGCGGCTCCTCGCGAAGCTCGGATAAGGAGCCTTCGAGCTCGTCCTCACGGAGGCGATCCTCGCCGAGCTTCGCGCGGCCTCGTGGTACCCAAAGGTCCGGAAGCACGTTCCCGTCTCCGACGCGGACCTCGACGCCTGGATCGACGCGCTCGCGGTCATCGCCGACATCGTCGAAGACCGCGCGATCGCGAAGGTCGTGAGCCGGGACCCCGCCGACGACAAGGACATCGCCGCCGCGATCGAAGGCCGTGCCGACGCCATCGTCACGGGCGACCGCCACCTCCTCGAGCTGGGGATGCATGAGGGGGTGCGGATCGTCGCGCCGCGGGAGTTCCTGGCCGGCCTTTCCCGGGAAGGCTGAATCGCCGGAGTCGATCCGGCGATGGCGCCGCCCTGTCATACTACCGAGAGCCATGGCCGACGCTCCTTCACACCGGCTTCCCGCTCCGTCGATCCCCATCCCGCGCGAGGCGATGGCCGACTTCTGCCGGCACCATCGCATCCGCAAGCTCGCCCTCTTCGGCTCCGTCCTTCGGAGCGACTTCGACCCGGACAGCGACGTCGACGTCCTCATCGAGCTCGAGCCGGGCGTGCGCATGGGCTTCGCCTTCTTCGGCCTCCCAGACGAGCTGAGCCCGCTCTTCGGCGGCCGGCGCGTGGACCTCGGCACGTTCCGGTCGCTCTCGCCCCACGTCCGCGACCGCGTCCTCTCCGAGGCAGTCACCGTCTATGCCGCCGCCGAGTGATGCCGTCCGCGTTCGCCACATGCTCGACGCCGCCGGAGACGCAATACGGCACACGTCGGGCCGGACGCGCGAGAGCTTCGTCGCCGACCCCGTGCTCGTCGCAGCCGTGGCGTACTGGGTCTCCGTGATCGGGGAGGCCGCCCGCCTCGTCTCCCCCGCGACGCGCACGCTGGCGCCGGAAACCCCCTGGTCGCAGATCGTCGGCACGCGGCATCGTGGCCCAGGACCTCGCGACCCTCGTTCGAGCGTTGGAGGCGCTGCTTCCGAAGATCCAGGGCCTGCCGCCGTCCGAAGGCGGCTGATCCGCCTGGACGAGCGAACCCGGGAACGCGACATCGTCATCCTCGCGAGGTCCCGCCGCTCTCCGAGCGTGGCAGCCCCCGATTCCCCGATGCCCAGGAACGCCATTCCCGTTGGGCGAGGGCCAGGGATGAACGGCGGCCTGACGCTCACACGTGACGCTCTCAGTTGGGCCGACATAGCTATCCACCGGATCGCTTGTCGAGGGGGCCGTGAAGATGTCGATAGGAACCTCCTCGCTGTGGAAGATGATCGTCTGCACTTTCTTTGCTGTTTCTTCCCGCTTGCCCCAAACTCGGTTCGCCGTCTCCTGCCTGACTTCGCGTGGGACCTTGGCGCGAACCATGACCGTGGGGGCCTGCGCTCCCTTCTTCGCAATCTCCCTCGACATCGCTAACGAGGTGAGGATCTGTGATCTGTACGCCTCTACCGTTCCGATGCCCTCCGCGTAGAGATCGGACGTCGGCTCATCGATGCCTCTTCTTGAAGCAGGTTGCCGGTGTGTTACGTCCATTCCAAACTCTGCAAGTGTTCTGGCTGCCTCGATCTCGTCACGGCTCGGCTTGGCACCTTGCTCAATAGACACGTGGCCCCGGCCAGCCCGTAGCTTGTTTTGGCCCAGACGGGAGATCCTGTTGGTGTTGGGTCCGCCAGCCATCCCCTCGACAGCTGCCCCCATCTTGCCCATCGCTACTTGGGTCTGCAGGTCCACGCCAGCCAGGTCGCCGGCAAGCATCGACGCTGCGCCAAAGAAGGAGCTGCGAGCGATCACCATTCTCTGGAGGTTGAGCCGGTTCCTTGTCCGTTCGATCGTGACGGGATCAAGCCCCAGTTCAACCAATCGCCGCCCCCTCTCGAGCTCTGTGCGGGAGATAGGGCCGATCGTGGGGTAGTCCTTCCCTGCCGGCGCGAGCATCCCGCTCACGCTGAAGTCTGGCCTGAAGGCGGCTATGGCCGGGTCCGCCGTAGCCTCCACAACAGCCTCCACAACGAGCTCCGGCTCGTCCTCAGCGAGGGACACCGCTACACCGGACGTAGCTGTCTGAGCTTGAGTACCGAAGGGATCGACCCGGTTCACCGGGTCGTTCCCGAACGCCGTGTACAGGTTCGCTCCGTCGACGTACCCCTTGGGATCGTTCTGCAGGAACCGCCCCGTCGCCGGCGAGTAGTAGCGGGCGCGGTAGTAGAAGAGGCCCGTCTCGGGGTCGAAGCGGCGGCCCTGGAAGAGCCAGGGGTTGCCGGCCGCGCTGAGGGCGATCTGCTCGGCGCCGGTGCCCTGGGCGGTGGGGTTGACGAAGCCCGTGACGGGGTCGTAGGCCGCGACGACGAAGGGCGCGGCGAGGGGGTTGAGCGAGACGTCGGCGATCGCGTTCGCGCCGGCGCCGGGGTTGACCGTGACCGTGACGGGGCCGGGGCCGAGCGGGATCGCGGGGGTGACGAGGAGGGTCGCGCGGAAGGCCGGGCCGGCGATCCCGGGGTTCCCGGAGGGGATCGTGACGACCGTCTCCTGGAGGTCGATGGCCAGGGCGGGCGTGCCGCCGATCGTGACGAGGCCCGTGAAGTCGAGGGGGGCGAGCGACTCGGTGAAGTCGATCTCGAGGTCGGGGCCGACGGTGCGGATGCGGAAGACGGTCGGAGGCGTGTTGTCGACCCGCTCGAGGATCGGCGCGCCGTAGGCATCGTAGCGGTAGCGCTCGACCTCGCGGCCCGAGGCGTCCGTGATCCCGGCGACCGAGCCGATCGAGTTCTGGTGGTAGAAGACGAGGGGGACGGGGCCGCCCGGGCGGTCCATGACGAGGACCTCGTCGAGGCCGATCCCGTAGATGTAGCGGGCGATGGGCGTGTCGGTCCCGTCGCGCTCCTCGATCTCGCGGTCGCCATCGTGGAGGAAGCGCGTCACCGTGGTCACGCCCGAGGCGACGCTCTTCTCGATCCGCCGGCCGAGGGCGTCGTAGCGGTAGATGATCTGGTCGCCGGGCGTGCCGGGGAACGTCACGCGGATCGGCTGGTCGCGGTAGTCGTACTCGACCGTGGCCTCGGCGAAGGTGGGCAGCGGGCTCGCCGCGCTCCGGCGCTCGAGCCTTAGCGCCGTCGTGTTCCCGTTCGGGTCGTGGCCCTGCGTCCGCGGGACGCCCGCCTCGGTGAGCGCCGCGTACTGGTTTCGCGACGTCCCGGGCGCGCGGTCGACCGCGAAGCTCTCCGGGAAGGACGTGGCCGCGCGCGGGTCGGCCGGCGTGGCGGTCGCGACGGTCGTCAGGTTGTGCGTCCCGTCCTGCGCGTACGTGCGCACGAGCGCGGCCTGCACCGGGCTCGGCCGGGGCGTCGGGGCCGGGGCGTCGAGCGCGGCGATCGGGACGGGGAGCCGCGTCCCGCGCTGGGCCTTGGTCAGGCGATAGATCGAGTCGTACGAGTAGAAATCGACCGTCCCGCCCTCGTGCATCCGCTGCTCGCCGGCGCGCCGGTGCTCGCGCGTCCACTCGTAGCGGAAGTCGAAGGCCGTCGGGTGCGGCTGGCCGGCGGAGGCCGCGGGGCCGAGGTGCGCGACCTTCGTCGGGAGCCGCTCCTCGTCGTAGCCGTACGTGCAGGCGACGCCGTTCGAGAAGGCGCGCCGCGTGACGCGTCCGCGGCCGACGTAGTCGTAGTCCGCGAGCGGCGCCGGGGCGATCGCGCTCACGATCGTGTCGATCCGGTCGAGGGGATCGTAGGTGTGGTCGACCACGAGCCCGCTCGGGTAGGTGAGCCTGAGCCGGTTCCCGACCGCGTCGTACGCGTTCAGGGTCGGCGGCCGCGGCGGCACGCCGACCCGCGTCTCCTGCTCCTCGATCACGCGCGAGAGCGAGTCGTACTTCCGCGTGCAGACCGAGTCCTCGTCCCGGGCGAGCGTCATCCGGTCGAGGCCGTCGTACTCGTACGCCTCGAGGACGGCGTCGAAGTCGCCGAGCGGCGTCCCGCGGGCAAGGGTCACCCGCCGCTCGAAGAGGCGGTCGCTGTCGTCGTACTCGCTCGCGATCCGGTTCCCGTTCTGGTCGACGAGCACGAGGACGTTGTCGTTCTCGTCGTAGCGGTCGACGACGATCGTCGTCGCGTCCGCGAACGTCGTCTTCCCGAGCCGGTCGAGGGCGTCGTAGTCCTCGTAGCGCGTCCTGTTCCCCCGGTCGTCCTCCATCTCCTCGAGGCGGCTGTTCCGGTCGTAGCGCCAGCGCGTCGCGATCTGCCCGGCCGGCGCCCCCGCGGGATCCCGCAGCTCCTTAACCATCGCCGTCCGGCGGCCGACGAGGTCGTACTCCGCCCGGACGACGTTCCCCTCCGCGTCGATCGTCCGCACGAGGTTGCTCTGCGCGTCGAACTCGAACGTGCGCGTGTGGTCGTCGGGGCTCGGGTCCGTCGTCGTCCGCACGCGGTCGAGCGCGTCGTACGTGGCGCTCGACCGGAAGGTCTCGTCCGCTCCGCCCGCCGGGCTCGTCCGCTCGGTCTCGACCGTCCCGATCACGTTGCCGTTCTGGTCGTAGGCGAACGCGATCTCGTTCCCGACCTCGTCGACGCGCGTGACGACGCGGCTCGCCCCGTCGTAGTAGATCTTCAGCTCGTGGTCGTTGTCGTCCCTCACCCGGACGACGCGGCTCGCCCGGTCGTACTCGGTCTCGGTCTCGTTGAGCTCGTCGCCGACGACCGGCGGCGGGAAGACCCTCTCCTTGACCTTCGTGCGGCGGTAGACCTCGTCGTAGAAGAGCTCGACGTCCTGGAGCGTCGTCCCCGCCCCGACGCCGAAGCGGTCGCGCCCCTGGCCGGACGCGGGGCCCTTCCGCGTCACCATCTTGACGAGGCTGTTGTCGTCGTACGTCGACTCCGTCGCGTTGCCCATCCGGTCGACGACCTTCATCTGCCGGTCGTAGCCGTCGTACTCGACCAGCGTCTCGTGGCGGCCGGGCCCGCGGTTCGGACCCTCCGCGACCCCCCGGCCGTCGACGATCCCGACGAGGTTCCCGTTGTCGTCGTAGGCGTACTCCGACCGCGACTCCACGAGCGAGTCCTTCCCGCGGACCATCCCCGTCATGAGCCGGCGCGCGTCGTACTCGAAGGTGTCGACGTTCAGGAGGGGCTTCGTGATCTTGATGAGGTTCTTGTCGTCGTCGTACTCGTACCTCGTCTCGAGCGTCTGATCGCCCGAGCGCGGGCCCGTCTTCACCCGTACCAGCTCGAGGTTGTCGAGCCGGTCGTAGAAGTACTCGTAGACGGTGAAGTCGGTCCCGGCGGCGTCGTGCTGGACCTCGCGCCTCGCGACGCGGTTGTTCCCGTCGTAGAAGATCCGCTCCTCGAACTCGAGCGCGGGCGCCGGGTCGGGGGCGACGGCCGCGGTCGCCGCCCGCACGATCTTGAACACCTGGTTCAGCTCGTTGATGAAGCGCCGCACCTCGACCCCGCGCGGGTTCGTGATCGCGGTCGGGTTCCCGACGTAGCCGATCATCGGGGCCCCCGAGCCCGGGGTGGTCGGCGAGCCGAGGTCGTCGTAGCGGAACCGGGTCGTGAGCTTCACGGGCCCGGGCGGGAGGCGCGGGTCCGCGGCCGGGCCGGCGTTCCCCGGCTGCGAGTTGCCCGGCCCCTTCTCGGCGTCCACCGTCACCTCGCGGAGGTACCCGCCCGTCAGCGCGTCGAGCGCCGGCCGGAGCGGCGGCGGCGGCGTCCGGTGGATGCCGTCGGGCTTCTCCTCGGCATGGAAGAGGTACCTCGTCTCGTTCCCCTCGCCGTCGATCGCGCGGTCGAGCTGGCCGAAGCGGTTGTAGAAGAACCGCTCGACGATGCCGGTCGAGATCGGGCGCGTGATGACCTCGAGGTTCCCGCGCTCGTCGTAGTCGAAGGTGGTCGTGAACCCGCCCGGGTCGCGGTAGCTCCGGACGAGGTTGAACTTGAGGTCGTACGGCCGGCCGTCGTAGCGGCTCTCGAGGACGTCGGCGCTGCCGTTCGGCGGCCGCGGCGCCGCCTGCACCGCATCCGGCCCCGGGCGCCGCTCGATCGAGAGGAGGTTCCCCTGCGCGCGCCGCCGCGGCTGCGTCATGGGGTCGTCGTCGTAGTCGTACGCGATCGAGTTCTTCTCGGGCAGGACCGTCCGGAGCGGAAGACCGTCGTTGTTGAACTGCTGCGTGGTCCTGATCCCGGCCGGCGGCAGCCCCTGCCCCTTCTGGACGATCGTCTCGGCGCGCCCGAACGGATCGTGCCCGTACTCGGTCGCGTGGCCGCGCCGGTCCGCGACCGTCGTCATCGGGCCCCCGTACGAGAAGTCGATCGAGTGGCGGTTCGCGTCCTCGCCCCAGACCTGAGTCTTCAGCTTCCCGTCGTCCGGGTCGTAGACGTTTTGCACGCGCGGCGCCCGGGCCGTCAGGTTCTCGTGGGCGTCGATCACGGCCTCCATGGCGAAGCTCATCCGCGGGTTGGCCGCGAGCCGCGCGCCGTTGTAGACGTAGCGCGTCCGCTTCCGCCGCCCGCCCCGGAAGCTGTCGTCCGGGCGGGGCGAGCCGAGCTCGTTCCCGCGCGTCTCGGGGGCGACGACGTCCGTGAGCCGGTTCTCCCCGTCGTACTCGTAGTCGACGACGCGCCCGATGAAGTCGCGCTGCCGCTTGATCCTTCCCGGGTGGAGGCCCAGCGGGTCCGGCTCGTCGAGGTCGCGGACGAAGTCGGGCTCGTCGACGGGGTCGGGATTCTTGAAGTACCCGAGGTCGATCCGCCGCCCCATGGGCTCGATCACCGCGCGAAGCCTGAGCTTCCGGTCGTAGCAGAAGTCGAGGCGGTTCCCGTTCCGGTCCTCGATCGAGAGGAGCTTCCCGTGCGCGCCGAACCGACGGATCGTCCCGTCGCGCTCGATCAGGATGAACGTGCCGTCGGTGAGCCTCAGGAGCTTCGTGAAGAAGCCGCGCGGGCTCTTGTAGTGCCGGGCGACGCGCTCTTGGGTCGTGAGGCCGAGCTCGAGCACGAGCGGGTCGGGGTCGCCCGGGTAGTCGGGGCCCTCGCCCATGAACTGGTAGATGTCGACGCGCCCCGTTCCGTCGTAGCAGAGCACGTCCTTCGGCGTGGCGACATCGTCCGGCGCGCCCGCGCGGGCCGCGACGATGAACGTGAACCCCTCCGGCAGCTCCTGGAGACGCATGTTGTAGTTGAAGTCGAAGCCGCGCCCCATGGGCCCGTTGTAGAGCGACTGGCTCTCGTACGAGCGGACGAAGGCGTAGTGGAGGCCGCGGCCCTTGATCGCGAGGTCGACCTGCGTCCAGGAGAACTCGCCGCTGTGCGTGTAGGCCGACGCGGTCTCGCCGAGCCCCGCGCTCGTCCCCATCGCGGGGTTCGGGTCGGGGCTGTCGACGAACTCGGCCGGGAAGACGTGCGCCTCGACGCGGGCCGCCGAGAGGATGCGCTGCGCGGGCGTGAGCGGCGTCGTCTGCGGGACGACGGTCGGCGACGGGGGTAGGTAGATCGCGGCGACGTTCGAGCCCTGCGCCGCCGCGGCGAGCGACGCCCGCACCTTCGCGCCCGACCAGAGGATGAAGGGCCCGGTCGCCGGGTTCTGGACGTCGAACTTCCGCAGCGGCTCCCGCGTGACGAAGATCGGGTCGGAGATGTAGAGCGTCGCGAGCGGCGACAGGCGCTGCCCCTTCGGGCCACCGAGGAACTGCGTCGCCATCTGGCGATGGAGCCGGAGCCGCCTGAGCGGCGGCGGCGTCGAGGGGAGGACCGCCCCCGGCCGCTCGCTCCCGTAGGAGGTCGGCGGGAAGCCGTAGCCGAGGTCGGGGAGCGGCGTCCCCGAGATGTCGACCGATTCGAGCGACAGGAGCACGGACCCGGTCGAGTCGGCCGCGCCCGCCGGCATCTCCGTCACCACGAAGTACGTGAAGAACGGCTCGCCGCGGTCGCCCTGGTCGCTCGCGTTCGGGTCCTTCGGATCGCCGTGGAGCCGGCCGGGCGTGAGGAAGTCGACGGGCTCGAGCGCCCCGATGAACGGCGCGTTCGCCCCGTCGCCCGGGCGGGAGGGATCGAAGTCCGCGAGGTCCTGCCTCGAGCCGTTGAACCGCACGAACCGGAGCCGCGGCAGCTCGAGCGGCGCGATCCGCTCCTCGCGCCCGATCCCGCCGTAGGCGATCCCCGCCGCGAACGCCCCGTTTCCGGGGACGTCCGCGGCGACGCGCGCGACCCGGTCGTCGAGCCCGTTCCCGTCCGCGTCGACCGGGCTCGTGTCGAAGACGGGCGAGGGGCCCGTCTCGTCGACCCGGACGAGGCGGTCGAGGTCGAGGACGACCGTCCCGGGCGCCCCGGCGGGGCCGAGGCCCGCCACCTCGACGATCAGGCGCCGGCCCACGCGGTCGAACGTCATCTCGACGGGCTCGATCGGTTGCCCGCCGGGCCCCTTCGCGAGCGTGAGGACCGCCAGGCGGACCGGGGCGCGCGGGTCGGTCACGTCGACCATCGTCAGCGTCCGCTCGACCCCGTTCGTCACGAAGACGGCGTCGCGCAGGACCTCGCGCTCGAACGTGAAGGTCTGCATCGTGAACGGGAAGAACCGCGTCACCAGCTCCTTGTGGAGGAGGCCCTCGGCGAGCCGGATGCGCGAGGACGGCGTCCTCGTCCCGGCCGCCGGGACGTTCAATCGCGAGACGACCCGGTCGTCGAGGCCGTCGAGGGGCAAGCGGTCGATCAGCGGCAGTGCGCTGATGTCGGCGAGGTCGCGCTCGAGCGCCCGGAGGTCGGCGATCGCGAGCCCGGCGGCGTCGGCCCGCCGGACGCCCAGCGAGTCGACGAAGCCGACGTCGGTGAAGTCGCCGTTCCCGTTCCAGTCCCGCGGCTGCCCGTCGGCGATGTAGACGAGGCCGCCGGCCGCGTCCACGTCGAAGTGGGTCGTGTCGCCGGGCGAGACGAACCGGCCGATGACGATCGAGGTGTTCCGCCCGATGTCCGGGAGCTCGTCGCCGGGATCGCCGAAGTCGCCGTCGCCGCCGTCCTTGCCGTCGAAGTCGGGGACGGGCCGGCCGCTGCCGTTCGTGTCGATGAGCGGCTCGGACGACGGGACGGGCGCGGCGGGGGCCGGGGCCCCGAGCACGAAGACGTTCTCGGGGACCTGACGGAAGCTCCCGACCGGGAGGACCGTCGCCTTCACGAGCGCGAGCCGGAGGTCGACGACGGCGACGCCCGGGTTCGGCGAGTCCGAGAGCTTCACGAAGAGCCGCCCGCCGCCCCGCTCCCGCGCGACCTCGAGCCGCGTGGCGATGCTCCCGAAGCTGATCCGCTCGGCGCGCCCGATCGGCTTCGGGTTCTTCGGGTCCGTCACGTCGTAGTAGACGAGGAACGAGCCCGCCTCGTTCGTCCCGACCAGGCGCTGGACGGCCGCGATGAGGAGCGCCCCGGGCTCGGCCGGCGGGTCCGCGGGGACCGGGGCCGGCGGGGGGACCGAGGGGTCCTCCGTTGGAAACACCTTCCCCTTGAAGCCCTTCGACGGCGGGAAGGTCGGCTGGCCGGCGAAGCCCGCCCACGTGAACTCGGGGAGGACGAGCATCGCCCGCGGCTGCCCCTGCACGTCGATCTCGGCGAGCTTCACGGGCACCCGCGGGTTCGCGACGTCGTAGATGAGGATGCGTCCGTTCGCCTCCGAGCTGTCGGCGTCCGTGAAGAAGAGCGTCGTCCCGAGGACGGTCGACTCGCGGCCCGTGCGGAGGTTGAAGCCGAGGCCGGTGATCGGCGTCGGGGAAGCCGCGTCGAGCGTGGAGAAGCGGCTCACGAAGGCCTGGATGTCCGGCTCGCAGGCGTCCTGGTCGAAGACGTTCCCGACGAGGTCCGTGAGCCCCTGGACGGTGACGGTGTAGATCGTGCCCGGCCTGAGGCCTCCCGCCGGATGGAAGGCGAGGCTCGTCTGGTCCGGAGCGATGGTCACTCCGCCCGGCACGAGGATCCCGCCCCCTTCCACCTGGATGAAGAGCGGGACGCCGTCGCTCCCGACCTGCGCCGCGCTCCGGTCGACCGCCTCGCTGAAGCGGACGGTGATCGGGCTTGCCGTCGAGACCCCGGCGGCGCCCGGTTCCGGGTCGATCCCGACCACGACCGGCGGCACGCCTTCCCTCGGGTCGCCGGCGGGCAGGTTCCCGAGGGTCGGCGCGAGGGCTCCGACCGTGAGCACGCCCGTCGCCCGCCCGATGTTCCCGGCGATGTCCCGCGCCTCGGCGTCGATGCGGAGCGGGCCGGCGACGTTGGGCGTGAAGGTCGTCTTGAGCCGGCCATCCGCGGGATCGCGCGAGAGCCCGGGGATCGGGAACGTGCCGGGCCCGGTCACGCGGAAGCCCGCGATGAGCGACGACTCGAGGATCGCCCGGTTCTCGGGCCGGCTGTCGTTGTCGGTCGCGCTGACGACGACCGTGGTCGGCACGCCGAGCGGGATGACCCCGCCGCCCGGAACGATGCGCACCTCCGGCTTCACCTCGTCCTTCGGCGGCTTCCGCCGCTTCATCACCAGGTCGGGGAGGCCGGCGATGATCTCGTTCGTCGTCCGGACCGACGCGCTGGCCTGGAAGGCGTCGGGCCGCCGCGAGAAAGCGCCGATCGTCTCGCCGCTCCCGGCGCTCGAGATCGTGACGGCGAAGTGCCCGGACCCGTCGGCGACCGCGTGGAAGAGCGGCGTCCCCGCGAGCCCGACGAACCCGCGGACGACCGCCCCGGGGGCGGGGAGCCGCGGCTTCTGCGGGTCGGCGGGGTCGTCCGAGATGAGGACCTGGCCGCTCGCGTAGGTCTGGAAGACGAGCGGGAAGGGGAAGAAGAAGTAGAAGGCGCCGAACACGCCCCCCACGCCCGCATGGGGCGGCGTGGCGGTCGTCAGGCGGCCGTCGATGACCTTGCCGCGGTCGACCTCGACGAAGGCCGGCTCGAGGACGCCGGCATCGGCCTCGAGCGTCTCGACGCGGGTGAGCGTCGCCTGGACATCCGCGAGCGTGCGGCCGACGGACGCGGCCGCCGCCTCGACCCCGGCCGGCACGGGGACCGAGAGGGTGAGCTTCGTCCGGGCGATGGCGCCCGGCGGGGCCTCGATTCGCAACGCCGCGAAATGGGTCACGTCGGGCGGGAACGCGAGTCCCGGCGCGACCCGGTCCAGCTCGTCGAGCGCGGCCTGTGCGTCGAAGGGGACGATCTTGATGATCACGGGTCCGTCGAAGGCCCCGGCCGGGACGTCGAGCGTCAAGGGCCCGTCGGCCGTGTCGGCGCTCACCCGGCCGCCCGCCGGGCCGACGGTGACGCTCCCGTCCGGGTGGCGGAAGGCGCCGATCGGGACCGATGTCTGCGTCCCCGCGGCCGTGGCGAGGTTCACGGTCAGCGTGTCGGCGAGCGTCGCGGCGATCGAGACCGTGAAGCTCCCGTCGGCGCCCGCGGTCACGGTCTCGACGACGCCGCTCGCGTGGTTGACGAGCGCCACGGCCTGCCCCGGCTCGCCGGTCCCCGGCCCGCCCGTCACGGTCACGCGGCCGTCGGCGTCGGGCGCCGTGGCCGAGATGAGCCCGCCGGGATCGCGGACGAGCGCCGGGTCCAAGGTCGTGAAGCTCGCGCTGAACGGCGCGAGGGCGTTCCCGGCGAGGTCGCGGACGCCGGCCCCGAGCGCGACCGTGTGGACCGTCGCGGGCGCGAGGCGGGCCGCGGGCGTGAAGGTCGCCGCGCGGCCGTCCGGCGCCACCCGGACCGAGCCCGCGAGCCCGGGGTTCGTCGAGACGGTGAAGGCCGCCGGGACGCTCGCCGGGTCGACGGGCTCCGAGAAGACGACGCGGATCGAGGCGTCGAGCGGGACGCGGACGGCCCCGTCGGGCGGCGAGATCGAGACGACCGTCGGACCGACCGCCTCGATCGCGACATCGAGGGCGACCAGGTCATCGCGGCCGCCGACCGTCGCCTGGCCGCTCCCGCGGTCGCCCGTCGCCGGGAGCAGCGCCGTCACGAGCACGGCGCCCGCGGTCCCGGCGACGACGTATCGCCCGTCAGGGCCCGTCACGTCCGCGAACGGGGCCGTGTCCGAGGTGACGAGCGCGCCTTCCTGCGGCCCGCCCGCGACCCCGCCGACCGTGCCCGTGACGAAGCCGAGCGGGGCGGGCGGGACGAGGAAGACGTAGGTGCCGCCTTCCCGTACGCCCTCGAGCGGCGGCCTCAGGAGGGTCGCCGTCTCGGCGCGCCCCCCGGCCGCCCCGGCGAGGGCGACGATCTCGAGCCGCGGCGCCCCGAGCGGGTCCACGATCGCCCGCGCGACGATGACCTGCGGGTCGCCGGGCGGGGCGCCCGGGGCGTCTATGGCGAGCCGCGCCGGGGCGAGGAGCCGCGCGCCGGAGAGGTCGAGCGCCGCCGCCCCGAGGACCGTGAACCCCGCGGGCGCCTCGACCGGGAGGGCCTGCGCGCCGAGGAAGAGGAGGTCGACCGGCGTCTCCGCGGCGAGCGCGCCCGGCGGGACCTCGACCGACGCCGCCCCGCGGTCGACGGCGCCCCCGGCCGGACCGATGACCGTCGCCTCGCCGCCCGCCTCCCTGGCGCGGGCTCCGACGGTGATCCTCCCGAGCGAGAGCTCGTGGATCGCGAAGGCGCGCGAGGGCGAGATCGGGAAGCTCGCCTAGAGCCCCCCGCCGTCGGGCCGCGGGAAGGCGTGGAGGACGATGTCCTCCGTGAACCCGGGCGGGACGGCGACGCCCCCGTCGAGGAGGTCGTAGCGCTCGGAGACGCGGCCCTCGATGACCGTCCCGGAGGGAAGCGGCGCCGGCGAGCGGACGACGATCGTCCCGACCGCGCGGGCGTCGGGGCCGGCCGGCGCGGCCGGGGGCACGACCTCGCCCGTGGCCGCGAGCCCCGCGGCGGGCGGCGCGATCGGGTCGACTCCCGCGAGGATCTGCCCCGGGACCGCCGTCGGGACCGGGAAGGCCGCGTCCGGGACGAGGAAGGCGAGCTGCCCCGAGCGGCGGAGCGTCGCCTGGACCCGGAGCCCGTCCGCCGAGACGGCCGCCGGCTCGAGCGCGCGCCAGGCGTGCGCCTCCTCGTCGTAGACGGCGAGCGGGACCGCGCTCCCCGGCCCGAGGCCGCGCGGGCTCGGGAGCGCGAGCGTCGCGGGCTGGCCGAAGGCGATCCCGGCGGGCCTCACGTCGACGGCCGCCGCCGGCGACCACCCGAGCGGGAGCGCCCCCGCGAGCCCCTGGGGGCTCACCAGGGTGAGGACGACCTCGGCATCGGCCGGGATCCCGCCCGGGAGGAGGTCGAGCGAGACCGTCCCGGCCGCGTTCAGCGCCCGGCCGCCGACCGCGGAGGCGATCGCGCTGCGGCTCGCGTCGAGCGGCGTGAGCCGCGCGTCGAGGAGCGTCGCGGCCCCGAGGCCCGGGATCGGGCCCGCCCGCTCGACGGCGGTGAACCCGACCTTCTCGATCCGCACGAGCGCGTCGCCCTCGAGACCCGGGAGCGCGTACCGTCCCCGGGCATCGGTGGTCGCGGTCCTCTGCGCGGCGAGCGGGCCGCCGCCGTCCGCGAGGAGCGTCGCCGCCGCGCCCTCGAGCGGCAAGCCCTTCGTGTCGTCGTAGGCCTCGCCGCGGACGAAGCCCGTGTCGACCGGGATCGCGACCGTCACGTTCGCCGCGACGGTCCGCGACTCGCTCCGGACGGCGATCGTCGCCGTGCCCGACGCGACGGCCGTCACCAGGCCGTCGGGGGAGACGGTCGCGACGCGGCGGTCGCTGGTCGAGTAGTCGGTCCCGGTCGTCTGCGGCGAGATGTCGCGCACGCTCCCGTCCGAGAAGGTCCCGGCGACGCCCAGGGGCTGCGTCGCGCCGGCGGCGCGGAGGGTGAAGGCGAGGGGCGCGACGGAGAGCCCCTGCAACGTGACGCCCGCCTCGACGACCACGACGGCCGTCGCCTCGAACCCGAGGTGGCGGACGGTCACGGTCGCGGCGCCGTTCGCGAGCGCGGTCACGGTCCCGTCCGCGGCGACGGCGGCGACGAGGCGGTTGCTCGTCGCGTACGAGGTGTCGGGGCTCGCCGTGAGGTCCGGGAACGTGATCCCGTCCGAGAAGACCCCGTTCACCCGGAGCGGCAGCGTCGCCCCGGCCGTCGTCAGTCGGGCGCCGGTCGGCGACAGGGCGATCCGCTCGATGACGTTCGGGCGGCGCTCGACCGCGACCGTGCGCACGGTCGAGTTCCCGGCCGCGTCGGTCGCGACCACCGTGAGGACGGCCGGGCCGAGAGGCACGGGGAAGGCCGCCAGCTCCCACGCGTTGCCGTGGACCGTCGCCGGGGACCCGCCGACCGCGATCGATGCCCCCGGATCGTCGACCGTGCCCGCGACGCGCACCGTCGCGGTGAAGATGATGGCGTTCGCGGCGGGGACCGTGACCCTCAGCGCCGGCGCGACCCGGTCGAGCGTCACCCGCACGAGCCCGCTCAGCCCCGTCCCGAACGCGTTCGCGGCCGAGACGCGGAGCGTGTTCGGCCCCTCGACGAGGGTCACGGTCTCGGCGAAGGCGCCGCCCGCGACCGGGATCGGGCGGTCGACGCCGTTCTGCGTCAGCGTCGCCTGGAGGACGCCGGGGTCGCTCACGGTGCCGCGCACGGTCGTCTGCGTGACGTTCGTCAGGGCGCCGTCCGCGGGGGCGTCGATCGTGACGACGGGCGCGACCGCGGTCGAGATCGCCCGGATGATGGTGATGGTGACGGTCGTCGCGTTGCCGGCGCGGTCCGTCGCCACGATCGCGATCGCGTTCGGCCCGAGCGCGAGCGGCAGGGTCGCCACGGCCCAGACGTTCCCGGTCACGGTCGCGGCGACGCCGTTCACCGTCACCGTCCCCGGGTTCGCGTCGTCGACGGTCCCGGCGACCCGGATGGACGCGGCGTCCGTCGTCGCGCCGTCCTGCGGCTCGGCGAGCGCGAGCGCGGGCGGGATCGTGTCGAGGACGATCCGCAGCTCGGGGCCGGTCCGCGTCCCCGCGGCGTTCGTGGCCGTGACGAGGATCGTGTTCGGCCCCTCGACGAGGGTCACGGTCGCGGCGAACGCGCCCGCCTCGACCCGGATCGGGCGGTCGGCGCCGTTGAACGTGAGCGTGGCCGCGGCGAGGCCGCGGTCGCTCACGGTCCCCCGCACCGTCCGCTGCGGGTCGCGCGTGAAGGGCTCGGCGGAGCCGACGAGCGCGACGAAGGGCGGCCCGGCCGGCGCGGCCCGCGGCGCGTGGTGCCGCTCCCCACACCCGATGATGCCCGGGAGAAGACCTGAGACGAGGAGGAGAAGAGAGACCTTGCCCCCGCGCACGGGTCGGGCCATGACTTCAACCCTCGGAGTCCCGTGGCAATCCCTGAGCCGATGGCCTGAGAGCGCTCGGTGGAGAGGTGGATCACGCTGCCGGAAGCTTCATCTACCGCCGGGAGGGTGCGAACGTCAAGAGGCCGCCGAATCGCGGGCGGGCGGCCCTTCGCGGGCCGCCCCCCGGGCGGCGGGCGAGATCCAGGGGGCGATGCTCCTCTTCGCCCTCGCGCCGATCCGCGTGCCCGCCGTCGCCTTCGCGGGGGCGACGGACGGCGTGCTCTCCCCCGCCGTCTTCGAGCGCGCCCGCGCCTTCTACCGCGACCGATACGAGGTGGTCGTCCTCCCGGGCGGCCACTTCCTGCACCGCGAGCACCCGGAGCGGTTCCACGAGGAGCTGCTCCGCCGGCTGCCGCGCGTCACGTGACACGCGCGCGCCCAGACCGCGCCTGTCAGGTGACGCGCCTCGCGGGAGGCGACCGCCGTGCGGACGCGCGGTCGCGTTCGGGACGCTCGTGTGAGCCCGCTGTCGACGGACTTCCGGTGACGTTCGGTCTTTCTCCGAAGGGAAGGGTGTGGTTGGGCGTTGCGAGCGGCAGGTCTCCCTCCCGGTCTCGCTTGGGAGGGTCGTCAGATTCCGCTCGTCCGAGCCTACCTCGGTCGCGCCGATCTCACACACACGCGTTGAGCCGGCACGCGCATGCCTGTATATTCATTGTATGAACCCCGGGAGAGAGCCGATGATCACACGCGTGCACGAGTGGGGCAACAGCCTGGGAGTCCGCATCCCCCGGGCCTACGCGGACGAGGTCGAGCTCGAGAGCGGCTCGCCCGTGAAGGTCGCCGTGCGCGGCGGCGCCCTCGTCGTGACTCCCGTCCGGCGGCCGGCGTACCGGCTCTCGACGCTCCTGCGAGACGTCAAGCGATCGAACCTGCACGGCGAGGTGGACACGGGGACCGCGATTGGCCGGGAGAGCTGGTAGCGTGGCCGCTCGTCGTTACGTCCCCGAGCGCGGAGACGCCGTGTGGCTCCACTTCGACCCGCAGCGCGGTCACGAGCAGGCCGGCCGGCGTCCGGCAGGGCGGTGACGCGCGCTCGTGATCTCGCCGGAGGCGTACAATCGCAAGGTCGGCCTCGCGCTCTTCTGCCCGGTCACGTCCAAGGTCAAGGGCTATCCGTTCGAGGTGCTCGCGCCGCGCGAGTCGAAGCTGAAGGGCGCCATCCTCTCCGACCAGATCAAGAGCCTCGACTGGCGCGCCCGGCGCGCTGCGTTCCTCTGCCGGGTTCCGGAGGGTGTCATGGCCGAGGTCCTCGCGCGGATCCAGGCCCTGCTCACCGGCTGAGCCATGAACGCGGCGCGGTCGCCGGCGCTCGCTTGCCGCCACGCTCGGCCCCTGTTACCCTCCGTGGTCGATGAGGCGTCTCCTCGCGTTCGTCGCGATCGCCGGTCTCCTCTCCGCGTCGGTCGGACGCGCGCAGGAGCCTCCTCCGCCGCCCGTTCCCCCGCCGGCGCCGAAGCCGAGCGACGACGGCGGGCCGGCCCGGCCGCCCCCGCCTCGATCCGCGGACCCCATCGAGGTTCGCGTCGAGTGGACGGCTCGAGCGCGCAGGTGAAGGTCCTGTTGACGGGGATCGATCGCCTCTTCGCCCTGGAGGGGACGGATGGCGACGCGGAGGTCCTCGACGAGCTGGGCGCGGTCCTCGGCGCGGAACGCGAGGGCCGGGTCGAGGCCGAGGCCGAGGTCCAGGTGGTGCTCGTCTGGCCGGAACGGCTGCCGCGCGACCGCCTGAAGCCCGTCATCGCCGCCCTGGTGCGCGCGGGCTTCCGGAAGGAAGAGATCCTCTTCAGGGTTACGGACTGAGACATGCGCCCCTCCATCGCGGCGGCCATCGCGATCGCGATCGCGATCGCGGCCCCGCCCGCCCTCGCGTGCGGCCAGCGCGTCCACGTCGAGATGGCGCGGCGCGCGGCGGACGAGCTCCTCGCCCGTTCGGGCGCGATCGTGCCGGGCATCGAGCGGCTCTTCGAGGAGCGCGAGGTGCGGGCCGCCTTCTACTGCGGCGCCATGTTTCCGGACTTTGGCTACGACGGGATCGACCCGGAGGCGGCCGAGCACACGCACTGGCGCGCGTACCAGGAGGCGCACTTCGAGGTCGTGCGCGCGCGGCTCGGCGGGCGCGGGGCGGCGGAGTGGACGCGCGAGGACCGGCGGCGGATCGCGTTCTTCCTCGGGGTCGTGAGCCACGGGGTGACGGACAACCCGTGGCACTTCTCGAGCCGCGAGCGGCCGTCCTTCCTCGCCGAGGCGAAGGCGCGCGACGGCGCCGACCACGGGCCGACCGAGGTCGCGGGCGACCTGCTGCTGCACGCGGACGCGGCGCGGCTCGTGCGGATCGAGCGCGGGGAATGGTACTGGCCGAGGGACGACATCCTCGAGGCGCTGCGCCGGAGCGGGAGCGCGACGACGCGCGGCAAGCTCGGGCGCGGGTGCCTCCGGATCGAGACGACGTGGCACGCGGCGGCGCTCGCCGGGCCGCTCGCGGGCGGGATCCTGCGCGCGCGGCGGCCGTGGATCGCGGCCCACCTCGACGACCACGCCTTCGGCGGGATCGCGCACGGGGCGGCGGCGACGGCGCACTGGGCGCGCTACTACTACGCGCGCTTCGTCGGCCTCCACCTCTTCCAGGACACGCCCGAGTACGGGCGGGCGGGCGCGGAGCACGTCTACACGTACGCCGGTTGTCGCGACGGCGCGGGCGCCGGTACGCCCGTCCTCGAGCTGGGCGGCGCGCGGCGGATCGAGATCGCCTTCGCCGTCTCGGCGATCCCGGCCGGCGCGCGCGTGGCGCGGGCGACGCTCTGGCTTCACTCGCTCGGCGGCGGCGGGCCCGAGGGCGAGACGGTCGCCGAAGCCCGCCTCGCCGGCGGAGGCGCGACCGTGCGCGCTCTCTCGACGGCGCGCCTCACGGGCGAGCCCGGGTGGGTGGGCTTCGACGTGACCGCGGGTTTCGACCGCGCGCTCGTGATCTCGGCTCCGGACGCGCCGGCCCTCTACCGCTTCGACTCGAGCGCGGCCTTCGACGAGCCGGGCCGCGCCGACGGGCTCGGGGGCGGCGTGCGCGTCGCCTACCGGCCGATCCTCGTCGTCGAGCCCGATCGCGGCGATCGCTGACGGGCTACAGGCCCCAGAAGAGCACCTTCCCGTCCGCCTCGCCGACGAGCGTCTTCCCATCGGGCGCGAACCGGACCGTCGAGCAGCGGACGAGCCGCCGCTTCCCGCCCGCGACCGCGAGCGTCCGGCGCAGCGAGCCGTCCGCGGCCGACCACACGCGGACGCCGCCGACGACGCTCGAGGCCGCGACCGACGAGCCATCGGGCGAGAAGGCGATGTCGTGGACGAGGCTCTCGTGCTCGAGCCGCCGCCCGAGCAAGCCGGTCTCCACCGACCACAGGCCCACCCAGCCGTCGAGGTCGCTGTAGCCGACGGCCAGGGTCTTGCCGTCGGGCGAGAAGGCGAGGCTGTCGACCTGGCTCGCGACGCGCTCCGGGGGCGGAGCGGGAGGTCGGAGGGTATGGACTCGCTTCCAGTCGCGGATGGACCAGACGTAGACCGCCCCCGGCTTCGTCCGGCCCATCACGCCCGGCCAGTGGTCGCTGGCGGCGATGTGGCGGCCGTCCGGAGAGAAGGCGACGCAGCGGAGCCCTCCGCCCTCCGGCGCTTCGAGCCTCAGGATCTCGCGGCCATCGTCGACCGCCCAGACGACCAGGCGCCCCTTGCTGAACGTGGCGGCGAGCCGCTCCCCCGTCGGGTCGAACGCCACGGCGGTCGCGAACGGCGAGCGCCCGCCGCGACGCACGATCTCGGCCGACGACGGCGCGCCCGAGAGCTCCCGGATCGGTCTTCCCTCGGGCACCGACCAGAGCCGCACCCGATCGTCCGCGCTCGCCGTCGCGAGCGTGCGCCCGTCCGGCGAGAAGGCGACGCCGCAGAGCTGCATGCCGCCCGGGCAGGTCACCCTTCCCTCGAGCGCCCCATCCGCGACCGCGCGAAGCTCGACGGTGAAGTCGGCAGGGATCCAGACGCCGCCTTGCCCGGCCGGCGGCGCCACGACGCCGTGGTTCGCTGCCACGGCGACCCGCGTCCCCGACGGATCCACGGCCAGGTCCACGATCCCGTGCCCGGGCGCCGGGGTCGTCACGATCTCGCGGTCCGGCAGGTCGCCGCCCTGCGCGGCGGCCGTGCAGCAACCCGCGCCGAGCGCGACCGAGAGCGAGAGACAGAGCGTCGAGATGGCGTTCGTCCGCGTCTTCATCGGGTCACCGATCCTCCGTGGCCTTCACCCCTCGGCCACGACGGAACGCACGATGCGTGCCGAGAAGGGGGTCGCGACCTCGTCGTCACTCGGCGGCGAAACGGAGCCGATAGCCGCCCCACCGCTCGCACGTCCTCCTCCCCCGGGGACCCGTGGCGCGGCGCGGGCCCGGATGCTAGAGATGCTGGCGACGAGGTGAACGCCGGCGGAGGATCGGGCATGTTGCCGAGCCAGAGCGGCAGCCGCGCTCCGGACACCACCCGGACCATCGTGATCGTGGTCATCCGCAAGGTCTACGAGGTCGATCCCCTCCTCTGCCCCGCCTGCCGCGGCCTCATGAAGGTCATCTCCTTCATCACGGACGAGGACGTCATCTACCGCATCCTCGACCACCTCGACCTCCTCGAGCCCGATCCCCCACCTCCGCCCCCTCCCCGCGGGGACCTCTGCGAAGCCGCCCTCGCCGAAGTCGCCCTAAAGGGGGCGTTCGAGTCGCGGGGACGATGCGAGGGGTTCGAGACCTGAGGTCGGCTTCACTCTCGAACCGGCCGGCTCTGGTGGGTCTGTCAACCCGAAACCCGCTCGACGAGCAGGACGCTCGACGAGCAGGTCACGGAGACGCTCCGCCGACGCGCGGTCTCTCGCGCCGTGTTGCCCCCTGTTGCCCCTCGAGGGATCCTCGCCAGACTCCCCTGATCCCAAGCGCCGGGCCGCCGTCCGTGCACCCCAGGGCGCTCTCCTTCACGTCCGTCGCGCTCTCTACAGGACCTCATGCGCTGCCACGTCGCGCTCGGCCGGCGGACCGGGGCCCTCGCGACCTACGAGCGCTGCCCCCTCGCGCTCGCGGACGCGCCGCTCGGGGAACGACCCGGCCGAGGTGCCGGCGCCGCTGCGCGGCCTCCTCGCGCTTCGCGGGGGTCGCGGGCGCGACCCCGCCCGCCCGCTTCAACGCGAACCGGCCATGCCTGCGCGGTGGCGACGCCGATGGGGGTGGAGGTCGATCCGGACTGAGCATGCCACAAGTCATTTCCTTCGCGTAGCTTGAAGCCTTCGGGGGCGCTGTGACTCGGTTGTGATCGGGTCGATGGCACGCTCGACCTCGCACTGGCCGGAATCCTTGGAGACGTCCGGTCACGCCCCTGCATCGTCGCGGGTAAAGGAGTCGAAGGAGGAGAGAGTCATGCGCCGACCCATCTCGCGCGACCGATCGTTCGTCCTCACGGGGCTCGCGGCCGCACTCGCCGTCGCGACGCTCGGCCTCGGGCTCGCGGGTTGCCCGAGCGGCGACGGCGGGAACCCGACGTCGGGGGCGACGGTGCTCTTCTTCCGGACGTACGGGGTCGACGCCGACTTCCCGGGCCTCCGGGATGCGAGTGACATGGGCCTCGCCGTCGCGGCGGTCCCCGATCCCACGGGCACGACGAACCTCGGGTACCTCGTCGCCGGCTCGACCACCGTCGGGCGCGCGGACGGCGTCGATGGCCTCGTCTTCGAGGTGCCGCAGGATAGGTTCGATCCCCGCCGGATCGTGCTGCCGCCGGTGGGCGGCCGGCCGGACTGGGTCCGGTCCTACGGCGGCGGCTTCGACGACCGGGTGCGCGCCGTGCGGCCCTTGCCCGACGGCGGCGCCGTCTTCGCGGGCGCTCTCGGCCTGGGAGCGGGCAACCCGGCCTTCCTCGTGGAGACCGTGAGGCCGAAGCGGCCGGAGGGCCCGAGCGACCAGGTCGCTCCGGACGTGGCCGGAACCCGGTCGGGGCTCATAGGCGGCGAGCTCCGCAACGCCCGCTTCATCGAGTTTCCGAACGGAGCCGAAGCGTACGCCGTCGAGCCCCTCCCCGCGACCGGCGAGTTCGTCGCCGCCGGGTACGCCGACCGCGGCGACGCGAACGGCCGCGATGTCTACGTCGTGCGGCTCGACGGCGCCCTGAACGTCCTCCGGGCGAGGACGTACGGCGGCCCGGGCGCCGACGAGGCGCGCGCGCTGGCCCGGATCCCGGTGGGCCCCGCAAACCCTCTTGCCGAAGGCTTCATCGTTGCCGGGACCACGGCCTCGTTCGGCACCGGACCGGGGGACACGGACATCTTCGCGATCCGGCTCGACGCGGACCTGAACGTCGTCTGGCAGCGACGCCTCGCGAGCCAGGGCGCCGACCTGACGGGTGGCGTGGCCGTGACGCCGGAAGGCGGCTTCGTCATCGCCGGCACTCGCGGCTTCGACCCCCAGGACTCCGACGTCTGGGTGATCAAGCTCGATGGCGGCGGCGCCGTGCAATGGGCGCGCGTGTACGACACGTCGGAGACCGAGCGAGGGAACGCGGTCCGGGTCACCCAGGGCGGAGACATCGTCGTCGCCGCTTCACTCCAGAGCCCCCGGGGCGACGTGGACCCGTGGGTCTTCCGGCTGACGGACGCGGGCCACTTCGTCTGGCAGAACACGTACGGCACGGCCGCGGACGACGAGGCGCTCGCGATCGACGAGGTCGCCGGCGCCGGCGGCTTCATCGTCGCCGGCTACACGCGCGGTGTCCCGAGCCCGGTGCGGGGCCTCGTCGGGAGCGCCGACGTCCTGCTGGTGCGGATCAGCTCGTTCGGCGAGGGTTGCTCTTCCCGGCCGACCCAGGCGACGTCCCAGCCGACGAGCGACCCCTTCGTCGACGTCGCCGCGACGGCGGCGGACGCGAGCGGCGTGATCGGCATCGAGCTGGGCAGCGGCTCGGCCGGCTTCAGCGACGTCGAGAACCGGCTGGATGCGTTTCCAAACCTGGCCGGGCCGCTCCGTCTCTTCGCGTTCCTCGAGTCGTGCTTCTCGTTCGCCCAGGAGGAGCGGAACCGCGCGCCGATCGCCGCCTTCTTCACGACCCCGGACCAGCCGTTCGTCGACCAGCAGGTCTTGTTCGACGCCAGCGAGAGCCGCTCCCGCCCGAGGGGCGCGCAGATCACGGCCTACGAGTGGAGCTTCGGCGACGAGCCGACGGCCCAGGAGCCGTTCACGTCGGCGACGGGGTCCTTCACGACGCACCGCTACGCCGCTCCCGGAGCTTACGTCGCGCGCCTGCGCGTGACGGCCGTCATCGCGGGCGCCGGCCCCGGTCCGGTTCTTTTCTTCACGAGCGAGACGTCGCAGAGGATCATCGTCCGCCCGGCAGCCGTGACGCTGCCGCGCCGTCAGCTCGTCGTGGGCATCATCGACGTTGCGGACCCGAACCGGTTCAGCTCGTCCGTGGGCTGCGTGAGCTCGAGCCTCCTGGCGCCGGGGCAGCCGCCCGCGTTCAACTGCGCGGCCTGCTTCGGGACGCCGAGCCAGGTCCCGCCCTGCACCGTCTCGCTCCCGCTCGGGTCGCGGATCACGCTCGTCCCGGACGCGAACGACCCGGGCTTCGTCTTCGATCGCTGGGAGGGGATCGCTCCGGCGGACACGCTCAACGCCGACGACACCCTCGTCGTGGACATGAGCACCGACCGGAACATCCATGCCTTCTTCCGGGCCGCGGGCACGCCGCAGCAGTTCCGGCTCGACCTGTGCGTCCAGGGCATGGGCAGCGTGAGCACGAGCCCGGCCTCGACGTTCGCGTGCGCCAACTCCCCGATGTCCACGTTCATGGCCTGCTCCGAGCCCTGCGGCTCGGCGTGCAACGGGTGCACGCAGATGCGCAACGCGAACGAGACCGTGCCGCTCGTCGCCACGCCCGGGCAGGGGTTCCAGTTCGTCCGCTGGGAAGGCGTCGGGCCGAGCGACACGGTGAACGGAGCGACGGCCGACGTGCTCATGAACGCGGACCGCAGCATCCGGGCGGTCTTCGCGCAGCTCCGCACGCTCGACGTCTGCCTCTCCGGCCCGGGCGCCGGTCAGGGGCAGGTGACATCGCCGTCGCATGCGCAGTTCCCGGGTCCTTGCACGGCGAGATGCAGCACGGGGGGGGCGTGCCAGGCCTCGTTCCCCGCCGACGAGCTGGTGGAGCTCACCGCGACATCGAGCGGGCCGGCGTTCCCGTTCCTCGGCTGGACGGGCCTCGGACCGGACGACCAGGACCTGGGCGACGACCCGGCGACCCCCGAGGTCGAGGGGCGGTGCCGCGTCCGCATGAACGCGAACCGGATGATCGTGGCCAACTTCGGAGGATAGGATCCGCGTCACGCCGTTGTAAATGTTGCCGTTCCCTGAAAGCTTCCGCCGGCTCGCGCGATAGACCCCGACGAGGGGAGAGTGGGGTTCGCGCTCGACGGAGGCTTCTCATGAGATCGAACGGGTGGATCGGGCGGCTCGCGCTCGCGTCGTTGCTCGTCGCCGCCGCGGCGGCCGTCGCCGCCCCCGAGGCGAGCGCGCAGGCGGTGAGGCGCGACATCGCCTTCGTCGCGCCGGCCGCCGGCGAGGGGTGGACCGCCGGGTCGCAGCGCACGATCGAGTGGCGGGCGGCCGCGGCGGGGCCGCGCGGGTTCCTCGTCTACTACGGGGTCGGCGGGCGGAACTTCCGGACCATCCGGACGGTGCCGCCCACGGCCCGGACCCTCGACTGGACGGTGCCGGCGACGCCCGGCAACGGGACGCTCGTCATCCTCACGTTCCGGCCGCGGGCCTCCATCTTCAGCGTCTCTTACGGCACCGTCGACTTCCGGATCGACCCGGCCGGCGGCGGCGGCGGCGGTCCCGCGCCCGGCCCGACCCCCGGCCCGACGCCCGGCCCCAACCCCGGCCCCGGCCCCGGTCCGGCCCCCGCTCCCACCCCCGCCGACGACGCGCGGATCGTGCGCCACACGTTCCCGGCCCGGCTCGGTCAGGGCGAGCGCCGCGACATCGAGATCGTCGTCCGCAACACGGGCACGGCGACGTGGACCCGCGACGCGTTCCGCCTCGGCGCCGTCGGCGACGGCAACGGCGACGGCGTCCGGTTCACGGGCGGCGAGAACCGCTTCCACCTGCCGGCCGGAACGACCGTCCAGCCGGGCGCGGAGCACACGTTTCGCATCCGGGTGATCGCGCCCGCCCAGCCCGGGACGTACCGGCCCGCGTTCCAGATGGTCCACGAGCTCGTGCGCTGGTTCGGCGAGAAGGTCGACCTCGCGGTCGACGTCAGCGGGCCGCCGCCCTGGCCGCAGTATTCGGCGAACCCGTTCGTCATCCGGCTCGGCCAGCGGATGCCGGACCGCGTGGGCGGGTTCTTCGCCCACGACCTGACCGGCGACGGGCTCATGGACTACGTCGTCACGAGCGAGCACGAGGTCGGCGCCTACGACCACGACGGCGCCCAGCTCTGGGTGCGCGGGCCGGGGATCCGCGTCGACGGCCAGTTCCCGCACACCCACCACCCGGGCGCGATGGCGGGCGACATGGACGGCGACGGGGCGCAGGAGGTCGGCTGGATCACGGCCGGCCGCGAGCTCATCATCGTCGACGGGCGGACGGGCCGCGAGGAGAAGCGCTTCGGGACCGCGAACGCCCAGGTCGCCGTCATCGCGAACCTCCGCGGCCTCGGCGACCGCGACGCCGTCCTCCAGATCAACCAGAACACGCTCCGGGCGATCCGCCTCGACGACGGCGGGACGCTCTGGCGCAACGAGCACTTCCAGGGCATCGACCACAGCCCCGTGCGCCAGGCGGACGTCGACGGCGACGGGAAGGACGACCTCTGCGGCGCGCAGGTCCTCGACGAGAACGGCCAGGTCCTGCACGCCTGGGACCTGCCGCGCGACCGCGGGACGTACACGCGCGCGATCGACAGCATCGCGATCGCCGACGTGATCCCCGGCGGCTCCCTCGAGGTCGGGCTCGCCGAGCAGGGCGGCAACAACCAGGCGATCGTCGTCGGCCTCGACCGGATCGTCTACGGCACCTTCAACCCGGCGAACCCGTGCTGCCGCGTCGCCGGCGAGTGCCGCGAGGTCGACCCCGACAAGGTCGCGCTCGGGAACTTCACGGGCGACGCCCGCCTCGAGTTCTTCGCCCGCTCGGCCTGCGGGCGCGCGCCCTGGGTGCTCGACGCGGACGGCCGCATTATCGCCTCGTGGTCCGTCGACGACACGAAGCCGCAGGGCTGGTACTCGCACGGGATCGAGGAGGTCGCCGCCCTCGACTGGGACGGGGACGATCACGACGAGCTCGTCGTCAAGGAGCGCCACATCTCGGGGGACGCGGCGATCGTCGACGCCATGACGGGCAACTTCCGCCGCGTCTTCGACGCCCGCGCGACCCGCGTCTACGCGGCCGACGTGAGCGGCGACTTCCGCGAGGAGGTGCTGACCCTCGACGAGAACGGGCTCATCCTCGTCCACTGGAACCCGGACCCGCCCCCCGCCGCGGCGAAGCCGCGGAAGTGGACGCTCCAGCACTACCGGAGGCAGAAGCAGAACTGGAACTACTACTCTCCCTGAAGCCCCTCGCCTCGCCCTGGAGGCGTCGAGCACCGGCGGCGCGGGTCGGCGACCCGCGCCGCAACCGGCGCGGCTTCACTGGGCACTGGGCACTGGGCATTGACGAGAGGCGACGGCGGGCGGTCTTGACGCTCTTGCCGAAGATCGCGATCAGCTCCTCGAGCTCGGACAGCAGCGGACGCAGGGATTGCGGCCGCACCAGGGGCACGTGGGCCGCCAGCCGGAGCCAGTAGCGCGTCTCCTTCAGCTCCTTCAGGACCAGGCCGATCTTGTGCACGAAGTCGCGCGGCGACTCCGCTCCGCACGCCTCTTCTTAGTTCGCGCCCGGCGACGTTCCCGCCCGCAGGAGCTGATCGCCGACGTGCCGCCCTGTTCGCTTCCGCGGCAGAGCCTCGACCACACGCAGCACTCGCGCCGCAAAGTCCAGCAGCCTCGTGCTCAGCTCTTCGGCCTTCACGTTCGCTCTCTCCACGTCACTCTCAATGGCCAGTGCCCAGTGCCCAGTGCCCAGTGAGTCGTTCTGCTCTCCTGACCACCGCTCACGAGCCGCCCGTCCCCCCGTCGCCGCCGTTCCCTCGCGCCTCGGCGCCCGTCCCGCCGTCGCCGGCGCTTCTGCCCGCCGCGGGCCGGAGCTGAAGATCGACCAGGTCTCTGTAGATGCCGCCCCTGTCGTAGAGCTCCCTGTGCGTCCCTTCTTCGGCGAGCCGTCCCTGGTGCATGACGAGGATGCGGTCCGCGGTCGCGACGGTCGCGAGCCGGTGCGCGATCACGATCGTCGTCCGCCCCGCCATGATCCGCTCGAACGCCGCCTGGATGCGGCGCTCCGTCGCCGGGTCGACGGAGGAGGTCGCCTCGTCGAGCACGAGGACGTCCGGATCGCGCACGATCGCCCGCGCGAACTCGAGCCGCTGGAGGCGGCCGGCGCCGGCCGGATCGAACCGGACGTCGGCGAAGACGACGCGGAGGAGCGGCGAGTCGGGCACGTCGCCGCCGTGTCCGAACCGCACGCCGTGAACGGGGATCGCCGCGCCGGCCGGGACGAGCCGGGCCCCGTCGAGGCGCAGGAGCGGGAGACGCTGTCCGGGCTCCCGGGCGTCGGCGAGATTCAGGAGCAGGGTCGCGCCCGACTCCGCCACGAAGGCGAGCCAGCCGGCGGGCGCCACGGGCCGCGGCGCCGGGTGGTCGGGGGGGGAGATCGCGCTCGCGCAGCACGAGGAAGGCGAGCGCGGCGGGCGTGCCGCCCTTCACGAAGAGGTCCATCGTGCCGGAGAAGCCGTGGCCGCCGAAGAGGCCGACGGTCTTCTGGAGGCCGTGGGGGAGCATGACGATCCCGAGCGTCAGGCGCAGGACGAGCGGGACGATCGAGTCGTCGGTCCCGAAGAGGCGAGACAGCATGTGCGATTCTCTCCTACGGAGAATTGTCCTGAAACGAACTATCGGTCCGAAGAGATCAGGCCCGCTTTCCCTCGAAGCTGTCCCGGCCCATCTGCTCGTGCGTCCAGGTGACGCGCGGGACGCTCCGCCGCTGCATCCAGGAGGGCTGCGAGAGCGACGCCGCGCTCGGCGAGCGCACGCGGGCGGGGACGGTCTGCGGCGCGTGCCTGCCGCGCCTGAAGGAGATGCTCGGGCGGCCCGACTGGACGCCCGTCGTCTGCTCGGAGGTCATCCGCGTCACCGACGACATCCGGAGCTTCCGCTTCCGCCCGTGCACGGGCGGCTTGAAGCCGGCGCGTCCCGGGCAGCACGTCGTCGCCCAGGCGCGGATCGACGACCGCTGGGTCGAGCGCCCCTACACGCTCAGCTCGCCGGCCTCGCAGACGGACTTCTACGAGATCACGGTCAAGCGCGAGCCCCGCGGCCTCTTCTCGAGCTGGCTCTTCGACCAGATGCAGGGCGAGGCGCTCATCCGCGTCTCGAGCCCGCAGGGCGACTTCGTCCTCGACGACGGAGACGCCGCGCCGCCCGCGGTCTGCCTCGTCGGCGGGATCGGCATGACGCCGGCGCTCGCGATGCTGCGGAGCATCGTGGCGTCGGGCAGCCGCCGGCGCCTGCACATCGACTACTCCTGCTCGCACGCCCGCCAGTTCGCCTCCGGCGACGAGCTCGAGCGCGCGGCGCGCGAGCACGCGAACGTCACGCTGAGGCGGCGCGCGACGCGCGAGGCCGGCCACATCGCGCGCGCCGACATCGCGGCGATCGTCGCCGACCTGCCCGGGGCGACCTTCTTCATCTGCGGCCCGACCGCCTTCCAGCGCCACGTCCAGGGGATCCTCGCCGCCATCGGCGTCCCGCGCGCCCGCATCCGGACCGAGGAGTTCACGCCGCAGGGCGACCGGCCGCCGACCGAGAAGGCCCGCCGGACGGGACCCGTCGGTCACCCGGCGGCGAAGGCCCCGCCCACGCGCGCCCCCGGCCCGCGCCCGGGCGACGCGCCGGCCGTGCCCGAGGTGCTCGCCTCGCAGCCCGGGTCCGTCCGCGACGAGGCCCGCGCCTACCTCCTGCGCTTCTTCCACGAGCACGGCGTCCCGCAGGCGTTCGAGGCGCGCTGGCGCGAGGTCGAGGCCGAGATCGAGCGCACGGGCACCTACGAGCAGACCTACGACGAGCTGAGCTTCGGGGCGAAGCTCGCCTGGCGCAACAGCGCCCGCTGCATCGGCCGCCTCTTCTGGCACGGGCTCCAGGTCCGCGACCTCCGCCACCTCGCGACCGAGGAGCAGATCTTCGAGGCCCTCTGCGAGCACATCCGCCTGGCGACGAACGGCGGCAACCTCCGGGCCGTCATGAGCGTCTTCCGGCCGCAGCGGCCGGGCGAGCCGGCGCCGCGCCTCTGGAACCCGCAGCTCATCCGCTACGCCGGCTACAAGCAGAAGGACGGCTCGTGGATCGGCGACCCGGCGAACGCCGCCGTCACGCGGGCGATCCTGAAGCTCGGCTGGCGGCGGCCGAAGCGCGAGCGCACCCCGTTCGACATCCTGCCGCTCGTCATCGAGCTCCCGGGGCGCGCGCCGCGCCTCTTCGAGGTCCCGAAGGACCTCGTCCTCGAGGTCCCGCTCACCCACCCCGAGCACCCGTGGTTCGCGGACCTCGGGCTGCGCTGGTACGCGCTGCCGGCGGTCTCGGAGATGCTCTTCGACTGCGGCGGGATGCTACACGCCCGCGCCCTTCAACGGCTGGTACATGGGGACGGAGATCGGCGCCCGCAACTTCAGCGACGAGTACCGCTACAACCGGCTCCCGGCCATCGCCGAGAAGCTGCGCCTCGACACGCGCCGCGACCGATCGCTCTGGAAGGACCGCGCCCTCGTCGAGCTGAACATCGCCGTCCTCCACTCGTTCGAGAAGGCGGGCGTCAAGATGACCGACCACCACGCGGCGGCGAACGACTTCATGGAGTTCGCCCGGCAGGAGGCCGCGGCGGGGCGCCGCATCGACGCGCGCTGGAGCTGGATCGTGCCGCCTCTGTCGGGGTCGGCGACCCCCGTCTTCCACGTCGGCTGGCACGAGACGGAGATCAAGCCCAACTACTTCTATCAGCCGAAGCCCTACAAGGGCGAGAGGGCGTGACGGCGCCGCCCTCTCGCCCCTTCAAGCTCAGGGCATGACCTTCTGGAGGGCCGACTTCCACTTGTCCGCCGCCGCCTTGAAGGCGTCGAAGGCCCCCACGCAGTCGCCGGCGTCGAACCTCGCGATCCCCCGGTCCCGGTAGCCGATCCCGACCTGCAGCTCGAGGAGCGCGTCCGCGATGGCGCTCGGGGACGCGCCCGAAGCGAGGATCTCGGCCTCGACGAACGCCTCGAGGCCGATGAAGAGCAGGACCACCGGGTACGAGGCGCAGTCGATCCCCTTCTGGGCCGCGTCCTTGAGCTTCCCCATGGCGCTCTCGAGCAGGACGAGCGCCGTGTCGTTCTCGCCCTCGGACAGCCGGGCCAGGGTCTCGTCGAGGAAGATCAGGACCGAGGCGAGCTCGTCGAAGCCGTCGTCGCCCGGGCCGAGCCCGGCGAGGCTGGCTGCGACGGCGGCGCGGAGGGCCGCGATGTCGAAGGCGATCCCGCCCGGCTCGAGCGCGTAGACGTAGGCCGAGCCGGAGTTCATCCCTCGATCGTCGTCGAAGCGCGCGCCGACGACGACCGTGTCGCCGTCGACGGCCAGATGGCTGCCGAAGACATCCCCGGCGGCGGCGTCCGAGGCCGCGACCTTCGTCTGCTCGGCGAAGGCCGTCCCGCTCCGCGAGAAGACGTAGGCCGCGCCCGAGCTCTCGCCGGCGCCGTCGTCCTCCGGGGCGCCGATGACGGCGATGTCCCCGTCGAGGGCGACGGCGCGGCCGAAGACGTCCGACGGCGCGCCGTCCGAGGCGACGAGCCTCTGCCGCCCGACGAAGGTCGCGCCGTCGCGGACGAAGACGTTACGCCGCGCCCGCGTTCAGGACCGGGCCGACGTCCTTGCCCTCGGCGCCGGCGACGAGCGTGTCGCCGTGAAGGGCAAGGCACGGGCCGGCGGAGGCGCCGAGGAAGTCGGCCGAGGCGGCGTCCGAGGCGACGAGCTTCTGGAGCTGCGTCCAGCTCGCCCCGGTGCGGCCGAAGACGTAGACCGCGCCCGCCCCGAGGGCCGCGATGGCGCGCGAGCCGACGACGACGGTGTGGCCGTCGATGGCGAGCGCGTCGCCGAAGTTGTCGTTCGTGGAGGCGTCCGCCGCCGTCAGCTTCTGCTCGAGCGTCCAGACGCCGCCGCTCCGGACGAAGACGTAGGCCGAGCCGGCGTTGCCGCCGGCGTCGTGGTCGTCGAAGTGGGCGCCGACGACGGCCGTGTCGCCGTCGAGCGCGACGGCCTCGCCGAAGTCGTCGAACTCGGCGGCATCCGGGGCCCGGAGCTTCGCCTGCTGCGTCCACGCCGTTCCGGTCCGGACGAAGACGTAGGCCGAGCCGGACCCGGTCGGCGGGGCGTCGCCCGGGGCGCCGACGATGGCCGTGTCGCCGTCGATGGCGACGTCGGTGCCGAAGAGGTCCAGCGCGAAGCCGTCGGCGGCCACGAGCTTTTGCTGCTCCGTCCAGGTCGTCCCCGAGCGCACGAACACGTACGCCGCCCCGCGGAGCCCGTTCGCGATGGCGCCGACGACGGCCGTGTCGCCGTCGAGATCGACGGACCACCCGAAGGCGTCGCCGGCCGCGCCGTCCGAGGCCGTGAGCTTCGCCTGCTCGGTCGCCACGAGCGGGTCGATCGTCACGGGATACGCGGCGCCGGCCGCGTCGACGACGAGGGCGAGGCGCCCGCGATCCAGCTCCATCCGCGCGGAAGCCGCCGGCCGCCGGCGTCGAAGGCGATGAGGCCGTCGTAGCGAAGGGCCGGGTCCGCGGCGCCGGGCGCGGCCCAGGAGACGGCCCGACCCTCCGCGTCGAGGGCGGGCTCGAGGTCGGAGCGAACCGCCATCTCCACCCGGACCGGCAGGCCGCGCTCCGTCCCCGCGGGCGGGGCGTTCAGGGTGAAGCCCTGCTCGATGCCGCGCGGCCCGTTCTCGTACCACTCGACGAGGTCCCCGCGGCGGTACTCGACCCGACGGCCCCCGACCGAGGGCGCGGCGGCCGCCACGGGCTCGACCGCCCCCTCCGCGCCGAAGCCCGCGACGCGGATCTCGAGGCGCCAGTCGGCGCCGGCGCGCGGAGCGACACGGACCCCCTCCGTCGTGAAGAACGCGTCGATCCCCTGCGCCGGGTTCGGGGCGTGGAGGACGGGGGCGGAGCCGGCGCCGTCCGTCGCCTCCACGCCGCTCGACGCCGAGACCGCGTACGCCGCCGCCGCGTCGCGCTCGAGGGCCGCCCGCACCGCGGCGCCGAGGTCTCGCGACGGCGACGCCGCGGCCCGGGGCGTCCCGTCGCCGCGCTGCGCCTCGCCCGGGGAAAGGAACACGAAGCCCGTCGCCGCGCAGACGGCCTGCGGCGCGCGCGCCGGCGCGGGCCGCGGCCCTCAGTCGTCGAGCGTGGCGAGCTGGTGCTTGATCGCGTACTTGACGAGACCGGCGACGCCGCGCACGCCGAGCTTCGCCATGACCGTCGCCCGGTACCAGTGGACGGTCCCGATGCCGATGCCGAGCTGCGCGGCGATCTCCTTGCTCGCGAGCCCCTCGGCGACGAGCCTCACGATGTCGCGCTCGCGCGACGTGAGCCGGTCCGGGCCGGGCGCGCCGGCCTCGTGCGCGAGGAGGTCGGCGACCGCCTCGCCGATCCCGCGGCTCAGGAAGACCTCGCCCGCGGCCGCGGCGAGCACGGCGTCGAGCAGCTCGCGCGTCGTCGACTCCTTGAGGACGTAGGCGGCGATCCCGGCCTCGAAGCCGGCCTGGACGAAGTCCCGCTCCTTGTGCACGCTGACGAGGACGATCGCCGTGCGCAGGCCCAGGTCGCGCGCCTTCCGGGCGACCTCGATCCCGGTCATGCGCGGCATCCCGATGTCGAGCACGGCGACGTCGGGCGATCGCTCCTCGATCGCGCGCAGGGCCGCCTCGCCGTCCGACGCCTCGGCCACGACCTCGATCGAGGGCTCCCGCCGCAGCAGCGACACCATGCCGTCGCGGACGATCTCGTGGTCGTCGGCGAGAAGGACCCGGATGCGGCTCATGCCGATCCTCCGACCGGAAACGAGACGGCGATCCGCGTCCCGCGCCCCGGCGCCGAGTCGACCTCGAGCCGGCCGCCGAGCCAGCGGGCCCGCTCCCGCATGCCGACGAGGCCGAGCCCCGTCGCCCCGCCCGCGGACGACGGGTCGAACCCGACCCCGTCGTCCTCGACGGCGAGATCGATGCCGCCCGCCGGCGAGGCGGCGAGGCGCACCGTCGCGCCGCGGGCGCGCGCGTGCCGCGCGACGTTGGCGAGCGCCTCCTGAGCGATGCGGAAGATGGCGAGGGCCGTGTCCGCCGACGTCCGGACCGGCTCGCGCTCGACCCTTAGCGCGACGGGGCACTCGGGCGTCGACGCGCCTCGCACGAGCTGCCGGAGGGCGGCGACGAGACCGAGCCGGTCGAGGACGGGCGGTCTCAGGTCGTGGGAGATGTGGCGAAGCTCGTCGAGGAGGCGCTCGACGTCCGCCCGCATCTCGTCGAGTCGCACCGTCTCCTTCGGGCCGACCTCCGCCCCGAGCGCGTCGATCCGGTTGCAGATCGCGGCCAGCGCCTGGCCCGCGCTGTCGTGCAGGGCGAGCGCGATCCGCTCGCGCTCGGCCTCCTGGTTCCGGACGACGCGTTCGCCGAGGCGGCGGACCTCGTGCTCCGCCCTCGCGCGGTCCTTCTCGAGCGCCTGCACCTCGGCGAGGCGGTCGACGTTCTCCCACGCCGCGCCGGCGAGCGCCGCGACGTAGGCGGCGAGGCGACGCTCCTCGTCGCCGAACAGCCCGCCGACGCCGCGGTGGGTCGCGACGAGGCTAGCCCGCACCGCTCCGCGAACGACGATCGGGGCGACGAGCGACGAGCGCGGCCGCGGGCCGTGTCCCTCGTCGATCGACACGACCGGCGCGACCGCCTCGACGGCCGCGCGCACGAGGGGCTCGACCTCGGGCTCGGAGGGCCGATCGCCGACGCCGAGCACCCGGCACGCATCGCCGCGCAGGAGCGTGCGGCCCGCCTCCTCGACGCGGCGGATGAGCGCCGCGTGCGTCGGGGCGGTGGCGATCTCGCGGCCGATCGCGAGCAGGCTCTCGAAGCGGTCGGCGAGGGCCGGCGTGATCGGCGTCGCCGCCGGCGAAGGCGTCCCCTCCTCGGAGCCGAGCATCCAGACGGCGTCGGTCCCGCCGTCGCGCAGCCCGCGCCGGCCGGCGGCGGCGTCCTCCGCCGCCTCCGGCCAGCCGAGCGCCGCGCCCGCGTGCGCGCGCGCGAGTCGTGCCAGCGCCTCCTCGATCGGTAGCCCGCAGCGCCGCGCGAGCGCGATGCTCTCGTCGAAGAGGCGGCGCGCGCGGCGGGGGCGTCCCTCGAGGACGGCGACGAGGGCGCGCTCGCGGAGCGCGTGCGGGCGGACGATCGGGTGGGCGCGCGAGAACCGGAGCGCCAGCTTCCCCGCCGCCCGCGCGATCCGGACGAGGGCCCGCCGCCGCCGCGGATCGAGGGGCGACGTCGCCTCGGCCGCCCGCCGTCGGGCCGTGGCGAGGAACGACGCCTCGATCGGGACCACCCAGCTCCGGCTGATCGGGCGGTGGACGCGAAGCGCCTCCTCGAGCCGCGCGGCGGCCTCGTCGAGCCGCCCCTCGCGCAGGATCCGGATCCCGTCGGCCGCGAGCGCGCAGCCGCGGGTCGCGGCGCCGCCGCCCGGGCCGGCGAGCATCGAGGCGATGAGCGGCTCCGGCACCCGCCCGCCCGAGGCCCACGACCACACGTAGATCCCGAACGCGTGGGCGTGGTCGAGCCCCTCCGCCGCCCCCAGCTCGCAGAGCCCGCGCGCCATCTCGGCGCCCTCGGCGGCGCGGCCGGCGAACGCCGAGCCCACGGCCATCATGATGGTCGCCGCGTACCCCCGGTAGGGATCGCCGGAGCGGATCGCCGCTCGCTGCGCCGATGCGAGCACGGGGAGCGCCCTTCCCACCTCGCCGGCGAACAGGAGCGCGCTCCCGTACCAGGTGTCGACGTGGGCCTCGACGGCCGGGTCGCCGGCGTCGCGGGCGAGCGCGCTTCCGCGCGCGCCGTAGGCGATCGCCCGCCGGTGGAGCGGGATGTGGATGAGGATGTTCACGTGGTCGCCGTACGCGCGCGCGACCTCCGCCGTCCCGGGGCGGCGCTCGGCGAGGTTGAGCCCGGCGAGGTGCGCCCAGAGGAACGCGCTCGGCGGGCGGTCGAACGAGTACGCGTGGGCGAGCCGGATGTAGAAGTCGATGGCGAGGCGATCCGGCTCCTCGATCTCGCCGGGCGGGGCCCGGCCGACCGCCCGGCCGAGGACGGTGTGCATCGCCTGGCGGACGAGCTGCGCGCCGAGCCCGGCGTAGCGGCCGGCGCGCCCGCGCGGGACCCTGCGGCCGAGCGCCTCGAGCGCCCGCTCGAACGCCAGGGCGGCGACGCCGGTCTCGCCCTTCCCGAGCGCGACCTCGCCGAGCTTCCCCTCGATGCGCGCGCGGGCGAGCGCATCGCCGGCGAGGGCGCGCGCCGCCTCGAGCCAGCGCGTCGCCTCGTCGAAGCGGCGGCGGAAGAGGAGGACCTCGCCGAGCCCCTCGGCGACGCGTCGCCTCGTCTCGCCGTCCGCGGCGGCGGCGCCGCGCTCGGCGATGCGGTAGTAGGTCTCGGCGATCTCGAAGGCGAAGCTCCTCCGCGCCGCCTCCGCGGCGGCGATGGCGTGCGGGAGGGCGCGCTCGGGCTCGGCGGCGCGATCGAGATGCCAGGCGAGGTCGAACGGCTCGGCCGCGCCTCGACCGCCGTCCTCGATGCGGCGCGCGGCCGCCCGATGGATGCGCGACCGCGTCTCGTCGGGGAGCGCCTCGAGGAGGGCCTCCCTCACCTGGTCGTGGACGAAGGCGAAGCGGCCCTCGCCCAGCGCGAAGAGGAGGTGTCGCCGCCTCGCCTCCTCGAGCGCGGCCAGCGTGCCCTCGACCGCCTCCCCGGCCAGGGCCGCGACGGCGTCGGCGGCGATCTCGCGCCCGAGGACGGCGCCGATCGAGAGGGCGCTCCGCGCCTCGTCGGGGAGCCTCTCGATGCGCGCCGCGAGGGTCAGGGCGGCCCGCCGCGAGGTGCGGGCGACCGCCATTCCCTCGGGTCTCGCGCGCCATCCCGACGCGTCGGCGGCGAGCGCCCCGGACTCGACGAGCCCCTCGAGGGTCGCGGCGGCGAGGAAGGGGTTGCCGCCGGCGAGATGCGAGACGAGCGAGACCGCCTCCTCCGGGAGCGGGCCGGCCATCGAGAGGAGGAGCCGCCTCACGTCGTCGCTCGGGAGCGGCGCAAGGCGCACCCGCTCCTCGGGCGACGCGCGGTGGAGCGGGGAGGACGCGGGGACGTCTTCCGGCCGGAAGCCGACGACGCAGAGGACGAAGCTCGCCTCGCCCGGATCGTCGGCGCCCGGCCCGGGGGCGAGCCAGCGTTCGAGAAGCGCGAGCGTGACCTCGTCGGCCCACTGCGCGTCGTCGAGGATGATGACCGCCGGCCGCTCGCGCGTCCCGAGCGCGGCCGTGAGGGTCGAGAGCGCGTCGACCGTGCGGCGGAGGCCGAAGCGCTCCGGGCCGAGCGGCGCCTTGGCCCGTGGACCGAGGACCTCGGCCAGCGCGGGGAGGGCGACGACGGCCGCCTCGCGCCGGTCGCCGAGCCTCCCGCCGAGCCTCGCGGCGAGGGTCGGATCGGCGCGCGCGCGCGCGACGATCTCGCGCGTCACGCCCGCGAGGAGGTCCGTCGGGTGGGTCGCCGTCGCCGTCGCCCCGCGACCGCGCAGGACCCACGCCCCGGCGGAGGCGGCGCTCGAGTGAAGCTCGTCGAGGAGGCGCGTCTTCCCCTCGCCCGCCTCGGCCTCGACGGAGACGTACCCGGCCGCGCCGCGGCGCGCTCGCTCGAGCGCCGCCTCGAGCGTCGCGATCTCGTCGGCGCGCCCGACGAACGCGGGGGCCGCGAGCGTCCGGCGGCGATCGGTGGACCCGATGGCGAAGGGCGGCGCGTCCAGGCCCGACGCGAGCGCCGCCGCGATCTCCCCGATGTCGCCGCGCGCCGCCTCGGCCGTCGCGTAGCGGTCGTCCGGATCGGGGCGGAGGAGCCTCTCGATCGCCTCGTCGACGGCGCGCGGGACCGCCGCGCCGGCGCGACGGAGCGCGCGCGGCCCCGACAGGTGCTGGCGGAGCACCAGGCCGGCGGTCGCGCCGTCGAAGAGCGGCCGGCCGGCCAGCGCCTCGAAGAGCAGCGCGCCGACCGCGTAGAGGTCCGTCCGCCCATCGACCGCCCGCCGGACCAGCCCGGCCTGCTCCGGCGCCAGGTAGCGGACCCGATCGAGCCCATCGGCGCCGGTCCACCCGGATGCGATCGCGCTCCGCGACCAGGCGAAGTCGACGAGCGTCGCGCCGCCGGAAGGCGAGAGGATGACGTTCGACGGCCGCACGCCGCGATGGAAGACCCCGACCGCGTGGGCGGGCGCGAGCGCATCGAGGATCGCCGCCGCGACCGGGAGCGCTTCCGCGAGCGCCAGCGGTCCGCGCGCGAGGCGCGCGTCGAGCGGTTCGCCCTCGACGTGACGCCGCGCAAGGATGAGGCGCTCGCCCTGCCGGTCGACGCTCGGCGCCTCGGCGGACCGCCCGGGCCCGGCGAGATCGGAGAGCCGCTCGATGTCGCGCTCGATCTCCTCGACCGTCGTCGCGGCGAGCATCGCGAGCGGGACGACCCGGACGACGACCTCGCCGCCGCCCTCGCCGTCGTCGCCGAGGAACGTCTCGATCCCCGACGCGACGCCGAGAGGGCGGCGCAACCCGTAGCGGCCACGCGGGGCGCGCACCCCATCCGCCATCGGCGGGCTCCTCCCGGGTGATGGTGAGGTCCTCACCGAAGGGAGCCAGGATTCCCTCCGCCCATGATGTCCGCCCGCCCGCGGGCCGGCAACCCGCATCCGGCGGGCGCCCGCCCCTTTAGTTTCATGGGTCGGGCGCCGCCGCCCGCCAATGAATGGGTCCCTCCTCCTGCAGTTCCATGGGTTGCCCGCCGCGGCCCGGCCCCTAACCTTGGGTGGAAGGCGAAAAGGGAGGCCGAGTGATGGAGAAGCGGATCGCGACCATCGTGGCTGCGCTTTGCATCGGATTGTTGCCTTCGCCGGATCGGGCGTCCGCCGACGGAGGCGACGACGGGAACGGCGACGTCTTCTTCCTGCGACCCCTCGTCGTCACCCGGGTCCAGGTGAACGAGCCGGCAGCGGGCCAGCTCTCGATCGAGGGGCATCACTTCGGGTCCCAGCCGCGCGTGTTCCTGGCCGGAAAGGCGCTGGCCATCGTCGGCTCGACGCCGAACCGGATCGTCGCCGCGCTGCCGGGCGACCTCCCGAGCGGCAGCTATCTGCTCGTCGTCGTGCGGCCCCAGCCGCCGTTCGACATCGTGCGGTTCGAGTTCGCGGTGGGGGCGGCGGGGGAGCAGGGGCCGCCCGGCGAGCAGGGGCCTCCCGGCGTCCAGGGTCCGCCCGGCGACAAGGGCCCGATCGGCGACAAGGGGCCGACGGGCGACCAGGGACCGACCGGGGACCAGGGACCGACCGGGGACAAGGGACCGACCGGGGATCCCGGGGAGCAGGGACCTCCCGGCGGGCAGGGGCCGCCCGGTCCTCCGGGACCGACCGGCAGCGGCGGGGTCAGCCAGATGCAGGCGGCCACCTCGCGCTACCACGATCGCGTCTTCGGCGGACCGGACTTGGCGCTCTCGACGACGGCCTTCCCGCTCGGCGCCGCGTTCGACGGCGAGAGCTTCTGGGTCGCGATGAGCGACTTGCATCTCCTTGAGGTCGATCGACGCGGCGGTGCGGTGCAGAAGGACATCGCTCTTCAGACGTCGGGTACGGCCGGCGCCGGCGCGGTCTTCTTCTCCGGGATGCACGTCTACGCCCACGTCGGCGGCATCCTCTACAAGGTGCGGCCCGGCGACGGCGTGACGGTGGGTACCCTCAACGTGGGACCGAACGCCGGCATCGGCCGCGCGATCGACATCGATGCGTCCGGGGAGTTCCTCTTCGTGGTCAACGGGACGGCCGGCATCGCCAAGATCGATCTGACCGCGTTCGCGATCCTGAACGCCGGGTTCACTCCGCCGCTGAGCAACCCCAGGGACCTTCAGCTCATCGGCGGGCGCCTCTTCGTCTCGACGGACGCGGGGCTCGAGGTCTACAACTCCGGCGGCACGAGCTCCGCCCTGATCACGGTCATCGCCCCCGGTACTCCCGTCGGCGGGCTGACCCGCGACGGCGAGCACCTGTGGGCGACCCTGAACACCTCTCCGCCGCGCCTGATCCGGGTCGACCCGCAGAGCCCGGCCATCGTCGAGGACCGCTCGATCTTCACGGCCGCGAGCACCGACGGCATCGCGTTCGATCCCGGGACCGACTCGATCGCCGTCACCGACCCCGTGAGCACGGTCCTGCGCCTCTACGCCCGGAGCGGCGGCGTCGTCGGCCTGACGGTCCCCCTCGGGCTGACGCCCGCGTTCGTGCGGGTCGACCACCTCGGGAACCGGTGGTGCTTCGGCACCGGGCTCTCGGGCGGCGGCAACGGCATCTCGGTGCGCTGACGCGATCGCGGATCCGGCGGTTCGTGAGGGAGGCCTTCCCCGGGTCCCGGTGGGCATGACCGGGAGGGGCGCCCACGACCACGCTCGAGCCCTTGCTGCTCGGCGCGCGCGCGGCCGACGGCGTGGTCCCGGCGACGAGCAGGGCCGACCGTTCCGGCTGGCCTACCGGCTGTCCTGGCTCAGCTCGTGGCAGCTACGCCAGGCGCGGCTCGTCCTGGGGCGTCCCTACCCCACGCAGGCCGGGACTCGGCACTCGAAGCCGCTGATCGAGATCACGGACCGGGAGCGACGCCTGCTCTCGTTCCGGAATCTCATCGAGGTCCACGTCCTCAGCGCCATCCGCAAGCAGCACCTCGTGAAGCTCGACGCCGTCCGGAAGGCGATTCTGCTCTTGCGCCAGCGCTTCGGGAGAGCGCACCCGCTGGCCGACCAGGAGATGCAGACGGACGGAAAGGACCTGTTCGTCGAGAAGTACGGGAGCCTGGTCAACGTCTCCGCGCAGGGGCAACTCACCATGAAGGAGGTGCTCGGTCGCTACCTCAAGCGGATCGAGCGCGACCTCAAGGGCATCCCCATCCGGCTCTAACTCACCTTCACGACGACTCGCATCGAGGACGAGCGAATCGCGGTCGTGATCGACCCGCGCGTTCAGTTCGGCTGCCCGACATCGGGGGTCAGCGGGTTGTCAGGGGTCCCTCGAGCAGGCGACAGCCCGGGGGGAACCGTGCGTCGGCGGACCGTCTCCGTGTCCTGCTCGTCGAGCGGACCTTCGGGTTGCAGAGCGGGCCGATTCGAAGGGGATGCCGCTCAGGTCTCGAACCCGTCGAGTCGCCC